>Ga0123353_10015326_pt1 | contig 11126 bp, 11 predicted proteins | sample TergutLab28metaG_3_FD_92763 | JGI IMG/M metagenome (GOLD analysis project Ga0123353, IMG submission 92763) | Labiotermes labralis P3 segment gut microbial communities from Petit-Saut dam, French Guiana - Lab288 P3 | ecosystem: Host-associated > Arthropoda: Insects > Digestive system > Gut ... | reverse complement strand
TGTTGTACACCCTGTTGCGCATCGTCGATTTGTCGTCGTTGGGGGTTGCGATCCGGAAGAACGTGCGGCGCATGAGCATGTCGCCGTCCGCTATTTGCTCGGTGCGCGCTTCGAAACTGTGGCCAATAATGATATAGCCACTGTTAAAGGGGAGCTGGAGCAGCTTGTTTCTATCGACTTCGACGCCGGTCGCGGTTGTTTGCGCCGCGTCGCCTCCGGTGAACGCCACACTTGCGTTCCCCGCTTCTGATTCGCTGCTTTTTTTGAACGTCTTGAATCCGTTCTCAGACAAATCAACGGTCATGGCAATATCGCCTGCGATACCTGCGGTCGTGGTTTGTGTGCCCTTGTAGCCGATGAATTTCATCTCGCCATAGGATGCGCCCCTTGCGGCAATGTAGTTACCGTATCCAGATATATTGACCGTTGACGTGGTGCCGTTGGACCAGGTCACCCTCGAGCCGATTCCGAGATTCGGGATCGTGTAGAGGTAGGAATGGCGGGAGGTATCAACGCGCAGCTCGGGCCAGTTGGCGTTGGAGTTCAGGGGATGCTGCCCGCCCGGCTGGTCCGCTGTGCCGTTGGTGGACATACCCCCGGCGCTGTTTCGCCAGTCATTATCGGGATGGGTTATGTTGCCGGTCGGCCCCTTCCATGTCCGATCGGGAACCCCGACGGTGGTGTTGTGCGCCGCGCCGTACGTCCAACTGCCGTACATATTGGGCCCGCCGGCGGGAAACGGGGGATCGACTAAGCCCAATAAAGGCAGTATTCTCGCGTGGGCGCCGTCAGGCGCCTGGTTGTAGTTCATGAGCCTTCCGTTTGTATTGCCGGGCCCGTTTGGCGGGTTCTGCGTGCTGTTCCCTCCGTTGCCGGTGGTGCCGTCTATCCAGTTGGCGGTCATGCCGTTGAACCAAACGAGGACGTTCGCGTCCGTCCCGCGGCCGCCGCGGGCAAGCGGCAGCGACTGCACGGAGGGGAACCAAAGCGGGTGGTACCGGACCGACCAGTTGTAAACGTCGACCGTCGACGCGTTGTCCATGGTGATCCTGACCCGCCATTCCATTGTCAGCGCGGGATTGGCGCCATATGCCCCCGCGGTGTTGTTAAACATGGCGTTGCTCGCGTCAAACGTAGGATTCCACATCTCTCCCGGGAAGTCGCAGACCTTGCTCGCCACCGCGGTCGCGACGCCGTTGAAGAACAGATCATACCGGATCGCGCTCGCGTGGCCGATATAGAGCTTGGCCTTGGTCGCGTTGTCGGTGTCCAGCCTCACGTTCTTCTCGGCAGTACCGTCCTGCTTGGTGTTCATAAAGTACTGCGCCCCGGTTGGCTGCCCCTGCACCGCGGGCCTCATATAGATGGTTTCCGGCACAACGAATGTGAAGCCGGTGGTCAGCGAGCCGCTGCTCGGCGACACCAGCGCCCCGGGGAACGGCTCGACCAAATTCACATAGGCCGAGGCCGTTATTGTGTTGGCAAAAACCAATGCGGAAAACAGCATGGCGGTTGCCAGCACCATACTGAACGTACGCTTTGCCCATCCAGGGGCGGAGAATGTGGTTATCTTCATTTTGCTTCCTCCCATTCGAAGTAGTTCTCTGGCATAGTTGTTATTAAAAAAAACAACTTTTCTTCATAATTATAATACACTTCGACGAAGATGTCAAGGGCTATTTGGAAAATATTTAGGCTCGCGCAAGCCTTTTTTTGTGAAAAACCAACGTCGAACCATCATATGGTCCGGCGTTGGCCCTTGTTCCCTGTTATTCTAATCCAGTTTATTCCACTGTCATTTTATGCCATCAGAATCCACATCGCCGGGCGGACACCCCTGTTGGAGTAGTTCACGCCGCTGCCGGCATAGGCGATGGAGCCTTCGCCGGTGACGATGGCCGCCAGGTTTTCCTGCAGGCCCGCGGACCGCAGCCACCACCAGCCGACTTGGTTCTGGTTTTGGTACTTCGCCGCGCGGGACGCGTCGTCCACGAAGTAAAGGTTCGCTTCTTCCAGCGAGAGCAGGAACACGTTGTCCTTGGTGTCCTTGCCGTTCTTCACATCGTACTGCGGGTTCGAGGTGTTCTTGTTGAGGGTCGGGACGATCTGGGCTTTTTCCTCCGCGGTAAAGCTATTGAAGAACGTTCCGTTGAGGTACGCGCGCAGGGAGCTGCCTTCCCACGTGACATTCGCCAGCTCGTTGTGATACACCTGCTGCGAAATGATATCCTTCGTGATGATCAGCGCCTTGCCGTCGCGCTCCTCCAGCACCAGCCACTCGTACTTGCCGAAGGAAAGGTCCGGCGTCGAGCGGGAGGCGATTACCTGCTGCTGCAGGGCAAGCTTGCGCTCCATTGCGTCCCTGAATTCCATGCGGTCGTACGATTCGTACGCCTCCGCGAGGCTCCCGGCGTCCGCCAGCCTTTTCGCGCTGTTGTAGCCCAGCATGGGCTTGACGAGAAAGATGCCCACCAGCACAATGCCCGCGCACAGCACCAGCGCGACGCCGATGATAATGATCAGTTTGACCGGGAACTTCTTCCCCCCGCCGTTTAAATCATCTTTTTGGATGTTATCTTCCAAGACCGTATCCTCCTTCAATGGGTTTTCAGTTTTTTCCGTTAACCGTGCTTTGATTATACAGCCTTCCGTACAAATTTGCAAGGGGCAAACGCAAAAATTCATGAAAAATTAACTATCGCGATGCATACGGGCAATATGCCCGGGCAATAAGCACTTGCCAACAATCACCATACTATGATATAATAGCCTGGCAGGGTAAGGTTATGCGCCATATGCCATTATAATGAAAAGAGGGCTTCCCATGCCGGAGCAAAAAAAAGCGGATGTCATTCTCGTCGCGAAAAACAAAAAAGCGTACCACGACTACTTCGTGCTCGAGGACTGCGAGGCTGGCATCGCCCTGCACGGCACGGAGGTGAAGAGCCTGCGGCAGGGCCGGGTGAACCTGAAGGACAGCCACTGCGCCGTCAAAAACGGCGAGATGTTCGTCATGGGCATGCACATCAGCCCCTATGACCACGGCAATATCTTTAACTGTGAAGCCACAAGGCCGCGGAAATTGCTTTTGCACAAGAGAGAGATCCTGCGGCTCTTCGGCGAGGTGGGGCAGCAGGGCCTGACGATCGTCCCGCTGTCGCTTTACTTCAAGAATGGCCGCGCCAAGCTGCAGATCGGGCTTTGCCGCGGTAAAAAGTTGTACGACAAGCGCGATGTTGCGGCCAAGAAGGATGCGCAGCGCGATGTGGAGCGGGAGTTCCGGGGCGGGTAAGGATTCCGGGGCGGGTGGATCTTTTTCACTTGACACCCCCCCACATTCTGTTATGCTGTAATTGAAAATTTTTTCAGGGAGGTCATTTATCATGCCAGTGGAAGCCATACTTGAACTCGTGCCCCTTTGGCAGTTTTTGCTGCTTTTCCCCTTTTTCCTGCCCCTGATTTTATGGGACGCTTTTTGGAGCGCCATCCTCCCCTGGCGCTGAATCCAACGAACATCCCATCCGAACGGCCCCTTCGATTTCGAAGGGGCTGATTTGCATTTTTTCCCTGGCGCTGACCAATTTTTTTCTTGACATCTCGTCCGAAATCGTCTATACTATATTAGTACTCGGGGATGAAAGGATTTCGACGGGGACTCTGAACCAAAGCAAGCGAGCAGCGGCGCGGACCCGCTATACCAAGCCGTAGTTTAGTAATAAACGACAACGATTACCAACTTTTAGCTGCTTAACCTTAACCGGTAGCAGCCGTCCTTCCCGGGAGGCCTGCGGCCCGGGCCAGGGCGTCAATCAGCAGGGCACGTGCATGGGCGGGACGCCTTGCCCGCCTGTCATGAACACACACGGCTACCGCAGCGCGCAGCCTGCCTATTGGCGGCGCGTGAGGGGAATCTAAACAATAGGATACGCTCGTAGAACACTTTGCGGATGGGTTTTCGGACGCGAGTTCGACTCTCGCCATCTCCACCACCGGCCGCGCCGGGCCAATCGCCTGCGGCGCGGTTGATTCCGGCGGCATCTTTTTCAGCGCACACCACAGCCATACGGATGGCTGAATAACATATTAATAGAGGCGATATTACATGAAGCGTTGTTTGGCAATCCTGTTGGTTTTCCTTACTCTGTGCGCCATTTGTACCATGGGCGCGTCCGCCGCGGCAAAAAAGACATTCAACCCCGACGCAGTAGTGAAAGCAATGCTGCTCAACGACACATCACCTGTCGACGGCAAGGGGCACTGCAGCATGGTGATCGTCGACGAAAACGGCTACAGCAGGCTGTACACCTTCCAGCAGGGCGGTTTGTGGAAGCAAACAAATACGCCCGCGGAAACGCAGCAGCTGCTGAAAGACGGGCTCATCCCCCATACGCCGTCGCAGTTTCAATTTAAAAGGATCATCGAGTTCAAAATAACGAATAAAGAAGGGCGAAGGATGTATGATTATGCCGAAAACCATGAATTCAAAAAATTCTACAAGCGCGCCAGCTTTTACAAACCGATCGGCATGAAGCGAAATACCGATAACTGCGTTACGGTTGTGCGGGCCATCATGTTTGCGGGCAGCCGGAAGTATAAGTTCTTTTATCCCTTTGGGGTACCGAATTACGCTTTCACCGCCATGAAGTGGAGGCTTTTCTTCAGAAGAGTACCGTACAAGATTTATTATCCAAAATTAGAAGTGAAAACCCCCGCGTAATGCGCGGCTGGGCCAAAAAACACAGCCTTGCGCTTTATGGCGCGAGGCTGGTTTTATTATGCCGCAGAAGCCCGGGGCCTATTCCGCCCGCTCCCCCAGCGCCGCCACCAGGCGCTTGAGGTAAGTCGTCGAAATCCCCTCTGTCCTTGGGAGCACCACGACCTCCTTGTTGTTTTCCCCGCACCACTCCACCGCAGCCTGAAAGCCGGCGTGAATTTGGTCCGGCCCCTTGATGAAAACGTCGAAGCTCATGCGCTTGATGTCTTCCCCGATGGCGCGGTAGGTGATCACCTCGTCCACGCACCGCAGCGCCCGGATCATTTCCACCCGCTCTTCCGTGGAATACAGCGGGCCCATCGCGCCCGGCGGCTTGGTCTTGAGCACATAGTCATCTTCCTGCACGGCGACCACGCAGTAATCGCCGAGCTTTGCCGCGCGTTTGAGCAGCCGCAGGTGCCCGAAGTGAAACATGTCGAACACGCCGACGAGGAGTACTTTTTTCATGCCGTTCCCTTTCTTCTACGCTGACATCCGGATGCGCTTGTCGGCCGGTTCGCCAAACGCGTAATCCAAACAAAAATCCGCCAACTCCTGATTGGAATCGATCATCCTGATTGCGTTGGGTAACTTGTGATTCAGTAATACGCTGATTTCCGTGCATCCCAATATGACAGAATCGATCATTGGAAAAGAATCCAGCGCATTATGAATGGATGCGACGATCCTGTCAAGCTCCAGGTTTTGCTTCACCGCTTCAATGCCTTCCAGAATCAGCGCCTGATCCGGAAACTGCTCCGCCTCAATACCATACCGCGCGAACGCGTTTTCATATAGCCTGAAATCCCTTGTGGGGCCATTGCATAGTATCATGGGATGCCGGGCCGCGCGCTTCACGGCGGACAAAGTGGTAATATCAATGATATTCGGCACGGGGATCGATGCGTCTTTCGCGAAACGGTCATAAAAAACGTGGGCGGTGTTGCAAGGGATCACCACAAAATCGGCGCCGCGTGAAGCCAACTCCGCAATACCGCTTGCGATATAAGGCGCCGGGTCCGCTTCGCCCAGCGCGAGATGCCTCCCGCGGCTCGGTATTTTGGTGTTGCTGTCGATCAAAACCCTGGGATGCAGCCAATCCTTCTCCATGCTGCGGGACACAAGCCTCGTATAAAAGTCCGCCGTGGCAACGGGCCCGAGCCCCAGCACGCCTATGATTTTTTCATCCGCCGGCCAGCAGACATCCGCGTTCATCGGATAACTTGACCAATCTGCCACTACAATTTCCCGCCTCTATTATAGAACTTGGTTTTTCTTAAACTTGATTTCCTGGATCTCTTTTTTGATCTTCGCGGGGCAGCCCGCCGCCATCACGTTGTCGGGCAGGTCGGCAATCACGACGGCCCCCGCCGCGACGATAACGCATTCTCCGATATGCAAGGCATTGATCACACAGGAGCCAATGCCCAAAAAAGAGCAGCCGCCAATGCTGACATTGCCGGCGGTCGTCGCGTGCGGCGTTACGGTCACGCATTCGCCCAGCACGTTGTCGTGCTCAATCACAGCGCCCGTGTTGATGATACAGCCGTCGCCGATGACGGAATCGGACTGAATCGCGGCAAATGCGTCCACATACACGCCGCGTCCCAATTTTGCCGAAGGGGAAATATAGGTCATGGGGTGGATGATATTCGGTATCTCGAACCCCGCCGCGGCGATTTTTTGCAGGAAATGCCGCCTTGTCGTGCAGCCCGCCATGCACACGAACGCGTGGGAGAAGTCCTGCCTGTATTGTTCGACATCGTCGCATTTGCCGATGATTTTGCGGGAATACAGCTCATCCGCGTCCGGGTAATTATCCAGCAGGGCAATTTCGGCCCAGCCGTCATGCCCGGCGAGGATTTCAAGGACCTTTTTCGCCGAGCCCTTCGCGCCCAACAGCAGGAGCTTTTTCATTTTTATGCGCCCTCGCTTTTCTTTTTGAGCTGACCAACAATATACTTGCCGCCGGCCTCGCCGCTCCTGCCGGGGTAGTAGACATACTCCTGCGTCACGCGGGCGATTTCTTCTTTGTATTGGTCCTTTTGGGCCAGCAGCCGCGCGGTGATCCGGTCTATTGTTTTCACTTCGTCCAAGTCCACCGAAATACCCACCAGGTCGCGCAGCTTCACATGCAGCAGCTCTTCCCCGAGCCGCTTGTAATTTTCGTTGAGCACCTTCATGGGCGTATTGATGAAAATACACGGCTTCAGCGTGCAATAGGAAAACTCGAAGGCGATGTTCGACCAGTCGGTGATCAAAATGTCGGACATGTAAATCGACCGGCTGTCGGCGAAATCCAGCTCGAACACAATTTCCCCGCTGTCGATGTACGGGCGGTAGCGGTCCGTGAGGGCTTTCACGCGTTCCGGGAACAGCTGGCTGAACTGCGGGTGCGGGCGGATGACGATTTCGCAGCCGTTGCCCACCAGGGAGTCGAGCATATCGCCGATGCAAAGCTCCAAAATATTGTCCGCCTGCCAGGAGGGCGCGATCAGGACGCGCGGCCGCTCGTGGCTGACATCCGGCAGCTCGGCATAGGCCTTCACGAGCCGGTCGTACAGGCCGTACCCTGTTTTGACCAGCTTTTTCGCGGGGAGCCCCGCGATTTCCTCCCGGCGCCGGATGTCCGCGATGCGGTGGGGCCCCACCAGGAAGATCGTGTTGTAGTGGTCCAAGGCCTCCTCCCGCGCGGCCACATGGGAGCTCACCAGCGCGTGGAAGGTATAGATGTACTCAATGTCGTCCCGCGCCACGGAGCGCTTCATGTGGTAGCTCTGCAGATCGGGCACGGTGGTGACGCAAATGTCCGTGTCCAGCCGCAGCATCAGGAAAATCGTCTTCTGCTGCCCCGCGTAATACGCCTCGAAGCGCGGGTGGCCCATCCGGAACACCGGGTCCTCCGGGTCGTTGGTCAGGTAGTGGACCGTGATGTCCGAATGCTCCAGCAGGTATTCAATCATGCACTGGTAGTATTTGTACTGCCCCGCGGTGAGGGCGTAAAACACCAGCTGCTTTTTCGCGGCAAGAAAGCGCGCGCCGTCGAGTTTTTCCCGGGCGGCAAGGGCTTTATTGAGGCTTTTTTCTTCCCTGAGCTGCGCGGGCGTCTTGCGGTTGGCGTTGATATACGCCAGGGCGTCCCCGGCCAGCTTTTTGGGATTGTATATGGCGTTGAGGACGTACAGCGCGCCGATGCTCAGGAGATTCCCCGCCAGCCAGTAAAGGCCCACGCCCGCCGGCATCACGAACGCGAAGTAGAATGAAAACCCGACGGTGAATACCGTCAGGCCAAGGTTCGTCCCCTTGCCGTTGCCCAGGGCCCCCGGGCTAACGCGGCTCTGCACGAAGCATTGCAGCCATGCCGAAAGCCCAGAAAGCACGGGAATGGCAAGCGCCGCCGAGAATATCCGGGCGGAAGGCACCTCGCCCAGATTGATGCCGAAGAACATCAGGTCCACGCCCCGGGCCGCGGCGATGATCGCGCCGGCGTCCGGGAAGGCGGAAAGCGCCGCCTCAAATACCCCGGCATGGGCGGGACTGGACATCGCCTGCAGGGCGCGCAGCTGCTCCGCGTTCCCCACGCCCGTTTCGAACAGGGAATTCGCGGCCGCGGTGATGGCGGATATCACGTCAGGGTTAAAGTGCAGCATATGCTGCAGCGGGCGGTACATCACCTGGACCATGCCCATGACAAGCACCAGCTGGATAAACAGGGGGATGAGGCCGAAAGCGGGATAGTACTTTTCGCTTTCAAAGAGGTTATACTGCTCTTCGCTCAGGCGCTTCCTGTCGCCCGCGCAGCGTTTTTTGATCACGCCGAGCTTCGGCTGCAGGTTCAGCAGGCGCAGGGCGTTTTTATGGGTCACGATATTGACCGGGAACAGCACGATTTTTACGAACAGCGTGAACAGGATGATCGCCAGCGCGTAATTGCCCGTCAGCCGGTAAGCAAAATAAACGATATATCCCAGCGGGATGCCGAGGATGATATTAAGGTATTTCAATATGCAGCTCCCTTACCCGTTCACTGTTTGCGCAACGTCAGTTTCGTCCAGCACGTCCACGACGTCCGCGGCGTCCACCGCGGCGGGAATCGTCTCCACGGCAATTTCGCCATCCCCATTTTTGCTCCTTATTTTTTTAATGGCGGCGGCGATTTTCTTGCGCATGCCAAAGGCAAGCGCCCCGCCGGCCACCACAATCGCGATGATGATTTGAATCAGCATTCCGCCGAAGCTCGGGTCCAGATACATATGCTTTCCCTCCGTTTACTCATGATCATTGGTAGAAAAGGTACTCGTAATTTTCGGCGCCAACAAATGTGTTCACGAGCCAGCGCGTAATATCCAGCGGCTCAAGCGCCTGCGAAAGCGCGCCGTATTTCGCGGGAATCCGCACGGCGGAAATCACGCTTTTGTTGAGCGTCTGCATGTCGTCATGGTCGTAGCCCAGCTTTTCAAAGGTGCCCTCGTCAAAGGTGGGGGTTCCGGGGGGGCCCAGGCAATGGATGCCATGGTCGCCCTGGACTACAATCACGGCGTCGGGGTCGTTTTCAAGGATGACCGCCACTTTCGCCAACACCTGCTTGGCGCCGTATTTCCACTGCCCATGATAGCGCGACAGATCATACACGCCGTCGTTCGGGACGATCCCCAGGTCCTGCTTGTTGCCGAACTCGTCCAGCTCGTAAACGCGGCCAAGGGTGGCGTAATAGCTTTTGCTGTGGACAGAGTCGTCGCCGCTATAGAAAAAGTGGGGCGGCTCCATATCCGCGGCATACTTTACCATGCGCAGCTGCCGTTCCATTTCCCTGGCGGAATCCGAGTCCTGGATCGTGTACCGCTCCACCATGCTTTCGTAATTGGGTAAATTTTCTTTTTTGTTTTCCGGCTCCGCCACATCGGAGGAGCGCTCGTCCTCGTCATCTTCGCCATCTTCCTCCTCTTCAGAACCAAGGAACCATTTCAGGATACTGGCTTCCGTCACAAGCTCCCTGAAGTCGCCGACCCGGGCGGCGCGCCGTTCGTTTTTTCGCCGGGCGGCATTTTTTTCAGGCTCCAAAAAGGTCACTGTGTTCCCGCTGATGCTAAAGTTAGACACCTCGGAGTAAGAGATGATGTCTTTTTTATTGCCGCCAATGGTGTAGCCCGCGCGGGAAAGCGCTTTGAACAGCTCTGTTTTCGAGAAAATGTCCGTTTGCAGGTCGAACCCCTGCTTATCGATTTCAGCCTTATATTCGCGGTCCCGCTTCGAGCGCGTCAGGTCCGCGTGCCGCTCGTACACGGCGGAAAGCCAGCTGTCGAAAAATAAGGGGGAAAAAAGCGCGGGCCATGCGTATTTCGTACAGCCGCCGCCCAGGCGCGCGGTTTCGTTGATGACAAAGCCAACCTCTTCCAGCGCTTGCTTGAACTCTATCTGCGGGTCATCGAAGAACTGCTCGATCGCGTCGAATCCGATCATCGTATCCATATGCAGCCAATAGATATTCGGGCGCGGCAGGCCCTCCTCCACCGCGAAGCTGGATTTGATCCGATAGGGTTTTGCGTCACCCCGCCCCCCCCTGAGGGCTGTCCTGGCCGCAGGCACGATATTGAACGCGAACAGCAGGCAAAGCAAAAGCGCCACGGCCTGGTGCACGGCTTCGGCGGATTGAGAGCGGCGGCTCAAAACGACAATGGCGCCGGCAACGAGGGCCAGGACGGCGGCGACGGCAATTTTGACGGGCAGCGAGCCAAAGTTCCAAAACAGCAGCCAAAGCACCGCGACAAGAATCAGCGCGGCGCCCGGCGCGCGCAGCGCAAATAACAAAAGGGCGTATGCCGCAATGCTGATTGCCGCCATAGCGGCGCCGAACAGCAGGCAATGGCGGAGCAAAATGCCTTCTGCAACGTTGCGGTTATATAAAAAAAACACGGGGACAAAGGAACCAAGCGCCGCGGCCAGCAAATAAAACAGCCGCTGGCTGATTTTTATCTCCCTGATTTTTTTTATCCGATCCTTCACCATAAATGAACTCCTCTGACCAATACCAAATCACCCGCAAGCCGCAATGCGGCAAGCGACGGCTATATTTTAACACAATTCGCCTGGATATGTCAAGAGGGAAATTTCGCATAGGACATTCCCTCCCCCGCATATGAATCAAAAGCAAAGGAGGGTCGGCCATGCATCCGGCGGAACAAGACATCATCGCGGCCCTGTTGAAGATCGCGCGTGAAAGCGGCCTGATCCCCGAAGAAACCTACCGCGCCGCGCTGAATCGACTGTTTGACGCCGGAGGGAGCGCAACGCATGGACATACGCAAGGCGAGGGATGAGATTTGGCGGGGCGCGTCTATTTTTACGATGCCCCTGCGGGTGACATACTACGCCC
>Ga0123353_10015325_pt1 | contig 11126 bp, 5 predicted proteins | sample TergutLab28metaG_3_FD_92763 | JGI IMG/M metagenome (GOLD analysis project Ga0123353, IMG submission 92763) | Labiotermes labralis P3 segment gut microbial communities from Petit-Saut dam, French Guiana - Lab288 P3 | ecosystem: Host-associated > Arthropoda: Insects > Digestive system > Gut ... | reverse complement strand
TTTTTATTATTGGTGTTTTCATTTCGCTGGTGAAAAGTTTGAATACAGAAATCTTCCACAAAATTCATTCGTCTTCCTTTGCTGACCAGTTGTAACCTTGTGTGTCATCAGAAATTTGTGGTATTCTTCCGATTAGACAGTTTCTCATTCTCCAGTATTTCTTCCCGGTTTTCTTAAGAGTTAACGCAAATGTAGGCACAGTTATGTTTGTTTACAACTCATGGCAACTTGAACACGGCAAAGTCGTAGCTTGTTTTCCTGCTGAGGACGGAGAAGTGTGTATAACAAGTACGGACAAGCAAACAAAACAACGGTCTTCAATTGTTGATAGTGTTTATTCTCACCGTAAGAATTTAACTTTAAGTTAGGAGCATTAAAGTTCCGGTCTGCTGTCACATAAAACCCCAATTTAAAAGGTCACAAAAATCATTAACTACAAAAACAATGCGTATGATAAATGAAATATATGCAGAACATTAATATTCATATCCATCATAAGGTTGTGTGGCAATTGCAAAAATACCGGACTGTCAATGTCATTTACCGCTCACAAAAAGCACATTTAATATTCACAGCCACTTAAAAACGTAGGCACAAAATGAAGATTTTAAACATTTAAACACACGTTGACACGAACGAGATTTCGCATAATGTTAATATAATCAACTAAATTAAAATGGGACACGCTTCACGGAGTGAACAGCGGGTTGCCTATGTGTACTGAAACAAACACACATTTTATTATTTCGTAAAAATATCAACCCGCATTGCTGGATTTAACAGCCATATTAACCAGTTTAATGATCACGCAATTTGTATAGCCCCCCCCCACACACACACCAGACTGTGATTTAATTACAAATTTAAATATACACTATTGGCCATATTGGTAATCTCGTATGGGTGAGAAACCTGATATTGAAATCATAAGGTACGTCATCCCCGTTGTGTTTATAATTAAACTAGTTTGGAGTATATGTACTTGTCTAACACAACTATATGATGGTAGAGATATGTATAGAATTTATTACATAAAGAACAACTACATGTTTCGGCACTTTACATTGGCCATCTTCAGTTTGAGAACTAAAAAAAAAACTTAGTAAGCAGCTATACTCAACTTATGTGGGTTGTTTACAGGGGGAGGTAAGAGGTGAAGTGGGTACGAGATATTGCATGTGTTGTGTGGAATGTGTGGTGTGGGTACAGGGGTTCTGCTATTGTATGCTGTGTCTAGGTTAATATAGTTGGATCGACGGTATCATCTTATGTTTGTAGAGATTATATGTACATGTACGCTTAGCTTGGTGACCGCGTTAGCACAGTGGTTATGGTGCTGTGTTACAAATCGGAAGGTCGCTGGTTCGATCGCAGATGGTGTCAGTGGATTTTTTATTGACATAAAATCCTTCCGATCGCACTATGTCCCTGGGGTCGAATCAGCATCTAACGTAAATGAGTACCAGGAACATTTCCTGGGGGCAAAGGTGGCCGGTGCGTAAGGCTGACAACCTACCACCATCCTGTGCCGTTGTCACGAAATCTGGGAACCTTATCTTCCTAAGAAACCTCTGGGCCTGTCCAGGCCTGTAACGGGGCTGCTTTACACTTAGCTTAGCATACACAGTGTGCAATTTTTATATAAATGTATTTTCTATAGTTATAGTGGGTTCATTGATATAAGACTATACAAAATTTAGTTCCTGTAGCTATAGTGGGTTCATTGATCTAATCACTTTTGTTATTATATTTACTATTATAATCCATCAAGTTTGATTTTCATACTTTGTCAGTTCTGTATCTGAAGCAAAACTATTATAGGATGGAATAAAAGTAAGGGGGGGGGGAAGTAAACTAACAAACAATAGTGTGTAAAAGCAACATACTCCTAAAGCAAATTAAATTAAATTAAGGTAATATTGAAGTGTTAGGTTTAGATGTTTCTCTTCTGGTGTCGTTGAGTCGTGCGTATTTTGTTTGAAATATTCAAAGAAATAGGGCTTCAGACAGTCCAACAGTCTATGTGTGTAATAGTGATGAATTTCGAGGATGGCAGATAGGACGATCCTCAGAAGCACAGCTTTGGGTGTAGTGTGTGTCAGCTGGTTATTCGGTGCGTGTTAGTGTAGGTGTGGAACACTACACACTACACACAAAGCTGTGCTTCTAAGGATCGTTCTATCTGCCATCCTCGAAATTCATCACTATTACACACATAGACGGTGGGAACGTCTGAAACCCTATTTCTTTGAACATTTAAATAAAACACGCACAACTCAACGACACCAGAAGAGAAACTCCTAAACCTAACACTTCAATATTACCTTAATTTAATTTAATTTGCTTTAGGAGTATGTTGCTTTTCCACACTATTGTTTGTTAGTTTACTTCCCCCCCCCCTTACTTTTATTCCATCCTATAATAGTTTTGCTTCAGATACAGAACTGACAAAGTATGACAATCAAACTTCATGGATTATAATAGTAAATATAATAACAAAAGTGATTAGTTCAATGAACCCACTATAACTATAGGAATTATAATTTGTATAGTCTTAGATCAATGAATCCACTATAACTATAGAAACTACATTTATATAAAAATTGCACACTATTTATAAGCTAAGTGTACATATAATCTCTACAAACATAAGATTATACCGTAGACCCAACTATATTAACCTAGACATAGCATACAATAGTAGAACCCATGTACCCACACCACCCATCCCACACAACACATGCAATATCTCGTACCCACTTCACCTCTTACCTCCCTACCGTATACAGCACACATAAGTCGAGTATAGCTGCTTACTAAGTTTTTTTATTTCTCAACCTGAAGATGGCCAATGTAAAGTGCCGAAACATGTAGTTGTTCTTTATGTAATAAATTCTATACATATCTCTACCTTCATAGAGTTTTGTTAGACAACTGATATTGAAATGTTATTCAAATACAAGCTTCTGAATCTTCAATCTTCATGGTTGCATCGTGCATCAATGATACCAAATGCTTTATTGTCCAACTAATGCACTCAGTTATGTAAACTCGTTAAACTGTTAAAAACCAATTAAACTTACAAAAACCGCCCCAACACGTTTCGGTTCACGCGGGAACCATAATCAGGGAGCTACAACCAGTGCTTAGCTAAAATTACGTCTTGTTCAACAGTGCGTGTCGATAGAGACGTTGTCATGGTTCACTGTGTAAAGGAGTACATTGTACGGTTCACTGTGCAAAGGAGTGCGTGTGTATGGTTCACTGTGCAAAGGAGTACTTCCTTGCACAGTGAACTATACAAAGTACTCCTTTTCAAAGTGAACCATACACACGCACTCCTTTGCACAGTGAACCATACACACGCACTCCTTTGCACAGTAAACCATACAGAAGCACTCCTTTTCTCAGTGAACCATACACAGTACTCCTTTGTACAGTGAACCATACACACGCACTCCTTTGACAGTGAACCATACAAAGTTCTCCTTTGCTCAGTGAACCATGCACACGCACAGAACTACCCTTTTATTACAGCCAGAATATGCGGCCATATTATTGACAACTTCTGTCCTGACACGCACTGTTGAAGAAGACTTTTAATTTTAGTAAGCTCTACTTGTAGCTCGTTGATGATGGTTCCCGCGCGAATCGAAACATATTAGAGCGGCTATTGTAAGTTTAATTGGTTTTTAACAATTTAACGATTTTACATAATTGAGTGCAATAGTTGGACAATAAAGCATTTGACAAGCTTCTGAAATTAAGTTCGAGAGAAAAATGGAAGTTTCAGGAAGATGAAGACATAGGAAACGAAACAGAAGCAATCACGTGCATTACACAAGTATACCATCACCTGACGTAAATTAAAAAAAACACATTTTCAGGCAAACGAGACATGGGACAAACAAACATTTGTCAAGCCTAAGTTGCTACTAGTGCGTATACTTCGAAGCGGAAGAGGAGAACAAATGAGGAAGAAGAAGACTGTCGACCAAAAATTATGTAGATAAAACTAATTTATTTTTCATAAGCGCATAAGTGTTTCGACCAACACAGCCACCATCAGGTACCCCTGTATTAAAAAGTGTTAAGAAGAAACCGTGTACAGGTCTACAAACATTAACATTTTTACAAGAAAACTGACACTTCCCTCTCTTACAGAGTGCAGGTGTATATTTGTTTTTACTACGGCGCAAAAGCTCCAGTGGTCCAAGGCCTCCTTTTATCTATCATCCACGATCACATTCAGACACACCACAGTCGGTAGGACTCTTCTGGACGAGTGATCAGCTCGACGCAGAGACCTCTACCTGACAACACACAATATTCACAACAGACAGGCCTCCATGCCCCCGTGCGGGATTGGAACCCACAATCCCAGCAAGCGAGCGGCCGCAGACCCATGCCTTAGACCGCGCGGCCACTGGGATCGGGCGGTGTATACTGTAACTGGCAGTAATATTACGACGTGGGTTTAGTTAGCAAAAAAATTTGTAGCAAACACCGCGTCAACATTTAAGTTTCAGTACGCGGCCTTCATCCTCCCTTACCTGCATTATAATCACAACGCGATGCTCCTACCAAAGATGGAGGAAAAGATAACGAAGCGGAGGCAGTACTTGTGAAGCGACAGAGTTCACTCTGTTTCTGGTTGATATTTTGATTATCAGATGAATAGCGCAATGTCAATTTAATTTTGACGTTTTGCTGACCGTGCATCTCAGTATATTTATATCAGTATTTAACCAACTCGATGAACAAAATTTGTTTCACAGTAAGTTTTATTTCATGCCTCTACATGTTTCGAGCACATGTGTCCATCATCAGGAGGTCAAAATTGCATTACACAGCATCTGGTGTCATCACAGCTATAGGTGGCCGTCTCGTAATTGTTTCATTACGGCTGTTCATGTCGATATGTATGATCGTCGTGAATTTCTTAACGCCTGCGCAAGGTTGTTTACATAAGCAAACATAATCCTCGAATTGATTGGCATATGCGCATGGAAGGCTTCCGAAGAAGTGTAAAGTATTTGTTTGCATGAGAGGTAGTTTGAACTGTTTGGAGACAACCTGCGGTATTCGAGTTCTCGAATTTAGTGATGACGATCGCGACGTATCGCGGACATTAAATTCGAAAGGATAAATCAGTCCCTCAGATGAAAGCCTTCTGGATTCCTACAACGTAACATACACATACAGCACAAAGAGTTTGTTCCCACGTCCTTCCATGCAGGTACAAATTTATTACACTACTCAGTGTTAAGGAATCTGAAGACAACTACTTGAGTAACAAACCTTGAAGGGTGTAAACTTCATAGCGAATCCCCTGCGTACCTTGAACTAACTCACCGCTCTACACCACTGCCAGAGATGTTGCCGTGTGAGTCGGCGAACAGTGCTCCTAAGCATACTCTACAATTCCAAAAAATAGAATCGGTGAACAACTCGAAACTCTTAGACCACTAATCTCATCTTCTCACACGGATTATTGGGGAAACAGAGGGCGGGAAACTTGGTTTTATCCATGATTAATCGACGTGATAATTAACCGAAGACGCGTCTAGCATGTCAGCAACTTTCAATTGTATGCAAATTAATTCTCTCTTGATCCACGGTAAGAAAGGACGTTGTTAAAATGTAAGCCCCTCTGTCTCTAAAATCATTAGCACCTTAGATCTTAAGTTTTTTATCTTTCACTTAATCTGAAGTTGCGCTATGTTTCATCAATACCTGTGACGACTCCACATACAAACCTTCAACTGCGCATTTAATAGGAGAGACGGCCGAAAAGTTGTTCAGTGAACCATCTAGTATTGAACTTAAACAGTTTACTTTTAAAAGAAACATCCGTAAAATTAATTTTTATTTAATTTCGTTTTATTCATGACAGGGTTTAGGAGGGGAGATGTAACCATTGGTCCTACAATTTCTAATTTAAGGAAGTTTTCCCTATTTTTATCATTTCACCGTGTATTCTGTAGATTATTTAATTACAAACAAACACATGCACATATATTATTTAACAAGTCTAAAATTTACATAAAAACATTTAAAACGCTCCTACATGTTTCGATCACACGATCATCCTCAGGGAGAATATATTGTTCCTTGCTAAAGCTATAATTTAAAACATTCAGTGAATTACTTCATGTTAACTTGGTGCTGTGACAGCATGTCTGTAAATAGAAAATATTTATTAATTAGACTGTTAAAACAATATAGTAAGTAAGAATTGAATATTATACACAAATAACTAGGCTATCCGGTTTGAAGCTTGAGTAAGCATAACTTTAGCAAAGAACAATATATGCTCCCTGAGGATGATCGTGTGATCGAAACATGTAGGAGCGTTTAAAATGTTTTAATATAAGTTTTATACTTCTTAAACAATATATATATGGACATATGTTGCTGTGTGTAATTAGTTAAGTAAATGAAGTTGTCCCTATTAATATGTATGTATCAGAACATTGTACGGTAAAGTAAACAGTAAACAGTAAAGAGTAAACAGTAAACACAGGCCCCTTTATTTTTATTTCACTTATTTGACAATAAAAACTGCTGTATGACTCACCACGGGATAGAAGATAAGGTTTCGATTCCCCGACCGTCAAAATTTGTAAGTTTACTAACGCGTTTAAGCCGGTTCTGGGCCAATCGTGCTGCCTGTGTAATGCTAATCAGGGGTAAAGATAAAGGGCAGTGAATCCTTCCACTCAACTACAAAAATGAAGTGAATGTTTGCAAAGGGTTAGTTTATTCCACCTACTCAACCAATCTACCTGTTCGTATGAGTGGTTATTTCTCTGTTATACTAAGGCGCTGTAAAATGTTTCGAGACTTTTAAGGAATATAAAATTTCTTATCTTCTTTTCCACAGTTAGGCTGGAGCGAAGAGTTGTTTGTTTAATGCATGTGGATTTTATTAATAGAGAAAAGTTGTACTAAGCATACTGTAATTAAAGTAGATTTATAAATACTTATCTGTACACACACACATATATGAATATCAAGTGTTGGTTCACGCAAAATAAAATATTTGGTCCCTTCTCCCTTCTGAAATCTGCTTGGACTGATTGACCCTTGCAGATGGGACAGATGTTGTACCGAAACTACGGTAACTAACTACCAACCCACCCAGGCAACATCCTGGAAGAACGAAAGCCTGAGTTATGCCACGGCGGAAGCTGGCATTCTCGTAAAATGTTGAATTGGGGTCGTTTATTATCATTCTATATTACATCGGATTGTGAGCACGTGTTTACTGTCTCCGACTGATAAGTAGTTTTTACATGATTTTCGGTAACTTAAGACGTTCGGTAATGCTACGCAAAAACTTGTGAAAATGTAGATTACTACATTTGATACTCGGTGCCATATTTTCTCCACTCATTTCTTTGTGGTTAATAATGTTAGTGCTATTATTTAATAAGAAACATTCCATGCAGAAACTACAAGAACTGTTCACCTGTAACTTGCACATTCCGACCCATGTCTGATACAGACTGCAATCCCCGCTGTTACCCCGATACACACACATCACCTGATCCAATAACAATATTACGCCCTGTTACAGGAAATTCCTCGCTCCACTAGCTGGAAAATTATTCATTTGCTTCGTTACCGGTCGTTATGAGCCCCAACCTTTTACCACACGTTCTCACTGCCTGTGTAAAAGGGCGTGGTTAGATTACAATTTGCTTCTCCCTCCCCATTCCAAAAGCCACTTTCGTCACCCTAACACTTCACTCTATATTCAACGCCCATCCCTCTAACACGACGCACTCGATTTCGGTCAAGTAATGCCAAATGTACCAGAAAATTGGACAATTTTGGAACGTCTCTCCGCCATGATGGTGTACACAAGCGGTTTGACACAGGTAAATTCGATTGTGTCAATTTTCAAATACCGTGGCGGTGTACAGACTGCATCAGTTGATCTTGCGGCATGTCATAGTTTTGTGTGGATTCTAATTTAACATCACATTGGCTCAAAATAACCTGAAAAATGTATACTTCATTAATTAGAATCAATTATGTCATGTAGCTGAAATCAGATTATGGCGTTTCCACGGACAAGCACGATCCAATGCGTAAGTACCGTTGCAGTGAGCGAGTAAGCACATTGACATTAGGGGCACCTGTAAGTTACGGAATATTAAGTACAAATTGTGTACGTTTTACTAATATGTGTTGCAAATTACAATTTGTGTTGCAGTCTACTGCCTTGCCACTAAAAATCACTTAATTTCTTGCAATAGTGGGTTACGTTTTTAAGTATTTTGGTCCGATTTGAAATACCAGGATTGTATCTGTTTTTGTCCCTTCTCAGATGGTTCTCTAGAAGACTGAGTCGTCCAGTTTCAGTAATGCTTTCTTCTCAAAATAAAACGCAAAGATCAGTCCAGAAATTAAGTCATACTAAATATGCTCTGTCCGGTTGCCCGTTGATCGATATCGTTTAGAAAATTTAAATATCAAACTTTTTAAAGGCAATTTACATTTGCAAGTAAGAAACTTATCACTAGTGCAATGAATTTTAAATCTTAAGTATGCATATATGTGGATGAATCCTGTAATCAGAAACGATTTTAAGTTTTTAGCGGACTATATTATAGTATTTTTATCTCAGTAATTAACCAAATTGATGCACAAAATTTTTGTTTTACAATAAGTTTATTTCATTCTTCTATAAGTTTCGAGCACATGGTTAATTACTGAGATAAATATACTGAAATGCACGGTCAGAAAAACGTAAAAAAAATATTACAGTAGTTATTGTATTTATCTGCAAGTGCAGTATATAAATATTTGCTAAGAAAAATACCGGATTTAAAAATCACATATAACTGCATTTAACAGCAGCAAACACGGATTATCGGTCACCTTCAAGTCATCGTTGAAAACTCGGACACATTAAAAAAATTTTGAGGAACTTTAAGTTGCCTTATTCATGAAGTGGACAAATAATTTGTTACGAGAAATTCGCCTTACAACATTATTTAAGTAAGCGTGAAATGTTAACTAAAATTCATTTATTGAACACGAAATTATATTTGAACATTTGGGTCAACCCCACGCCACGCCAACACAAGTATAAAATGGCTATTAAGTGACACTGATTCGTTCTTACGTTTCGTAACAAGTTTAATGTGAACAAATACATCACACAGCTTGCTAAGTCGCAAGTCGGTAGCCATTTTTAATACGCTGTCGTCTGAACTCATTACTCCTGCATTCACATTGTCACACTGAAAAAAACCATGCATGAAATTTAATAAAATAGCTGTTAAAGTGATCGACCGAAATTCGAACTCGGTGCCAAGTGAATAAAATCTTCAACTTGATAAATTTTTCTTCTGACTTTACCAATGGTATGTGTGTGTGTGTGTGTGTGAAGGGACGAGAGACAGAGGAAGGGAGAGTAAGAGAAGCGCAGACATCTATCTTAAGGAGCGTGGTTCAGCACCATTAGATCTTCAGGATATTTGCACAGAGCTAAACGGCTCTTAAGCACTGACAGAAAATCAAAATTAGTCCTCTACTGCCGATCAGTTAATTCAGCGACTTAACGTCTGATACGTAACACCCGTGAACATTCGATTTTCCGAAACTTAAAAGTGGATCACTGAATATCAAAACTTATTTATCAATTACAGATATGTCTTGCACGTTTATAAGACGGTATTATAAAATATTTATCACCACTCTATTCTTATTCCGTCACAACTTGTCCACTTTACCCATCATTATCTTCTACACATACCTCTTGAAGAAGGAATGACAGTAAAAATGTCCTCCCAGGAAATTGCATGCTTCAATAGTCGGAAATGTTAAAAAATTCTTGTTGGCGCTCGGACAAATATTTCGCGGTAAACGTCTCCTTGTTACACATTCGGGCTGTGCAAGGTAGGAATAGAATCTCATAAGAGAATAGAGGGAAGCATCTACCCCTGCAATTGTCACATAACAAAAATACTCAAAAACAGAAGACATGAATTGTTTGCAGTGAAAATCGCCTGTGCAGCAGTGGAACCAAGCTTCATGCGCTCGGGCCGATTCAGCAAAACGTACTCAGTAAGCCATAACATTCCAGCCTAGCTGCTCGAAGATCCACATGATCGATGTCTGATCGCGACCCGACACATGGGGATAGGTGAATGAAACAACAGAATAGGTGTCCCTCTAGCGTATAACTACGATAGCCTTCTAATCCCTAACCGCCTGTTCAAAAATACTGCCAAATCTGGCAAATTCCTCCGTCACACCATCCATTGCCAACAGTATCACAAACACCATACAGGAAAAGCCCCAAATGAGAGGCACTTCTTATGAAAGAATAATCTCTCATAGTCTTACCAAAAATCACTACCTTCACGAAAGACGGAGTGGACGAGACGGGAGAATGATTTGCGAAGTGTTATGTTTACTATTACTGCTACTGGATGACACAGTTCTTCTGGGATAAAATGTTGTCACGGGGAATCCCAAACATTCGAAGGGACGTACTGCCTTCATCATCAAGCGTCATTCTTCCAGGCCAATTGACCCTTGACGATAAAAGCAGTAATAAGGGATCCGATTACCCTGTGAGGTGGCGTCATATCCTACAGCAGGGTTGGGTAACCTCTCTGAAGGCACGTGCTAAAATTGTCTATACGTTGCTAAAAAATTCTTTCACGTGCTCGTGGGAATTTGGAAGAACAAAATAAGGTTCTGAGGCCTCTCCAAAAATTATTATTAATTGCTTAATTATTATTAGTAATAAATGTTATAATTATATAATTAAAACATAATATAATTATTAAATTTCTAATGATGTTATCCTCGAGGTGTGAGATAAGGAAGGAAATGTTACTATAACTGTGGCTGCTACTATTTACTGTTTAAAACGAAAAATGTAAAACGTCTTTCCAATGTCACGTAAACACCCAGTCACCGCCAGGCCGACGCCCTAGTGATAAATACCCAGTCAACATTTCGCACCGCTTCCAAATTGTGTAAAACTGTTTCACTTTCTGTATTATTTGGTAGCAACGCTAATGCATATGCAGTCTATACACTGTCAGGTATGTGTGTATGTATGTGTATACACACACACACACACACACACATATATA
>Ga0123353_10015323_pt1 | contig 11127 bp, 6 predicted proteins | sample TergutLab28metaG_3_FD_92763 | JGI IMG/M metagenome (GOLD analysis project Ga0123353, IMG submission 92763) | Labiotermes labralis P3 segment gut microbial communities from Petit-Saut dam, French Guiana - Lab288 P3 | ecosystem: Host-associated > Arthropoda: Insects > Digestive system > Gut ... | reverse complement strand
GATGATGACTTTTTTATTGAAAAAGTTCTATATCATTTGGATTGGGACGACATCATGAGATTGTTTGAAATTTATCCCAAATCACAGGTAAAAGAAGTATGGAAAAGTCGTTTGTGTCCGCTGGGTGATTATTTCGGCAGAATGAATTATCTTTATGCTGCTGTTCTTTTTGATATTAAAAACCCTAAACAATATATTAGGATTCAAAGAAACAAATATATTAAAAACAAAATCAATGATAATTAACGGCGTATTTCCCAAGACGAAACAAATATTTGAAGAGGTTTCCAAACTTGACTGCATCAAGAATTATTGTATGATTGGTGGTTCTGCATTAGCAATGCAAATTGGTCATCGTCTCAGCGAAGATTTGGATTTCTGCATTTGGAAAAAATCCAAACAAGACGATCTGGAAGTAAACTGGCCTGTCATTTTCAAAGAATTATCTACATTAGGCAAGGTGCAAAAAAATATTTTTGACATGAGCCATTGCGATTTTCATGTTGATGGAGTGAAGATTACTTTTTTTTGCAACAACATCAAAGAACCTGAAAATCTGCAACGGATTCCCATACTCAATCATATAGTCGTTGCCGATCCCTTTTCCATCGGGGTCATGAAAATAGAAGTGATGCAATACAGGGCAACCCATAGAGATTATTACGATATTTATTCCCTGTTGCACGAAGGAATCAGTTTGGATACGATCATTAGTCGGGCAAGAAGATATTTAAGATACAACTTCAAAACCCGTGAAATCATATCATTGTTGGCTTGTGGGAACAATTTTAAGGAAGACATGAAGTTTTCGGAACTATTGCCGAAATACAACGTTTCCATTAATGATATGGAACGATTCATCATCGAAAAGATAAAGGAAATCCAGAAATGAGAAAAATAATCGTCATCCTGTTTTTCATTCTTGATATCCTACTGCCAGATGTTGCCATTGGTCAGCCGGGCTTCCACCGCATACATTATTCAGTGGAAGATGGTTTGCCACAACAAGTAGTGGATATCATTCAGGATAAAAAGGGACAAATTTGGATAGCCACATGGAATGGTTTATGCCGGTTTGACGGTTACCGATTTGTGAATTATTTGTCGGATCCCTTTAGCAGTTATTATATTCGCAACAACCGAATTGACCGCATTCGAGAAGACAAATACGGGCATATTTGGGCGCTGTCTTACGACGGTGTGGCGCACTGTTTCGATCCGCAAACCGAAAATTTTACCGGTATCCCAGACATTCCAGAATTTGAACAGTTTTCATTTATTGTTACACAAATCGTTCCGATGCCATCAGGAAAGGTATGGCTGATTTCTGAAAAATCGGGTTGCATCTGCGTGGTTGATTCAACATTGAAAAAAGAATTGTACCACATCGAAAACAAACGGCTGAAAAGCGAAAAAGTAAGAGTGGCATACGAAGACCACCAACAAAGAACATGGTTGCTTACCGACAACGGGGTAGCGATGATCGCCCCCGGACATACAGAACCTGTGATATTCTTTTCGGAGGATTATCAGGCGCCACGCGAGTTATGGCAATCGTTTCATTCCGTGCTGGAACTCGACAACGAAATATGGTTTGGTTCCAATAACGGACGGATATGGAAATACAATAAGGAAGACGGACAATTTTCGCTTTTCAAACTGCCATCATCTTCGAACATCTTCCAAATGAAAAAGGTTGGCAAATTCATTGTAATTGCATCGTCGGAAAACGGAATTTTTATTTTCGACAGTTCGACAGGCAAAACCGACGGATATCATGCCTCCGGGTCAGCGCTGATGAGTAACCGGATTTCCTCCATTGCCGTCGACCGGCTGGAAAATGTATGGATCGCCACCGAACAGGCCGGCGTTTACAAACTGAATATGCGAACCCGGAAAATCAAATATTTCGAATCGAGCGTACAGTATCCCAATGAATACTATCATCCTGTCATGTTTATCATCGAAGATTCGGCAAAAAGGGTATGGGTACATCCCAAAGGCGGCGGTTTTTCTTGTTATGATCCCGGTAAGGACGATTTAATTCCGCTTCATGATCATTATGCATCTGTAGGCGATTATTCGGGCATTTTGCGTATGGCTTGCTGCGACCGGCAGGGAAATCTTTGGCTTGCTTCTCGTTTACACGGAATGGACAAAATTATTTTTAATAATAACAGTTTCAAAATCACTAAATTGAACAGCGAAGATGTGAAAATGAACAATGATGTGCGGGCAATTTTTGAAGACAAATCCGGCAACCTTTGGGTGTCGACCAAAGACGGAAGCGTAAGGGTTTTTGATGCAAAACGGAATTTTTCAGGTTTTTTGTGCCACAATGGAACCATTGGAAACGGAAAATTGATCAAAGGCATTGTGTATTGCATCCATCAGGACAACGACGGCAATATATGGTTGGGAACCAGAGGAGACGGAATTTACCGGTTACAACCATGGAAAACGTACCAATACCAAATCACCAATTACAGAAACCACCCAGACAGCATATATAGCCTGAGTAACAACAATATATACGCTATTCTGCAAGACAAGCGTGGAAATATCTGGGCAGGTACATACGGCGGCGGTATTAATCTGTTGAAGAACAACGGAAACAATAACATCCAGTTCATCAACCATCGCAACCATCTGACTAATTATCCTATTGATGTTGCCTCACGGGTGCGCTGCATCAATGAAGATTCTTTTGGAAAAATCTGTGTAGGCACCACAGTGGGATTGATCATGTTCGATTCGGATTTTTCCGCTCCCGAAAACATCGAATATCACTACTATTCACATAAGTCTAACGATGATGAAAGTCTGACAAACAATGACATACAAGATATATGCATCACTGCAAACGGCAATATGTACCTCGCCACTTTCGGTGGTGGCATCAACAGGGTTGAAACGCGCAACGAACAGAGTTATCCTCTGAAATTCAAGACATATACCCGTAAAAATGGACTTCCGTCCAATGTTACTCTTTCGATAGTTGAAGCCGACGACGAAATGCTGTGGATAAGCATGGAAAACAACTTGAGCCGATTTGATCCTGCAGGAGAAATTTTCGAAACTTTTGGCGAAATTGGACGGCTGATCGGCAATAATATTTTTTCTGAAGGAGCATCGACAAGATTACGGTCAAACGAAATTCTTTTCGGCTTTTCGAAAGGAATCCTGTCGTTTTCACCACAGCAAATCGCCAACAGTTTATTTGTTCCTCCGCTGATTCTCACCAATTTCAAACTGTTTAATAGAGATGTGGAAATTGAGGAACACTCTCCTCTGTACAAGCAAATTGATGATATTGACAAATTGACCTTGACCCACCGACAAAATTTTTTCAGTATCGAATACGCAGCGCTCGATTTCCGCGATCCCGAAAATATTTCATATGCATATAAACTCGAAGGTTTTGATAATGAATGGGTTTATGCTCAAAAACAGCGAATAGCCAACTATACCAATCTGCCTAAAGGTCAATACGTATTTTATGTCAAATCCACCAACAGCGACGGCGTATGGGTCGACAACCAAAGGAAGTTGCACATCATAGTGTTGCCCTCTTTTTGGGAAACGCACTGGGCATATATGATCTACATCCTTACTTTTTCCATGTTGCTGGTGGGAGGAGTGCTTATTCTGAGTATTATCTACAGACTGAAACATAAAGTAGAACTTGAAACGCAACTTTCTGAGATGAAAATACGGTTTTTTACGGATATTTCGCATGAAATACGCACGCCACTCACCATGATTACGGCACCTGTCGACTATCTGGTTCATGACAAAAACACGCCTCCGGAAATACGTAAACAATTGGGGTTTGTAGCCCGAAATACCCAACGGATGCTTCACATGGTCAACCAGGTGCTTGATTTGAGGAAGTTCCAACACCTGAAACTCAGGGTGGAAGAAATTAAAATAGCTGAATTTACTGGGAATATTTGTAAAAGTTTTGATGAAATAGCCGAAAAACAGCGAATCAATTTTCAAATCATTGACCAATCCGATAATGCAACTGTTTGGGCTGATCGCGATTGTTTGGAAAAAATTATCTTCAATCTGCTTTCCAATGCGTTCAAATACACGCCGGCGGGAAAAAACATCACGATACGTGTTGCCAACGGCAACGAATCGATGATCCTATCGGTGGAAGACGAGGGTACTGGGATCGCGAAAGATAAAATAGAACAGATTTTCACACGTTTTGCTACATTTAATGACGACAAAAGCAAACCAAGCACAGGAATCGGCCTGAACATGGTAAAAGATTTGGCCGACAAACATCATGCAACGCTATCGGTTGAAAGCGTTCCGGGCGAAGGTAGCCGTTTCACGGTAAGTTTCCGCAATGGTTATGCACATTTTGGGAAAAATGTAAACCTGATAGCTTCCGAACGATTGGAACATCCTGAGGATATAATCGAAGATACCGCTCCCGAAATTATGGATACATCCGGTTCGCACAAGCGTTCGTCCATACTGATTGTAGAAGATGACGAGCAACTACGGTTATTCCTGAAAACCATCCTCAAAAACGAATACAGTATCTTCGAAGCTGCGGACGGCGAAGCTGGATACAAAAAAGCCGTGGAAACGATACCCGATTTTATCATCAGCGATGTGATGATGCCACGCATGAACGGTTTACAGATGCTGCAACAACTCAAAACTTCCATCATTACCAGCCATATTCCGGTGGTGATGCTCACAGCAAAAACTGCCATTGAACACATGCTGGAAGGATTGGAATATGGTGCCGATGACTATATTACCAAGCCGTTCAGCGTGCCTTATTTCCGCGCCCGGATACAAAATCTGCTGAAACAGCGCGAACAATTGCAACAGTTGTACTGTTCCAATCTGTTTGCCAAACAAAATTCATTCACACCCCAGCAACCCAGCATCAGTTCACACGACGAAAATTTCATGCACAAAGTGATGCAGGAAATTGAGCACAATATGGACAACAGTGATTACTCTGTAGACACAATGGCTGTAACCATAGGCGTAAGCCGGACGATTCTTCTCAAAAAAATCAAGGGATTAACAGGTCTCACGCCTGTCGAATTTATCCGCGACATCAAATTACAACGCGCCGCACAACTTCTATCTACTCGGCAACTATCTGTAAAAGAAGTGATTTACATGGTAGGAATGACCGATGTCAAATATTTCAGGGAATGTTTCAGAAAAAAATACGGAAAAACACCCAGAGAATTTCATGATACTACAATTTCATGATTTTGAAAGGATATTTTTAACTAAACCACATAAAGGCTGATTTTCAAGAAATAGAAAAACAAAAACGATTAAAGAATTAAAAATAATTGCAAAAGATTATTTATTTACTCCATTATTGATATCTGCAAGTGTTTTTGATTATTCCATTTTAAGAAAAAAACAATGTGAACTATTCTTAATCACTTGAGAATAATTCTTTAGAAATTAAACAAAATTTTAACAAAAATACATACATGTATTGAAATCAAACTAAAAGAGTTGGAAGATATAAAAAACAAAATCACTAAATGATTAGACACAAGTACGATTTTAGTTTCGCTCAGGATACAATTCGCCAACAAATGATTTTATGCCGAAACAACTCGTTCAAAAAGCCTTCAAGTACTTCGAAATTGATTTTATTTCTGAGCAAACGTTTTATCGCCCAATCAAACGAAACCATTTTGCCGGTTGTTCCATTGTCAAATACGTTTTTATGAAAAAAAATTCAGCAAAGAACTTTTTTTTTAAAATTAATTTAAAAAAATATATACTTTTGCAAAGTTTTTCATTATTATAATTGGATTGACTAAAATAACAACATATTGCATTAGTACATTTATCTTTATGATGAATTTGTGCAGCAGTATTATTGCACAAACATGTCATATTGATGGCATTATTAATAAATACGCCAAAGTGACCAACATCATCGATTCAACGGTTACACTTTCTATCAATGCCTCGTCAATGTTTTCAAAATCTGATACTGTTTTGTTGATTCAAATGACAGGAATAGCTGAAACTGGGAACGAAGTGAAAGATGCCGGTAGATATGAATTTCACATTGTTACCAAAGTTAATGGGCAAACAGTTTCTTTGCGTGCGCCTCCAGGCAGTTTTGACATGACCGAATTGGTACAGTTGATCCGTGTTCCATCGTATAAAAATGCCGAAATAACTAAGGATGGGCTCACATGTCAACCGTGGAAATGGGCAGATGGCACAGGTGGCGTTTTAGCATTGATGGTCGAAGGAACGCTTACGTTCAATGGCAGTATTGATGTGTCGGAATGTGGTTTTAAAGGGGGTGATCCATCTGGTAAGTATACGGGAATGTGCAGTTTTGATCCGCCATACAAACAATCCAATTATACGGCAAATAATGATGATCGGGCCGGAAATAAAGGTGAAGGAGCGGTAACCACTTCATATTTTAATCCAGGCGCCTTTTCAGCAAACGTCAGAGGCTATGGGAAAACATATAATGGCGGCGGCGGCGGCAACGGTCAATGGTCTGGCGGTGGCGGTGGCGGCAATGGTGGATATGGCGGCAGAGGAGGTGATCAATTATGTGGTCAGCCCGGATCCGATAGTGTTTTTTTGTCTCTCAGGTATCTTCACAATGAAGGATATGCCTTTAAATATGATGAACCGTTTTGGATTACCCCATCAAAACATGCGTTCATGGGCGGCGGCGGCGGCGCAGGAACCGGCGTTGGTACAGCTGGTGGAAACGGAGGAGGTATTGTAATTATTGTAGCTCATAAATTTCAGTTTTCTGAAAATACTGCTGCCATCAAATCCAACGGTGGATCGGTAGGAGGCGCTCCCAGTGAAGCAGGAGCAGGCGGTGGAGGTGCAGGCGGAAGTGTTCTTTTATTGGTAGAAGATTATGGTAACATGAAAGTTGAAATCGAGGGTGGTAAAGGTGGCAACGTAAGAAGAGATAATAATACTCATTCACAAGGTTCAGGCGGCGGCGGTGGTGGCGGGTTTCTGTTTACTTCAAAAGCCGTAAACCTTGCAAATATTAAAAGAACAGGTGGCGATGCGGGAACATGGATTAACGACTGGGGAAAAGCAGGAAAAGGTGAAGATGGATTTTACCAAAGCAATTTTCAGGTACAGTTGAGAGGTTTTTTTCGCAATTTCATCATTACGCCCGATACCACAGTTTGTTACGGTGATGATTACAATAAGTCAGTAACGATCCGGGCTTCGCAACCTCTGGGTGGTGATGGATATCGCTGGGAAAAATCACTAAATGGTATTACAGATTGGGAAAAAATTGAGAACGACAATCTATATCAATTAACAACCAAGTTTACCCAAGACATTTTTGTGCGACGTGTGGTTATTTCTACTTCGGAAAATATCATTGATGAAGGATTACCCGTTAAAATCAATGTATACAAGCCTGTCACCAACGAAATTGCTCCGAAAAAAGCCACTCTGTGCTGGGAAAAATCATTCGTGATCGAAGGAAGTGTTCCAACAGGCGGCGGAGGAGCAAATGAAGGAGATTATTCGTATCAATGGCAAGAATTTATAAATGATGATTGGAAGGACATCAAAAACGAAACCAGTAAAAACTTGACAGCGCCATTTCCCTCCATCGATGACATCATGACATACCAATATCGGAGAATCATAACTTCTATACCAGCGGGTTGCATTTCTAATGTGGAAACTGCTGAGATAACTGTTCAACCTGTCATCAAAGACAATACCATTATTCCGGAGAGTCAGGAAGTGTGTGATACTGTCGAACAGCTCATTGGAGGAGACGGAATAAATTTAAATTACACTTTCCAATGGCAAATCAGTACCGATAGACAAAACTGGAAAGAATTGACCGATAAAGAAGCAAAACTGCAAAATTACACCCCTCTGCTAAATACTCCACAAATCCTCCCATCGGAATACTATCAGGTTCGTTATTACCGACGCATTGTTTCATCCGACGAATGTGAAAGTGCAAGCAAAGATGTGATGGTGCATTTCTACCAACATCCGTCGAAAGCAAGAATACTTACCGAGAAGAATGATTCGTTGAATTTTCTGTTTACCAAGAAACTTGAAGCCGAACAGCCCGTAGTCGGCAACGGAAGGTGGTGGAGTACAATGAATGAATTGAATTTCGACCGATGCAACGAATGGATTACCAATGTAAGCAACTTGCAAATCGGCAATAACATCATTTTCTGGGAGGTTGAAACAAGCGACAACGTATGTCCTTTTTCGCGTGATACGATCACGCTCAAAGTGCTTGATATTATCATTCCAACGGGTTTTTCGCCCAATGGCGATAAAATTAACGACTGTTTCAGAATTGCGGGCGCTGAAAATGCTATCAGTAGTGAGTTGATAGTTTTCGACAGGTACAACAACATAGTATACGAATCGAAATCATACACGGGCAGCAGTGACCTCGACAACTGTGAGGGCTGGTGGAACGGAAGTCATTATTCGTCGGGAAAAGAGCTTCCGTCAGGCGTTTATTATTATCAATTAACCATCAATGGAGGTAAACCTCGTAAGGGATATGTGGTGCTTAAAAGATAAAAAAATGCTCATGATTTTTTGCCTGCTGTTAGTGGGTATCACGTGCCGGGCGCAATACCATCCACAATACAGCCAGTATATGTTCAACGGATTGGCGCTTAATCCCGCTTATGCCGGCAGTCAGGAAGCGTTGAACGTTGCTGTGCTTCATCGTTCCAGTCAATGGGGAAAGAGCATGGAGAATGCACCGGTGACACAAACAATTTCAGGTGATTTCTGTTTAAGGAATCCGCAATTGGCATTTGGATTATTGATATTCAACGATAAAATAGGCCCATTCGGACAAACAGGTACATATTTCGCTTATGCTTTCCGTGTAAAAGCCAGCGAAGGAAAATTATCGTTCGGACTGCAAGCCGGCTTCGATTTGCACCACGAAAACCATATCAACCACATTCTCATTGATCCTAAAGAAGATCCTCTGTTTACCAAAAGACTGCCAAATTCGTTCATGCCCAATGCAGGTGTGGGCGCCTATTATTACACATCCAAATTTTTTGCCGGCCTGTCGCTTCCACAAATTTTGACGTATTCGTGGAATAATGGCAATACCCCAAAAGGCAAACCGAATCCATCGAACATTATGCTCTATGGCGGAAAGGTTTTTCGATACGGCAAAGATTTAAAAATCAAACCATCCACATTGCTGCAAAATGCAGGGAATGTTTTTCTCGTTGATCTGAACTGTAACTTTAGTTTGCTCGAGGAAAGGTTCGAACTGGGTGTTTCATGGCGCAGCAGCAGTACTCTGGTGGCCATGGCGCAATTTAGGTTCAATATGATTTGTCTGGGTTATGCCTGCGATTATCCGATCGGAAAACCAAACGTGATGAATACATCACATGAAATCATGTTGCGATACGATTTTAAAATAAAAATCAAAGCCGAAAGCCCGTTATATTTGTAGATGAACAGGATAGGATACATAGCATTTTTCATTTTGTGTATAGCGGTTCATAACCTTTATGCGCAGAACTATCTGGTGGAACCCTTGCCAATGAATCGCACTTATACCAATGATATATTTGCCATTTCCACCGAAGAAGGGATGATACTTTGTTCCGATTTTCGGCCTAATCTATTGATCAACAGGGTTGATGCTGATAATCGCTCGCTATATCATCTCTATTTTGTACCCAAAAAAGACAGTGTCCAATGGGGTATATTGCAATTATTGTCAAAAAATTTACCCATTAATGCACACAAGGGGCCGTTTACCATCAGCGCCAACGGGCGGGAAATCTATTTCACAGTCAACGACGAAGCCGGACAGCGAATTTATCAGGCAAGCAAATCGGGCGATCGTTTAACCAACATACGTCCCTTTACATTTAATGCCCCCAGATATACCACCACTCATCCATCGCTGAGCCACGACGGACAACGGTTGTTTTTCGCTTCCGACAGGCCAGGTGGATTCGGCGGATTTGATCTTTATGTTTGCGAATGGACGCAACGGGGATGGGGACAACCCAAAAATCTGGGACCCAAAATCAACACGCCTGAAAATGAATTATATCCTTTCATACAGAAAAACGGCGAATTGTATTTTTCGTCAACGGCGCATGATTCTATGGGTGGGATGGATATTTTCAGAGCGATTGAAATTAACGGCGAATGGAGTGCACCACAACGTTTGGATGAGCCTATCAATTCCACCGCCGACGACATTTCATATACCGCATCCGATGACGAAGGAAGATACGGATATGTGGCATCAAACAGAAACGGAAAAAATTTCAACATCTTTTCGTTCCAATCCCTTTTACCGCCTTTCCCGATTTTCGATTGCCAAGAACAGGAAGAAAACGATTATACGTACATATTTCAGGACACGACAAACGCCATGATGGTTATGGAGGATGGTACAGAAGAAGAGATTGTTAATACTTCACTGAAATTAATGTGGGAATTAGGCGATGGAACCGTTAAATATGGAGAAGAGATAGAACATACATACCCTTCGATAGGGCAATATGAAATATTTTTGACTGTAGTAGACACATTGACTAACGAAATCAACAAACAGGCAGCTAATTACATCATTGAAGTGGAGGATATCGAACAACCGTATATCACCGTTGCTGAAACCATACTGGCTGGAATTTTTACGACATTCGACGCATCAAAAACCTACCTTCCAGATTTTATTATTGAAGAATATTACTGGATGTTTGGCGACGGAACACGTATTAAAGGTGAACAACGTGTAGAACACATCTATGTTAAACCGGGTATATACAGAGTGCAATTGGGTTTGATCGGAAAATCGAGATATACCGGCGCAGAAATAAAAATATGTACATATCGCGATATAACTGTGAAATAACTCTTATGAGTCGAAAAAATTCATTCAAGTATCCAAAATTATTTAATCTGTAAAAAAATATTTTTCTTTCATTATCTTGTTTATATCAAAAAAAGCCGTATCTTTGCAGCCCAATTTTAAAAATAGTTTTGAATCAGAGATAAAAAGTCTTTATGCCAACAATTCAGCAGTTAGTAAGAAAAGGCAGGACGAAACTTGTTGATAAAAGCAAGGCGCCT
>Ga0123353_10015322_pt1 | contig 11127 bp, 13 predicted proteins | sample TergutLab28metaG_3_FD_92763 | JGI IMG/M metagenome (GOLD analysis project Ga0123353, IMG submission 92763) | Labiotermes labralis P3 segment gut microbial communities from Petit-Saut dam, French Guiana - Lab288 P3 | ecosystem: Host-associated > Arthropoda: Insects > Digestive system > Gut ... | reverse complement strand
TAGTAGTAGTAGTAGTGGATGTTTATGTTAGAAGTAGGTAGTAAAGCTGAGTTAGACCAGCAGATCTGTCAGTATGGGCGTGTTTTGGCTTTGTTTGCTGCTTCTCAGTGTCCTTTCTGTCAGAGGTTTGCTAAAATTTTTGATACACATGTTGCTAATTGTAGGGTTGATTTGGTAGTGCGTGTTATCATGGATGATTTTAACGGCCCCCTTTGGGATGAATACAGCGTTAATGCAGTGCCAACATTGATATTTTTCGAAAACAGCACAATTAAAAGTCGCCTTAACGCTAGTTCACATGTAGGAATAACTGAAAACCAATTTACCAAATGGATAAAAACCCTATAAGCACTTCTTCTCTGCTGTAAACCCTTTTTTATTTTCCCTTCTTTAAGAGGCTAAAGGTTTAAAATTATTTTTGTAACTAAATGCTCTATAGTAAAAAATGCTTTGTAAGGTTTAGTAGCATAATATAGTGTTATTGTGTCTTTACGGTGGATAAAATAAGTTTTAAATCTGGTATCCATATAGTGTATTGGTAATTAGTATGAAATTTACTGATCGTAAAAGTTTACGCATAGTTCTTGCTTGTTTTCTTGGTGGTTTTGTTTTTTATGCTGTTTTTTCAATTGCATATTTTCTTATGGCGCGTCATCAAATAATTGATTTAATTCTTACACCTGATATAGCATTAACAGAAATGTTTAGCGTTTTAATACTCCGTCTTATCTTGTCTACACTTTTTGCTTCCTTACCTGCTCATACCATAATAAAACTGGTGTTGCCTAAAAACCACAAAAATCCTTCTTAGACCAAAATAAACTAGAAAATTTATAACCCCTTATTGAAACTTTAACCTACACGTTGTATATCTGTTATTATTCTTGTTGTAGAGTGTTAATGTTTTCTGGTAAAAACTCTAATAGTTTTAATACAAGTTCTTCACGGTGCTCTATGATGTTTGAGCTTTTTTTGTTTTTGGTTTTTTCTTCTTGGAAAAAATTGTATATTAAATCTACTAGTTTAGTTTGTGTTTGTTTTTGAGATAACCTATAAACGGTTTCTTTAACAGCCTGCTCTAACGCTTTTACACAGTTAGCTCGCCCCATTTTTCGCCCTAGAATCATGAAGGTAATAGCTGATGTTACATATTCATCTGATAAGATATCTTCAAAAAGTGTTTGCTCACGATTACGAAAACGATATTCATATTGTTGCCATATAAATGAGTGTACTAACATGCGTATTAATACTTCTTTTGCTGTAGCAGCATTATCTGTTTTTGACAGGTAAAGACTAATTTCTAAAGGATTAGCCTCTTTTAAATGCCCATATTGCGGCGTTTGAAGTGTTTTTTTATAAAGCAAAATTTGGATACCTTTTTCTTTAGAAACATCCGGAAAGGTATCACCGCATAAATCTCCAATTTTTTGCAGTATTTTTAGACCACTGCTTTTCCAATTTTTCTCATAAACTTCTTTTTTCTTGGTAAGCCAGAGACGATCATTTTTAGTTTGTCCTGTTCCAAGTTTAAACGTTAATGATGGAAAATCGTTTATTGCTCTACACCTTATAGAAGTATTAGCTTAGATGTAATTTATTTCTTCTCTTTCCTTAGAGCTTAACAATTTTTCCTTTCAAATACACCAGAAACCGCTCAAACTTTTTGATGTATATCTCTACATATTAGCAAGCATTAAGTACCCCCCTTATGCATTACCCCTTTAGAGGAAGTTATTAATGTCTGAAAATTTCACAAAAAAATGGGAACAAAAAAAAGACGAAAACTCACTTCTAAACTCACTTAACCAAACCATTAAACCCCAACAACCCCTAAAACCCCGCTTAGATATAGCCACCCGAAAACTTGACGCACAAATACAACGCTTAGACCAAACAAGCGACCGCTTCACACAAAAAGACAAAACCCTATTTACAAAACTCGTAGACTCATACCAACAACACGATATGGCACACGCAAACATTTACGCAACCGAACTAGCTGAAATCCGCAAAATGTCCAAAATTATCATGAACGCCAGACTCGCCCTTGACCAAATAAACCTTAGAATAAAAACCGTAACAGAACTAGGCGACGTAGTATCCATGCTAGGCCCATGCATCGGCGTACTTCGAAGCGTAAACTCTGGAATGGGCGGAATCCTACCAGCCGCAGAAAACGAGCTAAGCGAAATCGGCGACATGCTAAGCGGCGTAATGCTAGAAGCAGGACAAGGAAGCGGAATGTCACTTAACTTCAACTCAGTTAGCGAAGACGCAACAAAAATACTCTCAGAAGCCGCCATAGTCGCAGAACAAAAAATCAACGCAAACTTCCCAGATCTACCACCCGGCATGCCCACAGGTAGCACAACAGACAAAACACAAACCTAACAAAAACCTAACATACTCTTCTTTTTATACAACGCAATTGGCCACGAACATTTAATAACATATTGATTATACAACAACATAACCGTTCTAACAGAAAAACACGTCAACTTATTTTTTTTGTCTAATTGCCACCACAATATTTGCCTAATAGTACTCTAAACCCGCTCTCTCTTGAGACAATAGTACAGTTACCAAATGTTTCAATAAATAAAGCTGGAAATAGTTTTACACCAATTTTGGAGCGGATAACCATCTCAAAAACCGCTTCTGAACACATAACTTTTGGGGCTCCTGTAATAATTGCTTTTACTATTTCCATACCCGCACTTACCGGCGGGTTTGACAGTATACAATCAAATTTTAAGTCTTCTACGGACTCATACAAATAGCCACAACGCACTTGCGCATTAAAAACTCTATTACGCTCAGCATTCTTTTTTGATAAACTAACCGCTCTAGCGTTAACATCTGATAAATAAACTTGTAATTTAGAATTAAGCGCTGCCGCAGTAATACCTACTGCTCCATAGCCACAGCCAATATCTAACACTACACCTGTTACAGGAAGAACCATAGATTCAATAAGCAACCGCGTACCTGTATCTATACGACGCTTAGAAAAAACACTAGACGCCGTTATAAATTCAAAATTTTTACCAAAAAATTTAGCTCGTACTAAACCATATTTAGCTTCAGATTGAGGTAAAGAAGAAAAATAATGATCGCCGGCAATAGCAGGCTCTTTTTTATTCTTGACCATTTTCTTTACCGGTTTTCCAAACCTTCGGGTAAGTACCCCTTGGCATTAACACACGCTCAGGAGCTGCAACAATACCATGTTCAAGATCTAAAATTCGCTCCGTAGGCTCAACAGCTTTCGAAAGCGTAATAACTTCCCCCTTTAGAGTCATAGCTGCAACTAAGGTATCTTTTTGAATACCAGAGTCAACTGTCACAACTCCTGGAGCCGTAAGACTAGCACCATGACACAACGCATCAACAGCTGAATCACGCACCACAATTTTCGGAATTAACTCAAGAGCCGACTCCATAGGCTCAATAAACTTGTGCAATAACTCCGGATCCTTCTTTACTTGATACTCCCCAAACCAGTAAGCAATATCATGCAAAGTAACATGCTTTACGCTATCTTCCGTAAATGGTCCCGCACGAGAACGCCGCAGCTCCTGCATATGAGCACCAACACCCAAAATTTCCCCTATATCATAACAAAGCTTACGAATATACGTACCCCCCTCACAACCCACCCTAAAAAGAACATTACGCCCATCCATCTCAATAAACTCATTATAGTAAATACGTCTTGTACGAACCTGACGTTTAACAGACGAACGCAAAGGAGGACGCTGATAAATTAAATCCTCAAACTCAACCAAAACACTACGAACCTGACCCTCCGGTACATCACCATGTAACTTCATAACACAGATATACTCCTTACCTGTGTGAAGAAGAGCCTGTACAATCTTTGTAGATTCCTCCAAAGTAACCGGTAACACACCCGTCACCTGAGGATCCAATGTCCCACCATGACCAATAGATGATAATTTTAGAATCTTTTTTGTCCACGCAGCCACCTCATGACTCGTAGGTCCAGCCGGTTTATCAAGGTTTATAACACCATATTTTATGTACTCTTCTGCTGGTCGCTCAGAAGGCTTATGACCAAACTTGGGATTAGTCCTATCATCTGACTTTATCAAGACTTCACGTTTAACATCCCATGGCGGACTAGTTCTTGGCAACAGTAAATCTCCTAATAAAAGAAAAAGATATAGTTGAGGTAATTAAAGTTTGAATCCAAAAACTAGGCTTTCATTAACTCTGCTTTACCAGCAGACTCTAAAACTTGAACTACTTCCTCATCTGAAGCTCCACGCCTAACTTCAACTTTATCTTCAAGAACCGAAATATGCTCCAAATTCACTTTTCGACGTTTAACTCCAGTAAGATTTTTTGGCCCAGTAACAAGAACAAAACTCTTATCCATCACATCAACAATGACACATTTTTTACCCTGTTCTCGACCAGCTTGTTTAACACATATTCTTCCAATTTCTATAGCAGGCACTCTTATTTAGCCTCCAATTTACACATAACAATACAGGCTATTTAAGTTTGACATAAAAATGTTGCTAAACAAAACACAAACAATGTTCTCTCTTCTAAGCAGTTACCTATTTACTTGAATTTATAAAATAATTTTTGTTAAATGGAAAAGAAGTGTTTAATCTTCTTCCTCGTTTAGTTTACGTTCTTTGATTTGCAGTGTATTTTCGCCTTCGTCAGCAATTACGCGGTAAGTGTCGATTAATTCATATTTATGTAGGAATTTTTTGGTTAATATACGTAAGTATTTTTTAGCTACTGCAGGGCCTTCACCTTTTACTGTTATAGTGTTAGCATCATTAGACACATCAGCGTTTGTCTTTTCTTTAATGAAATCAGCATATTTTTGAACCATACCATTTTTACTTTTTATTTCCTTTGCATCAATTTTCATTTCAACCATATTTTTCACCTCTATTGTTGAGCATCAATTTTTACGCCTTTATTTTTCCTTTGTTTATGTTTATTGTACTGATAAGTTTTCCGCTAGTTACTTTCAAATTTGGCTCAGAAATGGTTAAACAAACCGCCCATAGAATGTACATATTGTATAGACGCGTGCTTTATAGTGTTTAGTCTGTCAAGTTATCTAGTTGTGAACATACAATTTATTTCCAATAAACAATAATCTGCCTCTTTTCAACTTCAGCTTTTAGCAACTTTCAACTCGAGATCACCTTTTTATGCAAATGTTTTTTAACTCGCTTTATTCCACTATTTTAATATGAAGATGAAGAAAGTAGCCGTTTTAGCTTTGGTAAGTCTACTATTTGGGCTTTCATTTTTTGCCTTATTTACACCTGTTTATGCAGAGCAAATTGTAGGTGTTAAAGAAGGTGACTGGATGGAATATGATATTACAGTAACTGGTGCTGGTAGTTTGCCGCCGTCTCATGATGTACGGTGGATGCGTATAGAGATTTTATCTGTTGATGGCGTAATGTTTCCTGTGAATGTTACTGTTAGATACGCTAATGGAACATTGGGTAGTGCGATTTGGACATATAACTTTACTGAAGGACTTACTGGTGGTTGGACAATTATCCCAGCTAACCTTGATCCTGGTGACACATTTTTTGACTGCTCTCCATTTGCTACTGTAACTGTCCATTGTGAAGAGCAGCGAACAGTTTTGGGTGCGACACGAGTTGTAACAAGTGGAAGTGATGAATTACGGCAAATTAAAGAATGGGATAAAGCCACTGGGGTCTTTATTGGTTCTGTAGAAACTAAACAAGACTTCACAAACAAAGATGGATGGTACTTCGATAATTTGACAATGACCATTAGAGCTACGGGTACTAACATGTGGAACCGGCAAATTCTTGGTTTTGAACAATCTGTTTTTGCTTTAGTTATCTCAAGTTTAGTGTTTGTAGTTGTACTATCTGTTTCAGCTCTGTGTATTTGGCAAAAGAAAAAGTTGATAAACCTTAGCTTACGTTATCCCATACTGACAAAAAAATCAATTCCTGCTGTTATAATTATAGGTGTTGTAGTATTTGCCTATATAGTTATACCTGCGTTTTGGATGAACAGGGGTTTAAGTGACGCAGAAGTTAATATGATTATGCAAAGTGTTTGGATGAGTCTGATTTTGGCAAGTATAAGCTTTAGAAAAAGCGGAAATAATTTTATCCATGGATTTTTAATGACTGCGGTGGTTATCGCAACTCTAATTAGTTTTGCCTCAGTTCTCTTTATGTGGACTCCCTCAGATAGCGCAAATACCGTAGCAGTATATTTCAGTTCAACCACTAAACTTGCCGAATTTATCGCCCATGGCATATTTTCAATTCCAGCCCTCGCCTTCGGAGTCTGGTTTGTCGCACTTTGGCGTCCCAACTCTACTACTTTTCCTGTTCGAAGCAGGCGGATAGTGAAACTGTTGCTGATTATGTGGGGCCTATCATATTTAGTAGGCGTATTAGGCTACATTGTGGACTACACAACTCTTCTGGGCATAATATACTAACAAACATTGCCAGCCAGTACACGCAGACAATACCGCCGTTTTTAAACATGTTTCTGGGACATAACAAAATATTTCCTACACATTTTTCGGTTTTATATATCGTTAGGGGTTAGGTTGTGTAATGTGTTTGTTTAAAAATTCGCTGGTAAGGGGTGGATGGGGTGAGTGCTGTTCATGTTTTTTTACTATTCTTAGACAGTTAAAAAAGTGTATTAAGCGCTCTTTTCTTTAGATTCTGTTTCCTTTTTCGAATTGGTTGAAGTATTCTTGTATGCAGGGATATTGTGGGTATTGGTAGATTTTTTTGTGTTACTCTGTACTTGTATTTGATTTCTTTGTTTATGTGTGCCGTTTTCTTCTGTGAATACGTGACATATGTGACTCTACCTAATATTGCTGTGTCAGTCCGCCCGTCGAGTCAATATCATTGCTTTTGGCTCTTGCGACTCTAGGCTCATCATCCACTATTATTAAATGTATAAAATTAAGATAAGTCCTTTACGGATAAATCATACTTTTTAGATGAATATTGTTTGGTGTGTCTAAAGGTTTTCTCATTTTTCCGTTTTCTGATTATTTATTTATAGACGTCGTCAATGTTGACGGATATTTTTATTAGCTATTTTGTTGCAGAATATTTGAGGTTATTATTATTGACAAACGATGAAGAAATATTAGCTGAATTGCGAAAAATTAGAGAATCCGTAGAAAAAGCACCTCCACCGTCACCTCCGCCAAAACAAACTCTGTGGACTGAGTTCAAAGACTTTTTATCTAAATATAAAATATTTGGTCTTGCTATTGCGTTCATTATCGGTATGTACTTGGGTATTTTGATTCAGGCGTTAGTCAAAGATTTAATGTTGCCAGCTATTGGTTTGCTTATTCCTGGTTTAGACAACTTAGCTGAGGGAACAGTTAAAGTTGGATCTCAGATATTTGCGTATGGAGACTTTTTGGTTGCTTTGTTTACCTTCGCATTAGTAGCTTTACTGGTATTTATCGCAGTCAAAGTTGCAAAACGTTGGGGCGTTGAGTAATCAACGTCTAACACCCTCCTTCTTTTTAATCCACTCTAACAATGTAGTACACATATGGTATTGTCTATTCCTGTTTTCGTTTTAGTCTTATCATAGTGTTGGTAAGGTAAAAAGAAAATAGGCATCTTCTTAAGAGGCTATGTTTAAAATATATTGACACGTATGTCGCAGCCTTCTGTTGAGTCCATTTGGCGTTTAAATCCACAAGAAATAGTTAACCTCTTAGACTCAAAAGTGTTTATGCAAAAAAACCACAAGATACACTTCTATGCTCCAAGTTTTACATACTATAAAAGTAGTATTTTTTGTTCCTCACAAAATTTTTTTCCAACGGTTTCCGTAACTGGTACCGGTTGTGCTTTGAACTGTAAACATTGTGGTGGTAAAGTGTTATCTACTATGCAATCTGCTATTACGCCTGATGATTTGTTTGGTGTGTGTTCTGAGTTCCAGCAGTCTGGTGCGGTGGGGTGCCTTATTAGTGGTGGTTGTTTGTCTAACGGGGCTGTTCCTCTTAAACCGTTTATTGCGGTGATTGCGCGGATTAAGCGTGAGTTGGGGTTAACTGTTTTTGTTCACACGGGTATAGTTGATTTGGAAACAGCTGTTTTGCTTAAGCAATCTGAGGTTGATGCCGTCTTAATTGATGTTATTGGTTCTCAAGAAATAATTAACAAAGTTTACAGATTAAATATTACTGTTAATGATTCTGCTAAATCTCTTGATGCATTGCAAACGGCTGGATTAAATTTTGTGCCTCATGTACTTGTTGGATTAAATGAGTTTAGTAACTTAGAGGGGGAATATGCCGCTTTGCAAATGATTTCCAAAACAAAGCCCTCTGCTGTTGTTATTATAGCATTTATGCCTCTGCGTGGAACTGAAATGGCTCATATTAACCCGCCTCAACCACATGATATCGCTCGTGTTGTAGCCTCTGCGCGTGTAATGTTTCCTCAAACACCCCTAGTTTTAGGTTGCATGCGCCCAAAAGGTACAATACGTATAGCTACAGATGTGTTAGCGTTAAAATCTGGTGTTGACGCTATTGCTTTTCCCAGTCAACAAGCCATCAATTTTGCAAAAACACAGAATTGGGACATCTCAATTTCACCTTATTGTTGCGCAAAAATTTTTACTGATTTTAGTGTAACAATATAAAAATTAGGATATAAACGATATTAATTGTGTCTGTTGCTATTTAACGAGTTCCCCAAACCGTTCCCTTCCAAGGTGTGACCCATCCATATAAGTAAACAAAAGTCACAGGCCACATTAAAGCAAACAGGGCAATCCGATACAGTGCATCTTTAACAGTAAAATAATTCATCAATAACTTGTCAGTTATTGCATATAGCAAAGCCACCAACACCAAACCCAAAAAATAGCTAATAAACCCTGCAGTGCCACCAAACAGAGCTAAACCAATAATACTAGCCACTAAAACAAAAGGCGTTACAAACGTAGAAAAAGTAATCAAATAAAAAAGAATTTTCTGTGACAAATTTTTCCGGTTAAAAAAAGTAAGAGCAAGCGAAGTACCTCTCACAGATCCCCGTGCCCAACGCACCTGTTGATTAACAAATTTTTTGATATTATGCGGTACAACAGTATAAGTTAACGCAGTAGATTGAAAAACAGATTTTCCACCCATACGCATCATTAAATTCGTCATCTGCCTATCATCACCTGCTACAACCTGCCGACCTAGAAACTTTTCATTTAACCATTCATTAGTGACTCTTTCAAACTTTTCCCGACGATACGCAGAGAACACCCCAGAACAACAAAGAACCATACCAAAAAGACTCTCAACACCTTTACGTACCCTAAATGCTTCAGCATACCAAACTTTTTGAAACCGAGTCAACCATGTATTAGTTTTAGAACTATTTTTATTGATAACACTAGCATTACCACAAACACAGTAAACTTCATCATCTGTGAAGGGTTGTACCAACATTTTTATAGAATCAGGCTCCACAAGCGTATCACTATCTAAACAAACCAAAATATCGCCATTACATTGTTTAACACCTGATGCCATTGCATGACGTTTACCCATATTTTCAGTGTGTGCAACCACTTTAAAACCATATTCAAGACTTTTCTTATTAATAATCTCTAAAGAATTGTCTCTACTTTTATCATCAACAACAACCAATTCCATTTTATCTTTTGGATAATTTGAGTTTAGAATCGCATCAATAGTATTGCCTATAGCACTTTCTTCATTATAAACAGGAATAATAATGCTTACATTAGGTCTATAACCTCGATCAGGTACAGGTTTGTATAAGTAAGCACTTATTAAACGAAAAACCATAAATGACGTTACAACCAAACCATAAATTGCAACCACCCAATACGTCCACTGCCACTCAAACATGCTTACCCTATATAAATACAAACAAACTAAAACAGCAACTGTGAAACAAACATTTACACAGCATAAGAGCGCAATTTTACCAGGGCGATACATTGCATGGCTCCTAAGTATTGTGGGTTTTGGATCCCTCTTCAATGTGTTGAGTTTCTGAGGTAGAGCAAAGTTTTCTGTGAGATAAATTTGCTCGATAATTACTGTCTGTAGATATTGCCCCTTGTAGTAGAGGCATATTATTAGAATATGCATTTATGAGCAGTTGGATGTCTTTGGGTAAACATTCTCCACCGATGCCATCACGTGCTTCTGCCATGTCAACATTCCATTTTGTATTAACAGCCTTACGTAATTCATCAAAATCCAAATGGTTCTCATCACAAAGCATTTTGAGTTCTTCAGCATAGGCAATACGCAGATAATAGTAAGTGTTTTCAACTAACTTGGATAATTCAGCAAGTTCTATTGAATTAACCGTGTGGATAGGTATGTTAAGAGTGTTGTAGAAGTCAAGGGCTTTTGTTTGGCTTTCTGGATTTAGTGCACCTAAAACTCTAAGTTGAACTACACCATATTTGTCTTCTTCTTGTTTCCACCATCTATGAGGACAAACAGCAATGTTAGCTAAATTATATTTTTTAGCAAACTCGCGTGCAGCACCCTTAACAAGCGTTGACTCAAAACATATAAGTGCATCAGGGTTGAGTATAGACACCCGTTTTACACAATCCTCAATAGCACTCATATCAGGATAACCATTACGGTGCCAAGTATTAACTGCAATTACATAAATGTCTGCACAAGAGAGTTCAGTAGACGCATTAATGCCTAATTTTTTAACAACATTTACTGCTTCTTGAGATATATCATACCCTTGGGTTTGTCTATATATTTTAGAAACATGTTGAACTACAGGTAACCCAATATTACCTAAACCCATAATACATACCTTCATGTTCAACTTAGCTCCCTTCTTATTGCCGTATCTTTATAAATATTCAAAAAGCTGTTATAAAAGTCTATGGTATTTCTATTTTCATATATAGACGACTTGATAACGAGCTACTGCCCTTTATGGTCAACTATAAAACTTGACTCAATTCAGATATGGAATAAACGCATCACTTGATAATATACCCTTAGTATTTTTAGGTAACAATACTGACAGACGGTGTCTTAAAGTTTGAACAACAAGGGTAATTTGC
>Ga0123353_10015319_pt1 | contig 11127 bp, 9 predicted proteins | sample TergutLab28metaG_3_FD_92763 | JGI IMG/M metagenome (GOLD analysis project Ga0123353, IMG submission 92763) | Labiotermes labralis P3 segment gut microbial communities from Petit-Saut dam, French Guiana - Lab288 P3 | ecosystem: Host-associated > Arthropoda: Insects > Digestive system > Gut ... | reverse complement strand
TACATACTTTAACCGACAATGAATTTTTAAATAACCCCAAGTTTTCAAAACCATGATTATTATTACCGGCGCAGCAGGATTTATTGGCAGCCAATTATGCCGAAAATTGAACTTCCACGGAATAAATAATATTGTATTAGTAGATGATTTTACTCAAGAAAGAAAACGGAAAAATTGGAAAAAATTAGAATATGTGGACAAAATTCAGCGGGAACACTTTTTCCTTTGGGCAGAAAAAAATGTGCAGTATATTGACTTTATTTTTCATTTAGGCGCACGTACCGACTATTTTTCTTCCGATTACAGCATTTTTGAAGCATTAAATGTAGATTTTTCACAAAGAATCTGGAGTTTTGCTACTTACAAACGCATTCCCTTAATCTACACCTCATCTTACTTAGCCAACCTCGTACCCCGTACCTCTTTCGCCAAATCCAAATATATTTTCGATGAATGGCTTGAGAAGCAGCAACAAACTCCTCCTTTTTGGGCAGGGCTAAAGTTTTTTCAGGTGTATGGACAAAATGAGGAAAACAAAGCGGAGAATTGTTCTGAGGTGTATAAAATGTATAGGTATTATGCAGAAAATGTAACAAGAGTTTGTGTAGAAAACAATATCGTTCAAGATTATATTTATGTGAATGATGCCGTGAAAGTACTTTATTATTTTCTAAACCATGCGCCGCAGAGTGGCATTTATGAAGTAGGAACCGGTTTTGCACGTCCCTTGTCAGCGGTTGTTGAGGCAATTAACAAAGTTGCAAAGCGAGAACAAAAATTAGTGTTGGAATATCAGAAGGAGGCTGCTTTTACTTTTCAGGCAGATTTATCAAAACTGAGAAGATATGCTTACAAGCAGGTCTTTTTGCCTTTAGAGCAAGGAGCAAAGCGGATGTTTAAAGGGAATGTAACATAAACAACTTAACAAAAAACCAACAAATTATGTTCGTAATTTGTTGGTTTTAATTGGGTTTCTGGAATTTTGGGCGACCTATGGGATTCGAACCCACGACCTTCGGAACCACAATCCGGCACTCTAACCTGCTGAGCTAAGATCGCCATAAAATGGGCGGCAAAAATATCTTTTTTTTGTTATCAGAAAAAGTGCTGATTATTTAAAAAAAAAGCTACGTTTGCACTACCTATATATACAAAGTGAAAAATAAGCATATTTTATTAATTACCAGCCTTTTAGCGATATGTTACGGCGCTTTTGCACAGGCGTCTGACTACACTTTACGAGAGGTGTTGAACAAAATTAGCAAAGACAGTCTTAAACGTACCGTTCAAGATATGCAAGACTTTGAATCCAGATTATGTACCCAAACAGTTGGGCAAAATAGACAGGTTGCCCAATATTTGGTTGATCGTTTAAAAGCATACGATATTGAAAATGCACGGATTGATTCTTTTTATATTTCAGGAGGCAACTCGTTAGTGGGGCGTTATGACCAATATATGTATAATGTGATAGGTGACCTGAAGGGTATAGGGGACACTGATTCTACTGTAATTATTGGCGCTCATTTGGACGCTATTTCTTATACTACGAGTTATTTGCTTACACCAACTGCACCCGGAGCAGATGATAATGCCACCGGTTGCGCCGTGATGATTGAAATGGCAAGAATTATTTATGAAAATAACCTAAAACCCTATTACAATATTGATTTTATGGCGTACGATGCCGAGGAGATTGGACTAAAGGGTGCTCACTATGATGCCGGAAAACGAAAAGATAATAATGAAAATATTATCGTAATGCTAAATAACGATATGGTAGCAAACCAGCCCGAAACAGAAGAATATAAAGTTGTACTGCATTGGTATGACAACGCACTGGATGTTACCGAAAAAGCACGCAAAGCACTAATAGATTATACATCAGTAACTCCATATATTCCTCCGGCGAGTGAAAATGGAAGAAGATCGGGTAGCGACAGCTGGGCCTATTTCGAAAATAATTTCAAAGCCAATTTTGCCATCGAATATTATTTTTCCACACAATACCACTCTGTTAATGACATAATTGATAAACTGAATTTTGATTATTGTAAAGAGATTGCTAAAATGAACTTTGTTTTACTTGCCGATTATTCAGGTATTAATCTTAAACCCAATACAATACAAGATTACTCTGAAAATAACAGGATTACGGTATTTCCTAATCCTACAACAGGAGAATTACGAATTACGAATTACGATTTGCGATTTACATGTATTGAGGTGTATGATCTTTATGGCAAAAAAATGAAATTTGAAATTGTAAATCTAAAATCTGAAATTGTTACAGATCTTTCACACCTCAATTCAGGAATCTATTTTGTGCGGATTTATACAGATAAAGAAGTTGTTACAAGAAAAATTATCAAACAATAATATAATGAAAAAAATACTTTTACTTCTTGCTACCTCTCTTTTCATTACTAATACTATTGCCATTAGTGAAGAGCAAGCATTTTTAGTTACACAAAATTTTCTAAAAGAAAGAAATATAGCCGATAACAGTTCGCTTTACAGAATCTCGCTTCAAGAGGCTGTTAGAGAAGATGGCACCAATATGTTTTATATCATGGATCTTGGTAATAAAGAGGGATTTGTAATTGTTTCTGCTTCGCAATATGTTTCTCCAATCATTGGCTATTCCTTTGACAGCGAATTTCAATGGCAGCCTGCTATTCAATTTTATTTAGACTCGTTTACGAAAACTATTCTACTTGAAGAAAATTCAAAAAATGAGCCGGACACCCATATTTCCAAACAGTGGAATCGATATTTACAAGAACATTTTGCTACTAATGTTGTAGTTTTGAATGAAGTGCCTCCATTAATAACATCACGCTGGAATCAAGACAAATTTTACAACACTTATTGCCCTTGGGACAAGAATGCAGGAGCGAATTATGACCATAGAGTTCCGAATGGTTGCGTGGCGCTTGCTGCCGCACAAATCATGAATTACTACCGACATCCCGAAACAGGGCAAAAAGGGGTTTCTTATAAGCCGGGGAACTATCCGCCGCAAACTGTTTCTTTTGCGCAACACACCTATCACTGGGATGCCATGTGTGATAAAGCCACAAATTATACCAATGAAATAGCAAAGTTAGCGTATCACGTAGGCGTTTCTTGCAATATGGGATATGGACCAGGAGGATCAGGAGCTTATACGATAAACGTTGCAAAAGCAATGGAAGAAAATTTCTATTATACACCTGCCTATAATTGGCACGCCTATGATGAAAAAAGATTACAAAGAGAAATTGACTTACTGCAGCCGATTTTGATGAGCGGAAACGATGGAAATAGCGGGCATGCTTTTGTAGTTGATGGGTATATTGAAACTTATGATGAAGGAGAAAAGGTAATTAAGTTTCACTTTAATTGGGGTTGGGGTGGATATGCAGATGCATACTTCACTCTGAGAAACCATTATTTTTGTTATAATGCAGAGGTGTTTCTAGAACTTACACCTGCGCATAACTACCCTGTGCAATGCCAACAGAATAAAAGGCAAACTGCTTTTGAGGGATATATTACCAATGGCTCAACAAATAAACCCTATCAAAGCAACCCAGACTGCTCATGGATTATAGCAGCGCAGGGGGCAACGCAATATTCTTTCGCTTTTTCCAGATTAGATACCAAAGAAGATGTGGATATGGTTACCATTTATAAAGGCGCTACTAAATCTTCCGGTATTGCAGCCACATTTTCCGGAAATACAACTCCAAACCACCCTGTAATCGTTGTTGCAGATAGCGTCCTGATTACGTTTACTTCAAAAAATCCAGCTTTTGAAAATAAAGCACATAGAGGATTCTTAATAAACTATGTTGCTGATAAACCAAAACAAAAATGCAATGCTACAACAAATATATTAGCCCCATCCGGATATATTACCGATGGAACTTCACCTGGAGAAAATTATACTCCATGGACTTCATGTACGTGGAATATTAACCCAAATGTTGGAACAGGATTCTTTGGGCTTTTTCACGAATTTGACCTCAAATTAGGAGATTTTGTTGATGTTTACGATGCAACAAAGTCACCTCCACATTTATGGAGACGCTTTGATAGATATTTTCCTCCAACAATTGGAGAGGTTATCAGTATCCCTTTTCCCAGAATTCAAGTCAGATTTATTACAGATAATTTTGATGAAGGAAATGGCTTCAAATTTCAGTACTTTACTTTGCTTAGCGTTGATGATAATTCGTTATTGGAGAATCTTTCCATTTATCCAAATCCTACTTCCGATTTTATTTTTATAGCTTTCTCTTCCAAATTGATAAACCAACCCGTTGCTTGCCGCCTTGTTGATCTTGCAGGGAAAGAGGTTTATTCAACTATTATTGACTACGCCGGTGATATTTTTACTGTGCAAATTCCTGTAGCACATATTGCAAAAGGATTTTATTTAATACACCTTGTTACAACAACAGGGATAGCGACTTCAAAAATTATTATTAATTAAGAAGTTACCACTAACCACTAAGAATTAACCATTAATCATTAAATATGAACCTTCCTTTTGCAGAATCCTGGAAAATAAAGATGGTTGAACCCATCAGAAAAAGTACGCGCGAAGAGCGTGAAAAATGGCTAAAAGAAGCGCATTATAATGTGTTTCAATTAGAGTCTCAAAAAGTATATATTGATTTATTAACAGACTCGGGCACAGGAGCCATGAGCGACAGGCAGTGGGCGGCGATGATGCTGGGCGATGAAAGCTACGCCGGAGCAACTTCGTTCTTTAAGATGAAAGAGGCTATTAATGCAATTACAGGCTTTATGTATGTAATTCCTACCCATCAGGGCAGAGCTGCCGAAAATGTACTTTTCTCCTGCTTGATAAAAGAAGGTGATATTGTACCCGGAAATTCACACTTTGATACAACAAAAGGGCATATTGAATCAAGAAAAGCTTTCGCAGTAGACTGTACCATTGCAGAAGCGCGCGATACACAGCTGGAAATCCCTTTTAAAGGCAATATGGATATTGCAATGCTGGAAGATTGTTTAAAGCAAAGTGCTGGCAAAATTCCCTTTATATTGATAACTATTACCAACAACACGTGTGGCGGGCAGCCCGTTTCAATGCAAAATATGAGAGAAGTGCATGCAGTGGCGAAGAGATATAACAAACCTGTTCTCTTCGATGCAGCTCGCTTTGCAGAAAACGCATACTTTATTAAAGTGCGAGAAAAGGGTTATGAAAACAAAACCATTAAAGAGATCTGTTTGGAGATGTTTAGCTATGCCGACGGGATGACTATGAGCGCTAAAAAAGATGCACAAGTGAATATGGGAGGCTTCATCGCCACCAATTTGGAGGAATGGTACGAACAGGCTAAAATAAAATGTATTATCTATGAAGGATATATCACCTATGGCGGTTTAAACGGCAGGGATATGAATGCCATTGCCGTGGGGCTGGATGAAAATACTGAGATAGAAAATTTGAAAACACGAATTAAACAGGTTGCCTATTTGGCAGAAAAATTAGATGAGTATGGAATTCCGTATCAACGCCCTGCCGGTGGGCACGCCATATTCATTGATGCGCAAAAAGTGCTTACGCATGTTCCTAAAGAGGAGTTCCCCGCACAAACATTAACAGTAGAACTATACTTGGAAGCCGGTATCCGCGGTTGCGAAATTGGATATATATTAGCCGATAGAGACCCTGTTACCCGCGAAAACAGATTTGGAGGAATGGAGTTTCTACGTTTGGCTATTCCAAGAAGAACTTACACAAATAACCATATGGACGTAGTTGCTGCTGCATTGAAAAACGTTTTCAACCGCAGAGAAACAATTACACAAGGTATGAAGATTGTTTGGGAAGCACCAATTATGAGGCATTTTACTGTAAAGTTAGAGAGAACTTAATGTTTATGAGAAAAATCTCTATTCTGTTTATCTGCTTGCTCTTTTTTTTATGTAGTTGCAAACAACAGCAAAGGGATATTGCCATTATTAAAAATGCTACGACTTCTGTTAGCAACGGTAGCGATGTTGCCACAGCACGTGTAGCAGTGATGACCGGTACTACAAGCGAACTATTTATTCAAAAAGAGTATCCGTATGCGCAGCTGCTTTGTTTCGACGATATGAACGATGCCTTTCTGGCAGTGAAAAGTGGTAAGGCAGACTACACTCTTACTTCATTTACAACCTCCCTTCTAGCTGTAAAGAATAATCCGGGGTTAATACTGATTCCTAAAGAATATGTAAAAGATCCTACTGCAATAGCTCTGAATAAAAAAGATACAGCATTGTTGCGCCAAATTAATGAAGTACTGCTGAGGTTTAAGGAAGAGGGAACACTTCAAGATATCATTGAACGTTGGGTTAAATTAGATGGCTCGGATTATGAGCCGAGAGAAATTCCTGCTGTTGAGCATGGAGAAACGCTTAGAGTGGGGATTGCTGCCAACAGGGAACCCATGTGCTTCATCTCTCACGGTAAAATTGCCGGATTAGATGCCGAACTGATTGAGCGGATTGCATACGAGCTGAGACGTCCGGTTGAGTATTCCGATATGAAATTTTCTGCTTTGATAGCCGCCATAGAATCTAAACGGGTAGATTTAGTGATCTCAAATTTCACCGTAACCCAGGAACGCCTTAAACGGATAAATTTTTCAGAGAGCTATTATGTTAACCCACAGGTGTTAACAGCGTTCTCTGCAGAGGTTGCAAACGCACAGGGCAGCCCCAAAAGTTTCTTTACAAGAGCGAAAGAGAGTTTTTATAACAACCTGGTGCTAGAGAAGCGTTACATGTTGATTTTGGATGGTTTGAAACAAACCCTTATCATCACTTCTTTAGCAATAATATTAGGCACTATAGTTGGTGCACTAATCTGTTTTCTGAGAATGAGCCGAAACAGGCTATTTGTGGGTTTTGCCAAACTGTATATCAGTGTGATGCGTGGCACCCCTATTTTAGTTTTGCTGATGATTTTTTTCTATATCATTTTCGCCTCTACAGGACTGAGCGCTACGCTTGTAGCTGTGATCACGTTTGCACTGAATATGGGAGCCTACTCCAGCGAAATGTTTCGCACAGCAATTCAAAGTATTGACAAAGGGCAGTCCGAAGCAGGTATTGCCCTTGGATTCTCCAAAATACAGACTTTCGTTTATGTAATTTTTCCACAGGCGATCATGCGCGTGTTACCTGTTTACAAAGGCGAGGCGATATCGTTATTGAAAATGACCTCCATTGTAGGCTATATAGCCGTTGTTGACCTCACAAAAGCATCAGACATTATTCGCTCGCGTACTTTCGACGCATTCTTTCCGCTCATTGTTATCGCAATAATCTACTTCCTATTAGCGTGGCTATTGGGAATTGCCCTTGATAAGTTAAACAGTAATATATCTTCAAAATGATAAAAATAGAGCGTCTGCACAAAAGTTTTGGAGATTTGGAAGTACTCCGCGATGTGAATGCTACCATTGAAAAAGGAGAGGTTATTTCAATCATAGGGACATCAGGAACAGGAAAAAGCACCTTTCTGCGTTGCCTCAATCTTTTAGACACCCCAACCGGCGGTAATATCTTTATTGACGGAGAAAATATTCTTGCTAAAAAAGCCAACGTGCCACGCCTGCGACAAAAAATGGGAATGGTATTTCAATCATTCAATCTGTTTGAACATCTGCCGGTTTTAGAGAATATCTCTATCGGACCTGTAAAGTTGCTTGGAAAAACCAAAGCAGAAGCGCAAGAGAAAGGGCGTGAGTTGCTTAAAATGGTAGGGTTGAGCGAAAAAGCAGGCGCATACCCCAACCAACTCTCCGGCGGGCAAAAGCAACGGGTGGCAATAGCGCGCTGCCTCTCTATGGAACCTGAAATTATCCTTTTCGATGAACCTACATCTGCCCTCGATCCCACCATGGTAAGCGAAGTACTTGCTGTAATCCGATCATTGGCAAAACAGGGAATGACTATGGCGATTGTTACCCACGAAATGAACTTCGCTAAAGACGTAAGTACCCGAATTTTTTACATGGATGAAGGTATCATTTACGAGGAAGGAACACCTCAACAAATTTTCGATAATCCACAAAAAGAAAAAACCCGCATATTCATCAATAGAATCAGAAATTTTCACTACCACATTAACGGAAATGACTACGATTTATACGCCCTAAATGCCGAGATAGAAGCATTTTGCAGCAAACATTTCTTCGGCAAGAAAACACAGCGCAATCTCTTGCTGTTGATTGAAGAATGTTTACAGATTATTCCCTTATATGCCGGCGCCGACGTAATACTTGAATACTCGGAAAAAACAAATGAAATATCGTTTGGCGTTGAATTGCCTGCAGCGGTTGGCTGCGTACTGCAAAATGATTCCAAATTGGACATTCTCAGCCTTTCAATTATCAATGGCATTACGTATGGGTTGAAAGAGAGCATGACGGGAGAAAAGAACTTACTTTCTGCTGTACTAAAATATTAAGTTAAGCCCCCCTGCGAAGAAATAGTTCGGAAAGTGCTTTTACATAATCTTTATCCTTATAAAGTTGCGCCACATCAACACCGGATTTTTTAAATATTTCTAAATTTTTCTTTTGCTGTTCCTGCCACCAACGTGCGTATTGTTGCTGTACCAGAAAAGTTGAGGTGTCTGCAATAGTTTTTTTGCCTGTTTCGGGGTCGTGAATTTGCACTAAACCCATGTGAGGGAGCATTGCGTTGCCTTTATCCATAATCTGCAATGCTACTACATCGTGTTTGTTTGTAGCAATTTTCAATGCCTGCTCGCAATCACTGTTCACAAAATCGGAAAGGATAAATGCAGTGCATCTTTTTTTGATAGCATTGGTAAGGTAGCGCAACGCCTCCGACATATTGGTTTGTACTTGTTGAGATTTGTAATCTACTAACTCTCTGATTATTCTTAAAATATGCGAACGTCCTTTTTTAGGCGGGATAAACTTTTCTACCCTATCGCTAAAGAAAATTACGCCTACCTTATCATTATTGTTAATGGCTGAAAATGATAACACAGCCGAAATCTCCGTTATTAACTCAGATTTGAACTGTTGCTTAGTGCCGAACTGTGTAGAGCCGCTTACATCAATAAGCAACATCACCGTAAGTTCGCGCTCTTCTTCAAAAATCTTGATATACGGATGGTTGAAGCGTGCCGTAACATTCCAGTCAATATTTCTAATATCATCACCATATTGATACTCCCGCACTTCGCTAAATGCCATTCCACGCCCCTTAAACGCACTGTGGTACTGCCCCGAAAATATCTGCTGAGACAATGCTCTTGTGCGAATTTCAATTTTTCTAACTTTTTTTAGCAACTCGGTGGAATCCATTATATTAGATTTGCGATTTTAGATTTACAATTTTAGATTTAAAATCCTCTTAAATCTTAATTCCTAATTCTTAATTCTCAATTCTCAATTCTCTCAATTCTTACGGGACTTCTATTGTATTAAGAATTTCATTAATAATATCGGTAGAGGTTATATTTTCGGCTTCGGCTTCGTAGGTTAGCCCGATGCGGTGGCGTAAGACATCGTGGGCTACGGTTCTAATATCTTCGGGGATAACATATCCGCGACGTTTGATAAATGCGTAGGCTTGCGCGGTTAGAGCCAAATTGATAGTAGCACGGGGCGAGGCACCGTAGTTAATCATTGTTTTAAACTTTTCTAACTTATATTCACTCGGAAAACGTGTAGCAAACACAATATCAGTGATATAACTTTCAATTTTTTCATCAATATATACATCTTTAACTACTTTACGGGCATTCACAATATCTTGCGGTTTTAGCACGGTAGAAGTAGTGGGAATATTTTCGTCAATTTGCTGACGGAGAATCATTTTTTCCTCCTCTTTACTCGGATATTGAATTACCACTTTCATCAAGAAGCGGTCTACCTGCGCTTCGGGCAGCGGGTATGTACCTTCCTGTTCGATAGGGTTTTGAGTTGCCATTACCAAAAAGGGCTCTTCCAATTTATAAGTTTGTTCGCCGATAGTTACTTGTCGCTCCTGCATTGCCTCTAACAGAGCACTTTGCACCTTTGCCGGTGCGCGGTTAATCTCGTCCGCCAAGATAAAGTTAGCAAAAAGAGGACCTTTTTTTACCATAAACTCTTCCTTCTTCTGGCTGTATATCATGGTACCCAGCAAGTCGGCGGGAAGCAGATCGGGAGTAAATTGGATACGGCTGAATTTAGCGTAAATGGTATTGGCAAGAGATTTAATGGCAAGGGTTTTTGCCAAGCCGGGAACCCCTTCCAAAAGGATGTGGCCGTTTGCCAACAACCCGATGAGTAACCGTTCCACCATATGTTTTTGACCAACAATCACTTTGTTCATCTCTATAGTGATGAGATCTACAAAAGAACTTTCACGCTGAATGCGTTCGTTTAATTCTCGAATATCAATTTGGGTATTCATAAAACAAAATATTTTTAGTATTGCGTGAAAAAAACGACAATCTACTTTAATTATTGTACCTCAATTTTCATCTTATTTGAATATAAGGCTATTAATTTTCAGGAGCGCTATTTACTTAACCGCAATTGTTTCAATTTCAACCAACACATTCAGGGGTAGTGTTTTTACTGCGAATGCTGCTCGGGCAGGCGGATTCACGGCATAGTATTTTCCATAAACCTCGTTCATAGCCTTAAAGTTAGCCATGTCGCTCAATAAACAGGTGGACTTTACAACGTGCTCATAGCCGTAGCCTGCTTCATTTAAAATGGCACCGATATTTTTCATTACTTGCTCTGTTTGAGCTTCAATTCCTTCGGGAATTTCTCCGTTTTCAGGATTAACCGGAATCTGTCCGGAAATAAACAACATCCCATTAGCTTCAATCGCCTGACTGTAGGGACCAATTGCCTTTGGGGCATTTTCGGTGTGAATAATTTTTTTCATATTTGATTGATAATTTAATTATTAATCATATATAACGAAAATTTATTTTTTATGTTTTAACACTTTTGCATCTAAATAAAAAACAATCTCTTCGGCAATGTTATTGCAGCGGTCGCCAATTCGCTCTAACCGTCGCACTACTGCATGTAAAAACATAAACTCTTCTGCTTTCTGCGGATTGGCAAGCATCTC
>Ga0123353_10015318_pt1 | contig 11128 bp, 9 predicted proteins | sample TergutLab28metaG_3_FD_92763 | JGI IMG/M metagenome (GOLD analysis project Ga0123353, IMG submission 92763) | Labiotermes labralis P3 segment gut microbial communities from Petit-Saut dam, French Guiana - Lab288 P3 | ecosystem: Host-associated > Arthropoda: Insects > Digestive system > Gut ... | reverse complement strand
TTTCTTGAAATAAAAATTGCTTAGACCGCCCGCTGAACCTTGCCGGAACGCAGGCAGCGCGTGCAGGCGTACACCCGCTTCGGGGAACCGTTCACGACTGCTTTCACTCTTTTTACGTTCGGCTTCCAGGTCCGGTTGGAGCGCCTGTGGGAGTGGGAGACCTGAATGCCGAAGGATACGCCTTTTCCACAGTAATCACATTTTGCCATGTGTTACACCTCCTTCTCGTTTACAACGGGAATTATCATAGCAGATTCGGAAATAAAATGCAAGCTTTTTTGCTTTATGGTTTTCACTTTTTCCAAAATTTTCAAAATTTTACGGTTGAAGCGACAAAAACGCAGGTTACTGTTCCCGTTCATGACGGATCAACCGCCAGGTGGAGTCGATCAAATGCCGGTATTCCGGCAGTGCGAGCTGCTCGCAGATGAATTTCTGCCGGGGGGAATTGATGTCCTCCCCGGAGATTTCCCACAAGCCATAAGATTTGCACAATTCCATTATGCGGGCAAGCTGCGCCTTCGTGTTGCGCGAGGGCATGTAGGTAATCGCGTCCACGCCGAACTCCCGCAGGACGCCGAACAGTTCCTCCAAATAGCTGTCCTCGAAGCGCTGGGTCTTTTTATCGCCCGTGACGCTGTCGCCTACGTCGCCCAAATAGGCGTAACACAGCAGCGCGCTGGTCTGGGAGGCCAGCTCCCGCAGCTGCCGGATGTGCAGGCACTCCTCGTGGGCAGGGACATAGATATGCTCAATGAGCTGCGCCTTCAAAACGCCCAGTAAATCATATAAGAAAAATGGATTGTCCTCCTGGGTCAAGTTGTCCCGCAGTTTGGGAGAGAGAGGCAATCGCAGTTTGGATTCCAAAAAATCAGCCGTGCCCGCATGGCCGAGGATTCGCGTGATTTGCCCCGCGAGGGCATAGAGCATGTGACGTTCCGTCACGCCTCCGCCCCGCGCGTACTGGGACAGCGCCAACACCTCGTCAAAAGAAATCGCTATGCCATGGGGCTCCACAAGACGATTGATGTTGGCCACCATCTTCCGGTTGCGCTGATTCCGCTTTTCCCGCAGGGGTGCGAAGGCCTCCTGCAAAAACTCGATTTTCCCGTGGGGTACGCTGTGCAGGGCCATGTAGGCGTTGCCGATTTGGTCCGGATTGTTGACGCGCCGGTCCGCGAGTTTTGTCCCCTCCAACAGGACCCGGCACTCCAGCCCGACGGTGGTGGAGACCCCGGCGATTTCGCCCGCCTGTAAAAACTCCCGCGCCCCGGCAATGGAGTCGTGGTCCATCAGCCCCGCCGTATTCAGGCCCGCCGCCCGCGCGAAATAGACGGCGGCGGTGGGGGAGTAGGGGGAGAAAGAATAGATCGTATGGATATGGTTGTTGGCGTACTGCGGCAGCACCGACGGCGCTTTTGTCTCCGCGGCAATCAGCGTCCGCAGATGTTCCAGGCGCTCCTCAGGAGTAGACGCGTTCAATTGTTGTAGGGTATCAGACATTTTTAGGCCCCCGTTCCCGTCATTCTAATGCAGCATAACCTGCCCGCCCGTCACGGGCAGGGCCTGGCCGGTTTCATAGCACTGCTCCACGCAGTAGAAAATCGCCTTGGCCACATCCTCTGGTGTACAGCCCCGGCGAATGGGGGACTGGGCGAGGTAGTGGGCCTTCACGTCCTCGACGGTCTGCGCACCCGGCACCTTCCCGGCCCGCAAGTACTGCACAAACAGGCCGTTTTCCGGATCCGACCACAGCGGGCCCTCGTAGAAATTGCCTGGACAGATGGCGTTGACCTTGATTTGATAGGGCGCAAGCTCCAACGCGAAGCTCTGCGTCAGGCCAATGGAGCCAAACTTCCCGCCCGCATAGGCGAAGTTGCGGTTCGAACCCGCCAGGCCGGATTTGGAATTGATCTGGATGATGTCGCTCCAGGTTTCGGCGTCCGCCGCGTACTGCGCCTTCATAATTTCCGCGGCATATTTCGCGCAGAGAAAATAGCCCCGATAGTTGACCCGGGTCACAAAGTCGAAATCCGCCGCCGTCATGTCGGGCAGCGCTCCCGCCTTCAGGACGCCGGCGTTCGCGACCAGAATGTCCAGCCCGCCGAAAGCCTCGACGGTGGCACAGACCAGTTGCGCCACAGATTCCTCCTCCGAAATGTCCACGGGGCAGTACAGAGCCCGTTCGCCCAAGGAACGGGCAAATTCCTCCGCGATCTCCCGCTGGAAGAGCAGGTCGGCGATGACCACCGCCGCGCCCTGGGCGTGCATGGCCTGGGCGATGCCTTTGCCGAAGCCCTGGGCGCTGCCGGTGACAACCGCGATTTTTCCCGCCAACCGGCCGGACGCCGAAGGGCGGCAGTGCACCCTTTGCGTGGCGTATTCGATTGCTTGTTGCATGTCCATGATTTATGTCCTCCTATTGTAGGGCGTGTCCCTGCGCGTTTAGTTTTGCGCGCTGCGGTAGGATTCCACTTCCCAATTTATGATGAATTCAGTCAAGTTCTCGTCTAGATGCAAATACCCGCCGAAGCTCTCCGCGTAGACGGCGATTTTTAGCGCGTCTGTCAGCAGGGCCCTGCAGGTCTCAGCCTGTTTTTCGGTTTCCCCGAAGCAGAAGAAACCGAAGCCCCCCACAATCAATACGCGCGGTTCATAGCCGTGCCGCGCGACGTAGCCAGAGAAGGTCGGTTCTATCCATGCCTGTTCTCCGATGTAAAGCGGATAAGCTTTACAATATACAATGTGATCCGGCGAGAAGGGCCGCAACAGGGGTTGCGCCTCCTTCTCGTTGAGACTGAAGCGGTCCCAATCCCCGCCGCCGCAATAGCGGAAGGTCATGGGCTTTGGGTAGAGGGCGGCCAGCGTCTGCCCGACGGCCTCTATCTGCTGCGAGGGTTCGCTGTCCGGCGGGAATTCTGGCCTGTGTTTTAGGCGCTTCTCCAGGGAGAACATAACCTCCCAGAGCAGCGCATCCAATTCTTCCGCGCTGTCTGCCGCGATAAAAATGCCGTGGTTTTGCAGCAAAATCAAATTAGCCTCCTTCCCGGTCCTTTGCCTGTAGGCGGCCATCTCCGCCGCGCAGGTCTGAGAGAGCATATAACCGGGCTTGCAGCTGTCGATCCAAATAAAATCCAGACCGATGAATTTCCGGGCATCCTCCTCCGCGCCCCGGGAGCAGGTCAAGCCGTTGACCAGTGCCGGGTGGAGGTGCAGCACGTAGGTCTGTGGAAACAGGGCGTGTAGCGGCGTCTCCACGCTGGGTCGCTTTGCTGTCTCCGAGGGAAAACGGGCATTCATCATATCCCGCAGCACCGCCGCCTCCCGGGCAGCATCCTCCTCCGGGTAGGCCGCGCCGAATACCCGCTTCAGCTTTTCCAAGTCGATTTTGACAAAGCCCTCCGCCTTGATTTCTGCCAGTGAGACGCCGGAGGCCTTCACATACAGCGCGCCGTCCCCTTTTGCGGAGGTATTGCCCCCGCCGGCAAGCACCAGGTTCGGGTCCGCGCCGTAGCGGTTGGAGAATTGTACCAGGGTATTCAATTCCATAAATTCATCTCCGATTAAAAAAGTAATGACTAATAATGGATAACTAATACAGGGTTTGCACAGTCTGCGTATACAGTATAACATTTCTCTTGCTCGTTGGCTATAGTTTTATTGTCAGCAAATGGGGTTAAAACCCTCGCCTTCAGGCGAGACCTTTCGGTGAACCTCCCATGGTTATAGGCGCATTCCCCCCATTGTGTGCAAAGCACATGCTTAAACGTGTCTGCAATGTTGTTTTTCGCATATTAAGCATAAAAGTCAACGCACTGGTAAATGATATTTTCCTATTTTTTCCATTATGTGGTTGCCTTGAATTTGCCAATTGACAATTTTACTAAACTTTGTTCGATATACGGTCTGTCAACAGCGTGACAAAGTAGAGTTCTTCTTGATTTTTATGTTAATATAGAATACAATTGGGTTACGGTAAAATTCTATACGAAAAGCATCGGAAGGAGGGGGGTTTATGAGACGAATCACAGATAAAAGCGGAGAGTTGCGTCTTTCCCCCTGGAAAGTTTTCGTGATGGCCACTATTGTTTTCTTTTTCATGCTGGTAGCCAAAAGCTGGGAGTACAAGTGCCGGCGGGAATTCCGCCGCCGTGTTCCGTACGGAAGTTATTCTTTGGAGCAGATCGAACAGCTGCTCGCGGATTTTCAGGCGCTGGCCACTTGCCAAGACCCCTATATCGAGCATTTTTATGAAAAACATCCCGACTTTTTCTCCCTGCATAAGCTCTGGGTACTCAACGTCAGCGGGTATTGGAAAGAAAAACTGGAGAAGCGGCGCTACGAACTGGAGGGCAGGCCCTATCGCAAAAGTAAAGAGAAAACCCGGCATGAATACCCCAGCACGAAAAAAATAACCTGGCTGGATAAGCTGGATTATCGTCTGGTGGATTATTTCGGCAACCAGTGTGAGATGCGCTCGCTGGATTTCTTCCTCTGGTGGGGCGAAAAGACCGAGCATAAAACCTATGGAAAGCTGGCAAAACGACTCTATGTCTGGTTCACAAACTACTACGCGGGTTTCATGGTGCCGGTGGAGGGTTCCCTGGGACGCGGTGTAGAGGTCATGCCCTATGAACATATTGTGGAGTTGGTAAAACGCGCGAAGGTGGGGCAGATTTGGCCCTGTTCCTGCAAATCCTTCCGCCAGACGGGAGAGGGCGTCCCGCGCGCGACCTGTATGCTCATCGCGGAAGTGGCCTCCCTGGATGACAGTATGACAAAATATCCGGATATGGGCTCCCTGCCCGCGGAAGAGGTTTTAGAAAAGCTGAAAGAATTTGAAGATGCCGGTCTGGTGCATCAGATCATGTGCGTCTCCTCCCCCCAGGGCCGCAAGATGTATGTGCTGTGTAACTGCGACAAGGAGGCCTGCGTACCCATGTATCTGAAACGCCGCTATGACGTGCCCATGGTGAAGGCCTCCGGCTTTGTGTGCGAGTGGGGGGACATTTCCCTCTGCACGGGTTGCGGAAGATGCGCAAAGCGCTGCCAGATCGACGCGATTCAAATGGTGAATGGTAAACCAGCATATACCGAGGGAAAGTGCTTGGGCTGCGGGCTGTGCGTGACGACCTGCCCGGCCGACATCCTCACCATGCGCCGCAAGGCCACGGAGCCCTTCCATTTATATACCCAGGAGCAACTGAAAAACCACCCGGAAAAGACCATGAAAACATAAGAACAGGCAAAAGGAGGGCAGACAATGAAACCGATTGGCAGCGGTCACTTCGGCAGATGGATTGAGGGAGCGGGTGGTGTTCCCGCCTACCGCTATGAATGCGACCAGACCAGGGATAAGGCCGCCCTCACCATGACAAACACGGCCTGGAACGACAGACACAATCACACTTTTGCATTTGGAAACGACAGAATCACCGCGACGGCTAGCAACTTTGGCTACTGCCAGCTGCGGCAGGATGAGGGCGGCGCGAAATATTTGACGGACTACGACCCGAAGCGGCATCAATACGGCGGTGGGTTCGGTTATCTGCGGGGAGATGAATTGCTCAGCACGTTCTATAGCGGCGGAGAAATGGAACGGGAATATGGCGCGGGATATATCCGCAAACGAACACAGAACGCGGAGGCGACTGTGGAGGAACTGCTGTTCGCGCCCTACGGAGACGACCCGCTCGTCCTGAAAAAAGTGACGGTCACCAACCTTTCCGCCGTAGAAAAAGAGTTTCAGTGGTATGACTATTGGTCGGCCGCGATGTATCAAATGAGTTTTACCCTCTACTGTCTCGCGCAGATTACATTCAGCACCGCGAACGCCGGAAAATTCCGCAGGCGGTTTGACGGGGCGTTTCAAAAAGAGCTGCGGCCTTTCGACGGCGGTGCGGTTGTGACGCGAAAATACAACAGCGAGGGCTTGTTATTAAAAGCCGGCCAAGGATTGGCACAGGCGATTTTTCGCAATTTCGCGAAAAGATTTTACGACAATCAAAATAACGCGGGCGTGGACTATAATCCTCCTCCCGTCGCAGCTTTCACGCTTGGCCAAGAAAACACACGGCTTTACACGGACGCCTCACAGTTCTTCGGCGAGGGCAATGTGCTGCGTCCAGCTTTCTTCGCAAAAAACAGCAAAGAAATCAAAAGTGGTAAAACGCAGATGTTGATCCTAAGCACTGCGTTTACACTGAAACCGGGCGAAAGCAAGACACTGTATTTCGCCTACGCGTATGAGCCAAACGGCTTTTCCCTGCCCGCGCTTGTGGAAAAATACCGCAAGCTGAATCCGGATACCCTGTTCCACGAAACATTGGAGTCCTGGAAATGCGAACGCATCGCCGTGGAACTGCCCGGGGACGAATGGGTGGACCGTGAACTGCTCTGGCACAACGCCTATCTGCGCGGCAGCATGAGCTACTCCGAATATTTCGGCGCGCACATCCTCTCCCAGGGCGGGCATTACCAATACTGCATGGGGCTGCAGGGCGTGCCCCGCGACCAGCTGCAGCACAGCCTTTCCTTTATCTATACCGACCCACGGATTGCGCGGGAGCATATTCTGTTTACACTGCGCGAAATGTCCAAAGAAGGCGAGCTTCCCTACGCTACCCACGGCAACGGCATGATGGTGGCCTCCGTGATGGTGCCCTCCGACCTGCAGCTGATGCTTCTGGCCTATATTGGTGAATACATCCTCGCCACGCGGGACTATGACTTTTTACAGACGAAATATACCTCTCATTTGGATGGGGATAAGCAGGTACGCACAGTGCTGGAGGGCGTACTGCTGGCCTACCGCTACGCGCAAGATGAAGTGGGCCGAGGGGAACACGGACTGATCCGTATGCGCACCGGCGACTGGAACGACCAGGCTGTTTACGGACGCGTTCCCTTCACAAAGACAAAATACGCCCAAAAGCACGGGGAATCCATGCTGAATTCCGCCATAGCATGTTATTCTTTCCGTGTGTTCGGCGATCTGTTGTCCGCCATCGGGAACGAGGAAGAAGCTGCTGTCTCCTTTGCCTGGGCAAATGAAATCCGCGAAGCCGTTGCGCGGCAGTGGACCGGCCAATGGTTCCGCCGCGCCTTCCTGGGCGATAAGCTTGGCTGGCTGGGCGAAGACCTGCTTTGGCTGGAACCGCAGCCCTGGGCGCTCATCGGCGGTGCCTGTACGCAGGAACAGGCCGTAGTTCTGGCGAAGAATATTCGAAAACTGCTGAACAACCCCAACGGCGCGTCCCTGATCAGCCATGATCCGAATAAAAGCGAGAACAGCCTGGGGCTGGACGCGGGTGTGCTGGAAAACGGCGGCATCTGGCCGGCCATCAACGGCTACCTGATCTGGGGGTTGGCGAAGGTGAACGGCGAATGGGCCTATGAGGAATGGCTGAAAAATTCCCGCTGTGCCCAGGCGGAAAATTACCCGGACATCTGGTACGGTATCTGGAGCGGGCCGGACGCCGTAAGTGCCGGCTACGCAAAATACCCGGGGCGGACGCAAAACAGCAGAAATCCCGTCACAGGCAAGCGCGAGAAATTCTTCAAACTGACCGTAGGCGTAGACTGGGAAGATTTCCCTGTGCTCAATTTGCACACGCATACCTGGCAACAATATACGCTGTTCAAGCTCCTGGGTTTGGAATTTACCGCGGACGGCCTCTCTTTTAGGCCCGTAATACCAAAGGAGAGCTATAGAATTACTTCTCGGCTGCTGAATTTCGAAAAAAATGGCGACTGCTACACCATCTCTTACCGCCCGTTGCAAAAGATGGAGTTGAATCTGTCTCTTACAACAGAGCATGGCACAAAAACGCTGCGGGTGGAAGCCCCGTTTGAAAATGTAACGATAGGAATATAGTCTTGGCGGCTCTGATTTTCAGATACTGGGGGTACGGCGGTATGCGAGTACGGTATGGATTTATCGGCTGCGGAATTCGCAGTCTGGCACTGGCGGACGCCGCGAAAAAGAGCGGAAAAATCGACATCACGGCAGTGTGCGATATCATCAGCGGCCGGTTGGCCGCGGCGAAGCTGCTCACCCACGGCGCAAAAGGCTTTCGCGATTACCGCGAAATGCTGGCGGTGGGCGGGTTTGACGCGGTTGTCGTCGCGGTGCCAAACGACCTGCATTACGGCATAGCCCGTGACGCGCTGAACGCGGGCTATCATGTTTTCTGCGAAAAGCCGATCGCGACGGAACTTGCCCAGTACAACGACCTGATGGCGCTTGCGTCTACTTCGGACAGGGTGTTCCATGTCGGTACGGAGCTGCGCTTTTCCCCGATGATGCGGGCCGCAAATGATCTGGTACAATCCGGAAAGCTGGGACGTGTGCAGCTGCTGTGGTGCAAGGAGCTCCGCCCGCCCTTCCTGCCGGGGCAGGGGGAATGGCGGCTGTCGCCGCGAAACGGCGGTACCCTGCTGGAAAAGAATATCCATCACTTCGACCTGTTCAATTGGTATGCGGGCAGCCGCCCCGCGCGGGTTTCGGCCTTTGGCGGCAACGAGGTCATATATGGAAGCAAGGGCATTCTGGACAATGCCGTCGTCAACATAGAATATGAGAACGGCATACGCGCCATGCTGAACCTCGGCCTGTTCAATAAAAAATTCTCCCTGGAAATCGGCATGTTGGGCGACAAGGGCCGCGTGGAAATGACGGTTCCGCCCGAACGGCTGCAGTTTAGCTCCCGGACGAAACAGGAGGTCAAGGAATTTGAGCGGACGAAAATCGTAGGGCGCTACGACCACGCGGGGGAGGTGGAGCAGCACCTGGCCTTTGTGGATGCCATTGTCAACCACACGCCGTCGCCGGCCACGCTCGAGACGGCACTGGACGCCCACCGCATTGCCATCGCGGCCCATCGATCCATTGCCGAGGGCAGAATTATCAACCTGGCGGAAATGGAGTAACAGGTAGTTGCGAAATGAGACACTTTGCGGACGGCTGAAAGCCGCCCCTGCAATATATCGTTTATACCTGGCAGTCAGTCACAACGTGTAGGGGCGCGTTTTACGCGTCCGCAGATTTAGCAATTTCGCGCTAGAAATGGACTATACAAAAGGAGAACATAAAAGATGAAAACAAACGAATACAACTGTCTGCCAGACGAACTGCACGGCATAGCAAAGACCGGATTTGCGTTGTTTGAAAGCAAAGAGGCGCTCTATGAAACGGCGGTCAGGCAGATTCTCGATGAGATTGAGCGGGGAAACGCCGAGCAGCGCCCCATTCGCCTGATTCTGCCCGTCGGGCCGAAGGGCCAGTACCCTATCTTGGTGCGTGAGGTCAACACGCGGCGTATTTCGCTGAAAAACCTGCACGCGTTCATGATGGACGAGTATCTCGACTGGCAGGGGAGAGCCCTGCCGCCCAGCCACCCCTTAAGTTTTCGCGGCTACATCGAGGGCGTATTCGCCGAAATCGACGTGGAACTGCGGCCACCCGCGGAACAGATTTACTTCCCGGACCCCTGCGACATTGACCGCTACAGCGCCGCGATTGCCGCGTTGGGCGGCCTGGACGCCTGCTTTGGGGGGATCGGCAGTCACGGGCACGTCGCCTTTAACGAGCCGCCCAACCACCGCTTACTGCGTGTTTCCGATGAAGCCTTTCTCGCCTCCCTGACGCGGATTGTGCCCCTGAACGCCGAAACGATCGTGCTCAACAGCATCCGCGCCAACGGAGGGAACTATGGGGACTTTCCGACGATGGCCGTCACGGTGGGGTTGGCCGATATGTTTGCCGCCCAGAAAATCCGCCTCTTCTGCGACGGCGGAGCCTGGCAGCGCTATGTGCTGCGTATGGCTCTGTTTGGCGAAGCCTCCTCCGACTATCCCGTCACGCTGCTGCGCAGGCACCCGGATATGGTGATTCATGCTGACCGCGTCACCGCGCAGCCGCCCGAGAGCCCCCTGCCATGAGGAATATCGACTTTCACCACCACCTCTGCGGGGGGGGGAATTACTTGGCGGAGCTGCTTGCGGCCATGGACGCCTGCGGGATCGAACGGGTTTGCCTGTCCGGCCTCGGCATCGGGCAGGGGCGCGCGGAGGCGGCCGCCGGCGCGTTCGGCCTGGGCTCGCTTTCCCCGGGGAATCCAGAGGTTCTCGCGGCGTTTCGGCAATATCCAACGCGTATCATTCCCGTCGGTGCCGTACAATTGGGGCGCGACGGCGCAAAAGAAGTATACGCGCTGCGGGAAAGCGGCTTTCGCGCATTGAAAATCACCCGGCCTGCCGTGCCCTACAACGACGACCTCTGCCTGCCCGTCTACGCGGCGGCCGAGGAGCTGGGTTTGCCGATTTTGTTTCACACCGGCATGGTGCTGGTCACGCCATTCGACGCGGAGGACGACGTGGACAGCAACCGCATGCGGCCCATGCAACTCGACCGTGCCGCGCGCCGTTTTCCGGAATTGCGTTTGGTGCTGGCGCACATGGGTATGCCCTGGCTGGAGGAGGCGGCGACGATGGCGCGCTTTCACCCGAATGTCTACATCGATATTACGGCGGCGCCGAACGGCTGGCGCTCCCAGCTGCGGGCGGAGGAGTTCCGCCGCCTGCTGTTCTGGGAGGGCGCGTTTTCGAAAATCGTATTCGGTACGGACGTTTTGCCTGGTTTGATTGGCGGGGCTGTTTCGGCCCACGAAGAACTGTTTGACAAACTTGGGCTGCCCGAGGCTGTCCGGGCGGATGTGCTTTATAAAAACGCGCTGAAGCTGCTCGGGGAGCTGTGAAATGATATTATTTTTAAATCAATGTGATTGATGATGAAAAGAATATACATGGGGGTTCTTTGTATATTGCTTCTTGGGTTCTGCGCCTGCGAACGGGCGGCGGAGCCAGAGGAAACTGGGCCTATCGAAGCTACGGCTTCCTACCAATCTGCCCCTGCGGCATATACCCCCGTTTTGGACGAATATCATCGCAAATCTCCGTACGCGGGGTATGCCGTTCAGGATATCAACAGCGACGGTGTCCCGGAAGGCACTGCCCCCATCGTTCTTGACAGTTTAAAATGAACACCTCTTAACCGCCCCCCGAAAAGCTGACAGAATAAATGCACACCGAAACGGGAAAAATGCCCATGAGGTGATGCAAAAATGCG
>Ga0123353_10015317_pt1 | contig 11128 bp, 9 predicted proteins | sample TergutLab28metaG_3_FD_92763 | JGI IMG/M metagenome (GOLD analysis project Ga0123353, IMG submission 92763) | Labiotermes labralis P3 segment gut microbial communities from Petit-Saut dam, French Guiana - Lab288 P3 | ecosystem: Host-associated > Arthropoda: Insects > Digestive system > Gut ... | reverse complement strand
TTATCCACCCATCTACGCCTACGTCTCCCCAGTGGTCTCTTTCCCTCCGGTTTCCCCACCAAGACCCTATACACCCCCCTCTCCTCACCCATACGCGCCACATGCCCAGCCCATCTCATTCTTTTCGATTTTATCAAAGATCTGCACATAGTAGCAGAAATTAAAGAGAAGAGATTGGAATGGATCGGGCATGTAGTAAGAATGGGTCAGGGAAGGACAGTTAAGAAAAATATTTGAGAGCAAACCAGAGGGAAGTAAAAGAAGAGAAGACCTAGACTGAGATGGCTGGAAGATGTAGAAGAGGATCTACGTGAGATGAAGGTTAAGATATGGCGAAAAAAGGCAGTCGATAGGGAAGAATGGGCGTCCGTAGTTAAGGAGGCCAAGGCTGTCAGAGGGCCGTGCAGCCAAGGAGTCAGTAAGTACGTTAGTTGCCGTATTATACACACACACACACACACACACAACATTCCAGTTCCTGCATCACCTTCATAGTGACTGGTCAGTAGATTAAGGATGATGCAGTGAGCAAAAGTGCTCTTTATTATAAAAGCAATAATTATTTATGTTAAACTGTAGTTGTCTTGACTGTATCACCTTTAAGATATTGAACTATTGACACACAACGACATGCCCTCTGTTCAAACAAGAGACGGGTCGGTTAATGATGTTCAGCGAAAGAATCGCTGTGCATTGTAAGACTCGTGCAGAACACACGAACACACCTTGACGTTAGAACAGATGCTACATGTAGTAAACGCAGGGCTTTAAATGGTCAAACTGCTTCAGCTATTGAAAATGTGGAGGCATGATTAAAACACCTGATGTTCCGGTCCTTCTTTCATATGTCTGACGAAATGTGTTTATCACAAAGGATGGTGAGAACAATTTATATCCGTAGCCATGGAAACAGTGACGCCTACTTAACCAGATTGTTTGGTTGTAGTCTTCACACCGAAAACCAAATATAGATTTCGCGCGGTTGCCATGGTTGTACATACAATTTTTCCACCGTCGCTCAGAATTGCAAGCTGTTAGACATATTTCTTATTAGGCACGTAAGTTGAAGGTGGAAGTTTAGTTGTTCCACTGGACGCATTTGAAGGCATGTGGGAGAATAAAGGTTTGTCTCCGCTGTTTATTAACATCCGCACTGGTTGGAGGTGGGTGGTCTGTGTCATGCCCCGACCTCTGTACCCCCGTGTAAGAGCTCCCGGTATCCGTTAAATACGAGGCTGTGTGACTACTTTAGCGAAAAATCTCACCTGTGCCGGGAATCGAACTGTGATTTCCCGGTCGTTAGTCCGTGCCTGCTAACTACACCAACTACCTTTTTCCGACTGCTCAATACATAGCGTTTATAAAGCGCCGAAATATTCAAACGAAGGAATTTCCATCTCAAATATTTTCGTCTAGGACAACACTCATTGTATCAGGTCGAGAATAAATGTATGTTCCCGGTCCTGAAGGGCAGATCGAAGGGCAATGGTATGGATTACAGTAGCCGCGCGGTTCGCTACGACCAACTGAAGCTATCGAGCAGAGTTCTCGATAGACTGAGTTTTGTTCGGTTGGTCAGAAATTGTGTTAACGGATCCCGAAGATTCGTTACCAACCAGCCACTGGCCCCTGTTCTGAGCCCTATGACTCCAGCCCCCACCCCTCACACCCTGCATTTTCTAGTATTCATTTTGATGTTAACCTCCAGTTGCAGCTTACGCCTATCATTTGGTCTTGCTGCTTGTTTTGGTTTTCCAACAACTGTTTTGTATGCCTTTCTCTCATCTCTCCCAGGACACGAATTATTTCTTCTTCTTCTCCTCCTCCTCCTCATTTTCCTCCTCCTTATTCTCCTCCTCCTCCTCCTTCTTTCTTCTTCTTCATCTATGACATTACGGTCCTTTGACTTTGAACTTAGCCTCCCTTATGATTCTCGCCCATTCCGCCTTGAATCATAGTAGACGTCCGAACAACTGGATGTTTTACGAGGAGTTGGTAGCCCACTGTCTAACCACCATTCTAGCGGGCTGGGTTTTATATATACATAAAGACGTGAGCTTTCCTTCTGATGTCACCGTATTTATGTTTTCGAGGAGGCGGGGCGGCCCGGTTATACCTCTGGACCCTGGGTTCACGTTGTAGTCGCCTGTTGCGACACGCACGGTGTGTGTTGGGACTATTCTGTTTCCCGGGCACCACTGGGAAGGGCACGAATATCTAGTTATTATTTTAAAAAGCGGGTCACATTGTGTTCCAGTGTATTTTAGCTGCGAATTACGTGGCCGTACCTTTTATGTCATTGGTGTTGAGGGGGATTTATATTTCTCTTGTCTGGGAACAGCTGCTTGTCACCAGCAGCTATCTGCCCCACGTTGTTAGCGCTTCATGTTAACGGCCACATCAGCCCGATAAGCACAGACATTTCTGCGCTGCAGTCACGCGTTCATTCCTTTTGGTTTTGGGCGTTATTTTTATTTAGAATGACATGCGTGCGTTGCGTGCGTACTGTTAACGCGTTCGTTTTGCGAGTTGCATAAAGTGAACGCAAAATCGGCATCTCTTACCTGTATTTCTGTCCGCACGTATGTCTCCGATACTGCAGAATGGAATTCGATGCATTTTGATAATGGGGAAAGTCATTAAAAATTGGGCTAATCTAGCCCAATGTAACGTGCCTTACACGAAGTTAGTTAAATTGAACGTCCGAAATTTCTTGACGTTTATTAAACAGAAATTGGCACAGTGAATACAATGTGTGTACATCTCTTTAACCATTTAAAGACTAAACATTAACCCATGGGTATTCAACACGCGGCCTTCCAGGTTGTAATATGCGGCCTGCGGTCATATTTGTAAATTATATGTGCACTGTAAAGATTGCACAATAATGTTGGGATGTTAGGTTGGCCTATACCACTTAATGTAATTTTTAGCGTCCCGCGAACCGGCCCACATACGGCTTTAGCCCTTTGCGAAAAAAGGTTGGACAGCCCTGCATTAACTTGGATTGTATTTACAGATAGAGCCCGTACCGCGCAGTAAACACAGTCCGTCTGGATTATACAATCCAATCAGCTACTTTTGTGTGGGGAGATATTCACTGTTTGCGTGATGTCAGGCTTGCGCCGCGGCGTAAATGGGATATTCGCTCTTCTGGGAATTTACGCAACGCTGATCGGTAGTTAGTTACCCACGTTTCGGGACAATCTATCGTCCCCATCTTTAAGGGTCAAGCAGCCCAGGAAGTCGCTGTTTTTTTTTCTGAGATCGATACAAAAGACGTAAATAAGCTGTGTGGGCAGAATGTAGAATTTTCGAGTGTTAAACCTTGTGGCACATAAAGTAACTGCTGGATCTCACAGGGTTATTATCTACACCTTGTATTTGAAGTAGAGTTTGAAGTGATGAATACTTACCGACATAGGCCCTGGTAGAAATTTTAATTTCTGTTAGCAGTTTTTTGTAGCTTGCTGAGCTGCACAACATCGTAGGCTTTCTGTGTTTATAGTTGTTGTAAATAAACATTCAGGTCAACGAGATACATGCAAAATCCGGGGTGGGGGGATTATATCGGAAGAAGCTATAGTAAATGTTTTCATTTTGCTTGAAGGCTATTTTCTTGTACTTTCCCCATCGTCTGGTTTTCATGTGGGCCTAACATCCCGAACGTTCGGAAATTGGTTCTTTTTCCATCTTCAGGCGGAGAGCGTATGAAAGTTCCCTGTTCTGTTGCCTCTGTGGCAGAGTTAGTGTCCTGTCTTGGAGGTCCTGCTGTTTTCATACAAACTAGGACAGTCCAAGAGAGTGATGGCCTGAACGTTGTGTCACAATTGGCAAATAGCTCTCCCTTCTTGTTACGTCTGACGTAGAACTGAAGTTGAAGTTGTCTCTCTGCCACTTCATCGAAGCATATTTAGGGAAAGTGAATTTTCAAACTCGCCACTCGATACGGATGACTGGTTAACCTCGCTTTCAGACCGCTCCCCCCCCAGGAAGGGCCAGCGATATACATCATGTAGGAAGTTTCATGGGACCTAGAGCGTCCAGAACGCGGTAACAAAAGAAAAATTTTACCCTTGCTGATAAACTGGCGTAATGTAGCTCGCACTCAGTTACTGTACTGCTACCTGCCCACTGGCAGGATGCTATTGAAGCGTCTCTGCTTGATGAGATTTGAAAGGCAGAAGAACCGCAGACGTGTCTAATCTCGCTTAGGTTTTCAATAAAATTTTATTACCACAAGAAGTAGGAGATGCAGTTTTTGCCCACTGTAAGAGATGAAACTTTTGTTCTGTTTAGAGACAAAGTAATGTTCATTGTGAGAATCGTACCAAACATCAATACTTCTCCCCCTCTTCACTGGCTGTGTGGTCCATGCAGGACTCTGGCCTCCTTCAGGATAAATTTCCAGTCTCTATCCCTAGGTATTTTTCTTCAGCCTCTAACGCCCATTTTCTTCTGATCATTTTCAATATATTTCGTTCTTGGCATTCCAACGGACCTTTTCCTTTTGGGATATTCTTAAACACTTTTTCCACAGCAAAAATAAATGCACTGTGTGATATATACAGAATTGCTTAATGTTCCAGAATGTGGTGTGCACATTTACCGCTGGGCTTCGAACGGTTACGTGAACTTTGAAGAAACGGCTTAGTGTATTAACTTAATTTGAAGTACAGACTTCGTTGATCTGAATGTACATGTGGCCCACGCCATTGACCGCGCGGTCTAAGATATGGTTCTGCGTCCGCTCGCATGCTGGAATTGTGGGTTCGAATTCCGTTGGAGTCATGGTTTTTTGTCTGTTGTGAGTGTTGTGTGTTGTCAAGTAGAGGTCTCTGCGTCGGGCTGATCACTCGTCCAGAGGAGTCCTACCGTTTGTGGTGTGTCCAATGAGTGTGATCGTGAAGCGCAGTGAGGGGAGTCCATGACCTGTAATCGGGTTGAAGCGCCAGAGGAAAAAAATATAGATGTACCCGTAGTAACACGCGTTTTGTTTCAAGTAACATGCATGTGGTAGCCTGACAGTGACTATGACGTCAAAAGTCAGAGGTTAACAGTGTGAGTTTGTGGCTTCGTTTTGGTTTCTGTAATTCTGTATTCCCTCTTATTGATATAGTACTGTAGGCTCTCTTATTAGGTGTTGATCATTTGTCTTTCCTTCTGGACCTTCGTTGCCTGATTTGGAGTGTAGGCGCAGGCGTTCAAAATTAAGTACAGGGATTTCTATTGAGGTGCTGTGTAGGGTGTCATACCGTATACAGTGATTGTAGTGTGATATGCTGTCTGTACACATTAGTGGGTCATGTTATTTCCGTTGGTAATGGCTGTTCTTGAGCCTATAATAAATACAGTTCACTGCTACCAATGCACATATAGGCCTACAAATGTTCGTATAACAGTACTTTCTATAGAGTACTGCTTTACAGTGGCCAAGATGAATTTTATGTTTTGTCAATGAATATGAGTCATGACTCTCGTAGTAACATAAATCAACTCCATACAGCGGAATCCTACCTGGAAAGCTAACAGGTCCTCAGCTAGTCAAGAGGTTTCCCGCATTTTATGGGACCTGGAGGTTCAGTACCGCATTTATAAGTCCCCGCCACCTCTCCATATCCTCAGCTAGATCAGTCCTGTCTATGCCTTTCCATCCCACTTATGTAAGATCCATTTCACTATTATCTTCCCAGCTACCCCTGGATCTTCGAAGTGGCCTTTCTCCCTCCGTCGTCCCCACCAAAGCCCTGTATTCACCTGTGCTGTTTCCCATGCATACCACATGCCCTGCATATTTCGTTCTTCTGATTTGATCACGCGAACAATATTTGGTGAGGAGTACAGAGCATAAAGCTCCTCGTTTTATAGTCTTTTCCAGCCCTCTGTTACTCCGTCCCTCCTAGGCCCAAATATCTTCCACAGCACCCTGTTCTCGAACACCCTCAGCCTGTGTTCCTCCTTCAATGTGCGAGACCAACTCATAGTCACATTATACAAACTATCAGGCGGCCCCATAGTCATGCAGCCGCAGTAGGACTGTTTCCCTTTTCTGCTGAAATTTGGGTTTGGTATGTAAGGGACCTGGTATTCGTCGACCAACGATGAATTCTAGAGGCTAGAGTGATTCATACTGACAGTTTGTTTCCAGAAACCCGAATCCTGATCCACGGCAGTAGACTGTTACTTCTGTAAATTCTGCACAATTATACCGATCTCAGCCTTAAGTCGTTTGTGTCGGAGGTTTTGAGTAGTTCTTCCTGACACAGTAACTAAGGTTCAAGATAAGTGAAGTAAATGAGTGTTCAGTTCACCTGTCCGTCTGCTCAGTTACAAGTTATGTCATGAAGACATGAGGGAATGGCGGATGGCGGTATACTGTCGCACATTTTGTAAACTCGACAATAGATGGAGGTGAGTGGCCTGCTTCGCCCTCCGACTGCCTTGTTCCCAACGAACAGCCTCCGGTACCCTTTGAATAGAAGGCTGGGTTTTCTTCAGGGTCTGTCTGGACGTCTGTGATAAGAGAAAAAGCTCGCATTCCTGCCGGGGTTTGAACCAAGATTCCTCGGTAGTTGAGCCCTTAGCCAAGTCACTACCGTACATTATGCCAGCTGAGTAAGTTACATGGTGAGAAAATGAAATTTTCTGAGGCAAAAATATATAAGTGGCCCTTAAGAACCGTCGATTTTCTTTAGAGCAGGGAGTGTCACTGCACTATACTGTAGTATGCATGCAGCTCCTTATTGTGTGACATCTTTCAGTAGCATGCATGCACTTCCGTACTGTGTAGCAAATTCTTCAGTAGGACCTCACATCGTTCTTCACCGACTAGCCGTTCTGCCAGTTTGCTTTAACGAAGTGCGTGGAGCTGAGCTGTTCTTTAGAAGACAGTACAGTAGTTCAAAAGGCCAGCTGTTTTAACAGGCCTCATGCTGTACTGATTGTTTGTATCCATCGGAATCTGTACCGCGCCACCACAACCTTATCTCCTGGAGCCTTCACGCCTACCTTATCAGGGGACAAAGACGCATTGTGTTCAGACATCTTTGTTCGCACAGAAACCGAACGTTTCTGGTTGAAACGAAGTTCGAGACGCAATCCATGTCGTTCTGTTTCCCACTGTTAGCTGTGCGAACAAAGGTCCCGTACTCCATCCACCAAACTTTGAACAAGTAGCCTGTATTCGGGGAGTGCTCGTAACGGTTAACTTCAGTTCGGAATTTTACATCTAACCTTGTGTCGTCGTGTGGGGAGAGGGACGAGGACTGAATGTGTTCGGCGACATGTCGTTAAGGAGAATATTTAGACCTAATGGGCAGGATGGGCGCGGCATGCAGCATGTATGGGGAGAGGAGAGGTGCATACAGGGTTTTGGTGGGGAAACCTAAGTGAAATAGACCAGCTGGAAGACCCAGGCTTAGATGGGAGGGTAATATTAAAATCGATATTCAGGAAGTGGGATGGACTGAATTGATCTGGCTCAGAATAGGGACAGGTGGCGGGCTGTTTTGAATGCGGTAATGAACCTTCGGGTTCTCTAAAACGCAGGGAATTTCTTGACCAGCTGAGAATCGGTTAGCTTCTCAAGAAGGACTCTGCTCCATGAACTAAATATTGGCCAGGAAGTTCAGGAGTGTTGGAGAAAGTTGCATGTCAAGTAACTTAATGTTTGCTCTTAAACCAAATATCAGAATGATCAGATCAAGAGGGATGATATGGGCTGGACACGTAGCAGACATGGACGGAATGATTTATATACATAATTATAATGATATACATAGAAGAAAGGTATATCTTGGTATAGGTAGGCTTAGATGGGAAGGTATTATTGAAAGGGACATTAGGATGTGAGAAGATGAATTTCATTTGTGTGACTCAGAATAGAGGGGGAGGGGACCCTTGTGGACACTGTATTGAACGTTTTGAGTTCCTAAGAAACGGGTGTTTTCTTCATTAGGCAAGCTACCGTCGTCTGCGCTCTGCGGTTGGTTTGCTTGCCATGGAATGTGTAATAGTGATAATATATGTATATGCAGTGGAAGTGCATGTGGTGTAGTTTTGTGGTCTGAAGTTTCAGATTGTGTTTGTAGTTTCTTTGATGACGCTGTTAGTGGCCGTGTAGCCTCCAACGGCTGGCTTACAGGGAATATGTAATTGGAGATTATATGGAAGGAAGCACTCGTGGTTTAATTCGGGGTACTCTTTGGGCGTGTTCATGGAGGGTCTGAGGAAACAATTACAGAAACTTAAGGTAATCGCTGTGCGGGTCGCAGTTCGCAGCTCCTCGGTACAAGTGAGGAACCTTGCTTCATGGGACAGCTTGTTCTGTAGGATGTGTTAAGGAACAACGTACTGGCAACTGAAAGAAAAGCGACTTGTTCACAGGAATGACGTGTATATAGAGCCAACAAAATGCACTTTATTCCACTGACGTGTTTTTATTGTGATATTTTCACCTACATGTTTCGGCCAGTAATCCCGCCATCTTCAGGGTGCCATTTCTGTTACAAGAATACAGTGTGATCATTTGTGTCGCGTTACTCCATAGTATTGAAATTCATATGGTTATTGGCTAGAATTTTCTGTGGGATGTTATTATAAAATTATACGTACAGAGTAAAATAAAATATAGATTATGAATGTCTGAAATTAAAGTTAACTCAATTTTAACTTTTGACATTCGTAATCTATATATTTTTGCTCTTTTGAATAAGTATGTGTGACTTCTAAGACCAGATACACTTGGCTCACCTTTCTAAGATGCGCCAAGGAAAGGACCAATACTTACTGCGAAGTTTAGCGAATCCGCGGTCCACACGTTGCCAAACGCTGTATGCTGTTCCATAAACATCTGTTTAAGTCAAAACGGTGCCGTTACATGTGACGCAGACAAACCAGCCAAGTGAATACGATAGAGCCAATAGGTGATGTGTCCTAGGTTCCAAAAATGACGCAAATTTTGAAACGTGATGGTCTAATGGCATAGATGTGAATGGAACGTACAGTGTGGTTAGAAACTTCAAGTTTGTGCTCATTTCATAAGAACTACAGAAGGCATTTTGAAGTAGAGCTGAAATCTGTATCCTGTATTCTGAAGTGTGCCATATGAAGCTTGTTTAATCAGAAGGGTGTTAACGCCAAGGGCATTATTCGTGTTTGCATACATTTGGCCGCACAGTGAAACGCGGTCTTACCTGCTGGGATTTGAATCTACACCACGTATATTCAGGTGAATACAACAGTACTTTTCTTACATAGGCTTACCCGCATTCACATTACTGGCTGTAATGAATTGTGGACCCCATGGTTTGGTGAGGGGTCAGCCTGTGTGTGAGGGAGATAAAGTGCAGACCCTGAGCACCTGGCCTTTTGAACCCCTCAACATCTGCTCTCTCCTGTACGAGTTTTCGTTGGAGAGGGTAACAGATCCGTTATATGTCAAATTCGTCCGCATTGTTGATGATTAGCGTATGTGAATACCTGTGTTGTTAGACCTAGCGTGGCTCATAGGGTGTGTTTGTGTGTGTACCAAGACTTCGGGGATCCCTTGTGTCTGGGTAGAGTTCACCGGTTTGTCCTCTGTTTTTCCAGACAACTATCAAGCTCAGGGCAGTAGTTTAACAGGTCATTAACATTTTAATTACTGATAATATTGTGGTTAAAAGCAAGGAAAAACCTGTGTGTGTGTGTGTGTGGTGATTGCACTGACACAGCATTTCGCCTCTAATGACATAACAACCAGCAAATTTTCAAGTACTGCTCTCCACATACAGCAGATAAATCTGTATTGTTAAGTATACCGGGCCGATCAAACTGCACTGGGCAATGCAATCAACCCACCTACCTGTCTTCGAGTTTATGTTTACGTACGGACGTGCACACCCAGCAGAACTGACTGTACTGGACTGTACAGTATCTGGCACACTACATATATCGTCTTGCACACCCAGCAGAACTGACTGTACTGGACTGTACAGTATCTGGCACACCACATGTGTCATCTTGCACACTCAGCTTGTCTACCTCTATTAACCCGTGTAAACAGGACAGCGTGAAGTTGGCGTTTACGAATTGAAAATATGGATGCATTAACAAATTGCGAAATTTTCTGGCTTGTTTGCTTTTTGAACCACTTGTAGACAGCAGAATGTTAACGGCAGGCGAAAACAGAAGCACTTCAGTGATAATGGCAACTGTCATGAGGATAAACCTGTTTCAGAATATTTCGACTAGCGTAGAATCTCCATGAGTGACTTTAGAATTTGTGCTCTTCGCCATGCATTATTAGGGCGATGAAATCAAGGATAATGGGATGAGTGTTGCAGATACGAGCGATTAAAGTGCGTAGACGTACGTATAGCTGGGGAAACTAAAGGGAATAGACAGCGTGGGTGATCTGTATGTAAATGGGTATCAGGGGTGTGAGGGTAATCATTACATTGGCTTGGTGAATGGCCCAATGTTGAGCTGTTGTGAAAGAGTATATAGGTTATGTTATAAAGATAAGGAAGCTCGTGACTAGCAGAACTATGTAAGAAAGACTCTCCTGTGGAGTTAATTATTTCGTTAACATGATGGAAGAGGAAGGGTCGCCACGTTTCAAACACATAGTTGTTCTCCGTGAACTCACCTACATCAGAATTTCTTCGCCTGTATAAAGGCTTGTGTTTTCAGATTTTTTAGCACTGCAGTAACTCTTGTTGCCACCCAGGCAGTCGCAGTAGTGTGTAAACGTTTAAGACTGGGTCATTGTAGCCTATGCCAGTCTTTACAAACGGTAAGAAATGATAGTTGAAGAATAAGAGACCAAATTGATGTCACTGGTTATTATGTTTTATTTCACTTCTTCTATGCTCAACGTGTTTCGGACATTAATACATCCATCATCAGGAGCCTGCGACTTTTCTTTTGTATCACCATATTGGTCGTGTGTTCTTGTTTCGATGTGTGTTGGAGTTTCGGTGTGGTTGGTTTGGGGTGGTACCGTGTAGCAGGCTGAAGCTTGCCAACCCAGCCACACCGAAACTCCAACACACATCGAAACAAGAACACACGACCAATGTGGTGATTCAATAGAAAAGTCGCAGGCTCCTGATGATGGATGTATTAATGTCCGAAACATGTTGAG
>Ga0123353_10015315_pt1 | contig 11129 bp, 9 predicted proteins | sample TergutLab28metaG_3_FD_92763 | JGI IMG/M metagenome (GOLD analysis project Ga0123353, IMG submission 92763) | Labiotermes labralis P3 segment gut microbial communities from Petit-Saut dam, French Guiana - Lab288 P3 | ecosystem: Host-associated > Arthropoda: Insects > Digestive system > Gut ... | reverse complement strand
GGAAGATATTTTAATTGTTTTGAGAACTGTTTCATTTATTTTTCTTTGAATTTCTGATGAGAATATCATCGAATTATTAAAATAATTGACAACTTAAAATCTTCCGAACATGACTGGGCGTTGTCATTGGGCTGGGTTATACAAGGCTTTCAGCCTTAGCCTAACGGCGATGGGGAACGCCCGGCATAGCCTGCCCAAGTCAAGAATTTTTATTAACAAAGAATACAAATAACCAAACAAATAAAAAGTTTTTTTAGTAATAAAAACCAACAATTTTATTTCTAAAACCGAGTTATATTTTATATTTTTGTATTCTAAAAAAAACTGGATAACTAAATGGCTGATTCTAAAAAAATTAAAAACGCATTAATCTCCGTTTACCACAAGGATAAATTGGATGAGATTGTAGAAAAATTATATGCAGAAGGAGTAAGCTTTATATCGACGGGCGGAACCCAGTCGTTTATCGAATCACTTGGAATTCCTTGCCGATCCGTTGAATCGCTTACAAGCTATCCTTCCATTCTTGGAGGAAGAGTAAAAACATTGCATCCGAAAGTTTTCGGGGGAATACTCGGACGGAGGGAAAACCCTCAGGATTTGGCTCAGCTTTCCCAATACGAAATTCCGGAAATAGATTTGGTCATTGTAGATTTGTATCCGTTTGAAGACACCGTTGCTTCGGGTGCGGAAGAACAGGCAATCATAGAAAAAATTGACATCGGCGGCATCTCACTGATCCGGGCGGCGGCAAAAAACTTCAAAGATGTGGTTATCGTCGCTTCGCAAGCGCAGTATGAGCCGCTTTTGAATCTATTGAACGAACAGGGGGCGGAAACCTCTCTCGAAACCCGCAAGTGGTTTGCAAAGGAAGCTTTTGCCGTTTCTTCCCACTATGACTCTGCCATATTCAATTATTTCGACGCAGAAGAAGGCTCTGCCCTCCGTTGCTCCATCAATAACATGAAGCCTCTTCGCTACGGCGAAAACCCGCATCAAAAAGGATTGTTCTACGGAGAATTTGAAGATATGTTCGAGCAGCTGCAAGGGAAAGAGATTTCGTACAACAACCTGCTGGATATCGACGCAGCGGTAAATCTTATTGCCGACTTCGACGATGTTACCTTTGCCATCCTCAAGCACAACAATGCCTGCGGCGTCGCCTCCCGTCCAAACTTGGTCGACGCGTGGAAAGATGCGCTTGCCGGCGATCCCGTTTCCGCATTCGGAGGAGTTCTTATTACCAATGCGGTAATCGACAAAGAGACAGCCGAAGAGATCAATAAACTTTTCTTTGAAGTGATCATTGCACCCGACTACGATCTGGATGCACTGGAAATTCTGACGCAAAAGAAAAACCGGATTATTTTAGTTCAAAAAGAGGCAAAACTACCTGCCAAACAAATCCGTTCCTTATTGAATGGAATTTTGGTTCAAGACAAAGACCTGAAAACGGAGACAACCGAAGATTTTAAAGTCGTTACCGAAAAAGATCCGGATGCCGGAGAAATTGAAGATCTGATCTTTGCCAATAAAATTGTAAAGCATACCAAATCGAATGCAATCGTACTGGCAAAAAACAGACAACTCTGCGCAAGCGGAGTGGGACAAACTTCCCGCGTAGACGCCTTAAAGCAGTCGATCGAAAAAGCCGCCTTTTTCGGCATAGACCTGAAAAATGCCGTAATGGCTTCGGACGCATTCTTCCCATTCCCCGATTGCGTAGAAATCGCCAAAAACGCCGGAATCTCCGCAGTAATTCAACCGGGAGGCTCTATCAAAGACCAAGACTCCATCGACTACTGCAACGCAAACGAAGTAGCAATGGTAATGACCGGATTCAGGCATTTTAAACACTAAAAAATTTAGAATAAAATAAATGACCTTCGTGCCTTCGTGTTTACCTAAAAAAGCGCTTGCGCTCAAAAAATGAACACAAAGACAGAAAGACACGAAGATATGAAGATTAAAAAGTTCTTAACACTTAATTCGCATTTTTAATTAATAAACATGGGACTATTTTCATTCACCCAAGAAATAGCGATAGACTTAGGTACCGCTAATACGATCATTATTCATAATGGTAAAATTGTTGTAGACGAACCTTCGGTGGTTGCTCTTGACCGTCGCACGGACAAGCTGATTGCCATCGGGGAAAAAGCGCGCCAGATGCACGGTAAGACACACGAGAATATTCGTACGGTGCGTCCGCTACGCGACGGCGTTATCGCCGACTTCTACGCTGCCGAGCAGATGATGCGCGGCATGATTAAAATGGCTTCTTCGGGCAACCGGTGGTTCTCCCCTTCCCTCAAAATGGTGGTTTGTATCCCGTCGGGAAGCACGGAGGTGGAAATCAGGGCGGTGCGCGACTCGTCCGAACATGCGGGCGGACGCGAGGTCTATATGATTTACGAGCCGATGGCGGCAGCTATCGGAATCGGCATTGATGTAGAAGCGCCCGAAGGCAATATGGTGGTAGATATTGGCGGCGGAACCACCGAAATCGCTATTATCTCGCTCGGAGGTATTGTGTCAAACAAGTCGATCCGTATCGCCGGCGACGATTTAACAGCTGATATAATCGAATACATGCGCCGTCAGCACAACATAAAAGTAGGAGAACGAACTGCCGAACTGATCAAAATAAATGTAGGCTCCGCCTTAACGAATCTGGATGATGCTCCGGACGACTATGTTGTTCGCGGTCCGAATCAGATGACGGCGCTGCCGGTCGAAGTACCGGTCTCTTACCAGGAAATTGCGCATTGCCTCGAAAAATCCATATCAAAAATAGAGGCGGCGGTATTGAGCGCACTCGAACAGACTCCGCCGGAGCTCTATGCCGATATTGTCACCAAAGGCATCTGGCTGGCAGGAGGAGGCGCTTTGCTTCGCGGCTTGGATAAGCGACTGACCGCCAAAATCGGTATTCTGTTCAAAATTGCAGACGATCCGCTTCATGCAGTCGCTCGCGGAACCGGAATCGCACTTAAAAATGTAGAAAAATTCTCTTTCCTTATGCGTTAACCAGTTCCCTCACTCCGCTACGCTTCGTTCGGGATGACGGACGTTTCCAGTGTGCGAAGGGGAGCAGGAAGCGGCGGCGAAGCCGCTGCTTCCTGCTCCCCCAGTCTCGACAAGATGCGATGTCATTCCGAATGGAACGCAGTGGAATGAGGAATCTATATATTCACAGCGATAAAATGGTATTAAAATGAGAACGTTAATCCGTTTCCTGCTTACATTTAAGACACTGATTCTCTTTGTGATTTTACAATTCACTTCGTTGATTCTTATTATTGAATATAATCATTTTCAACGAAGCCAGTTTTTAGATTCAAGCAATGTTGTTATAGGAGGAATCTATCAAATTTCCAATACCGTTTCCGAATATTTCAAGCTGAAAACGATAAACGACAATCTGGCTGAGGAAAATACGGAATTGAGGGATAGATTGTATATGCGCGAAAACGAATTGAGTTTTACCATGCACCAATTGAATTCTATTAAACAGGATTCCAATTATCAAATAAGGGAAAACCGGACGCCCGGAAAAGATTATACTTTTATTACGGCAAAAGTAATTAATGCATCTTACAATAAAAAGAAGAATTATCTGACGCTCAACAAAGGCGCCAAAGATAATATCCGTGTTAAAATGGGCGTGATCAACGAATCCGGAGTAGTCGGGATTGTAAGCAACGTATCCGATCATTTCGCGGTGGTACTGCCGATCTTAAATCCGTCTTCGAAGATCAGCGCAAAAATTAAAAATAAAGAAAAAATCGGTTCCCTTGTCTGGGACGGGAAAGATGCAGAGATAGCCTTATTGGAAGAAGTCCCGCGGCATATCCCTCTCGTAAAAGGAGATACGGTTGTCACCAGCGGATATTCTTCTATTTTTCCGGAAGGAATAAAAATAGGAACTGTGGAGGATTTTAAAGAGGAAAACGACAATTTTTATTTCATCAAGGTGAAATTGTTTACCAAATTCAATCAATTGTCATACGTCGATGTGATTGATTACAGGTATGCGGAAGAACAGGAAGAATTAGAGAAAAAGGAGGGCAAAGATGATTAATCCGTATTTTAAATATTCTCTCTATTTCGTTTTATACATATTGGTTCAGGTATTGATTCTGAATAATATTTTATTCTTCACGTTTATCAATCCCTACCTTTATATCTTGTTTATTATCACGCTTCCTTCCACCGTCACGCGGGAGGTTACCCTACTGGTAGCTTTTTTGATGGGACTTATCATTGATATGTTTTCCGGCACGCCGGGTTTCAATGCATTTGCGACAGTGCCGATTGCCTATATCAAGCCCTATTTTCAAAAGGCGTTTGGTCCGCGCGAAGAGCACGAATTACTGATTCCTTCTTTTAAAACTTACGGGGTAGGAATGTTTTTGCAATATGCAGGGTATTTGGTGGTGATACACCATTTTATGTTTTTTCTCATCGAAGAGGGATCAGTTTTCAACTTCGGAAGTATTTTAATAAAAACCCTTTGTAGTTCTATATTTACCGTGCTGCTTATTGTCAGCATGGAAATTTTCAAATTCAGACGTTAATGATTAATGACCGGTTTCAGAATCGAAAATTGATTATCGGGGGATTGATGATACTTGTTGTGTTCATCTATATTGTCCGGTTATTCGATTTGCAGATTGTCGATGATTCTTATCAGGACAAGGCGGATAGAAATGCCGTCCTGAAAAGGGTTGAATTTCCGGCAAGGGGCTTGATAAAAGACCGGAACGGGGAAGTATTGGTATTTAATAAACCCGCTTATGATGTGATGATCGTGATGAGGGAGATAAAGGAATTGGATACGCTTGATTTTTGCAATACACTGGGAATCAGTATCGAAAATTTCCATTCCCGCATCAAAGAGATCAAAAGCAAAGTCGGATATTCGGGTTATACGCCGCAAGCGTTTATGAACCAATTGTCGGTCGCCGAATATGGCGTTTTGCAGGAAAAATTATTCCGGTTTCCGGGGATTTATATTCAGAAGCGTACCCTGCGGGAATATAATTATCCGAATGCGGCGTTGTTGCTCGGATCAATCGGCGAGGTGTCGAAGAAAACGATTGAAAATGACACGTTTTATATCGCGGGCGATTTTGCCGGACAAAACGGGATAGAACTTACTTACGAAAAGGTGCTGCGCGGAGAAAAAGGGATGGAAATCTTGCTTCGCGACGCTCACGGACGCATACAGGGAAAATATGAAGAGGGAATACACGACGTCCACTCCACACCGGGTAAGAATCTGATGTTGTCGATAGATATTGATTTACAGGCTTATGGAGAAAAGTTGATGCAAAATAAAGTGGGAAGCATCGCCGCCATTGATCCTTCTACGGGAGAGATTCTGGCGCTGGTATCCAGTCCCACTTACGACCCTTCGCTACTGGTGGGAAGGCAGCGTACCAAAAACTATACGCAATTGGTTAATGACCCGCTGAAACCGCTGTTTGACCGTCCAATGATGGCGTGTTACCCACCCGGATCCACGTTTAAGATGGTGAATACGCTGGTTCTCCAGCAGGAAAAAATAGTCAACCGGGGGACTCTTTACGGTTGTTCGATGGGATACCATGTGGGGAATTTTAAAGTAGGATGTCACGCTCACTTTTCGCCGTTGAATTTGGTACAATCCGTACAGCACTCCTGTAACGCTTATTACTGCGCCGGATTCAGGGCGATGCTGGATGCGCCCAAGTATAAAAAAGTTTCGGAAGCGTTTGAGGTTTGGAAAAACCATGTTGTCTCTCTCGGATTCGGATATAAACTGGGCGCCGACGTGCCGAACGAAAAAAGAGGACTTATCCCGAATGCGGAAATGTATGATAAAATTTACGGAAAAGACCGGTGGAGGTCGTTGACTATTGTCTCTTTGTCCATCGGACAGGGTGAAATTCTCGCTACTCCGCTGCAAATTGCCAATTTAAGCGCCATAATAGGAAATCGCGGATATTATTATACGCCGCATTTGGTAAAAGATATTGAAGGCGGAGATATTGATCGCTCTTTTATTGAAAAGAAAGTAACAACGATTGATCCTGAATATTTCGACCCCGTAGTAGAGGGAATGGATTTGGTGATGAAAGCGGGAACCGGCTGGGGATCGCGCATAGACAGCATTGACATTTGCGGTAAAACCGGAACGGCGCAAAATCCGCATGGGAAAGACCATTCGATTTTTATGGCTTTCGCTCCGAAAGATAATCCCAGGATTGCCATTTGCGTTGTGGTTGAAAACAGCGGATTTGGAGCGACTTGGGCTGCCCCTATCGCCTCTTTGATGATCGAGAAGTATCTCAAGGGATATATACCTTCCCGCCGAAAGGATATGGAAGAAAGAATGTTTAACGCTAATCTTTTGCCAATTGTCACGTCAGATTAACATAATAGGAAATATCGACTGGATCACAGTTGGTTTGTACCTGATATTGGCTGCGATGGGGTTGGTTTCCATTTACGGCGCAGTCTACAATTTCGAAGATTCCATGCTTTGGGATTTTTCGCATCGTTATGGGAAACAATTGGTGTGGATCGGACTCTCTTTTGTCATAGCGGCAATTTTACTTACGCTGGATAACCGAGTTTACAGCATTTTTGCCTATTTTTTCTATGGCATATCTATTGCCGCATTGATAGTCACAGTGCTTATCGCCCCCGAAATAAAAGGGTCGCGGTCGTGGCTTGTATTTGGTCCGTTCAATGTTCAGACGGCGGAATTTGCCAAAGCCGCCACCTGTCTGGCTGTTGCGAAATTTATGAGTTCTTACGGATTCAAAATGAACAATGTAAAAGACATTCTCCTGTTATCTGCGATTATTCTGTTGCCGACTTGCTTAATTTTGATGCAGCAGGAAACAGGCCTGGCGCTGGTATATGTGTCTCTGTTGGTCGTATTGTACAGAGAGGGCATGCCCGGTATCATTCTTTTCCTTGTTTTCTGTATTGCAGTATTCTTTATTGTTACCATAAAATATGGAGACGTACCGGTTACTTCCAACTTTGAGGAAGAATCGTACGGATTGTTTCTGGTTATGATCATGGCAATACTCATACAATTGGGATTGTTGTTGGTCTATTCCAAAAATTTCGCTGTCGCCCGGAATATTTTGATCGGTAATGTGGTGATATTCGGGATTTCCGCCTTATTGTATTTCCTGTTTAAATTCCCCGTCCAATTTACCCATATCGGTTATTTTTCTATTGGATCATCCATTATTTACTTATTGGTTATCGCATTCCTTCGCAGGAAGCTTTCATACCTGGGAATCGCCTGTTTCCTGATAGGTTCTCTGTTTTTGGTGAATATGGCTGATTACGCTTTTGACAATATATTGCAGCCTCATCAGCAAACGCGTATCAAGGTGACATTGGGAATGGAAACCGACCTCAAAAAAGCGGGTTATAACGTCAATCAGTCGGTCATCGCCATCGGATCGGGAGGATTAAGCGGAAAAGGTTTCCGGAACGGGACTCAAACCAAATTAAAATATGTTCCGGAACAGGATACCGACTTCATTTTCTGCACGGTAGGCGAAGAGCATGGCTTTATCGGGACCATCCTGACGCTTGTCTTATTTTCGGTTTTGCTGTTGAGATTGATGTATCTTGCCGAACGGCAACGTTCGCCCTTCAGCCGGATCTATGGTTATTGCGTTGCGACGATCATCTTTTTCCATTTTGCCATCAATGTAGGAATGGTGATTGGACTGACGCCTGTTATCGGAATCCCGTTGCCGTTTTTCAGTTACGGAGGTTCTTCTCTTTGGGGATTTACTATTCTCTTGTTCATTTTCCTCCGGCTGGATGCGAGCAGAATGGAGTATATGAAAACGTAGCCGGCGCTCGAAGAGAAATATTTTACAAATTTATTCGTTAAAATCAATATATTTTTGTTTCTTTACCGTACAATTCTAATAATTAAAAACATGATAAAGCGTTATTTTATTCTAACTGCATGTATTGCATTATTGCTTTCTTCGTGCACAGAAAAAACAAAAGATAGTCCAACCAATAACGACGACAAGTATGTAAACGAATGGATTTACGACAATATGTCGATATACTACCTTTGGAATACAAAGATACCCCGTCAACCCAACTATGAGTTGCCTCCCGAAGATTTTTTTGAATCCTTGCTGTTCGACAGGGGAAAGGTAACTGGCGACCGCTTTTCGTGGATACAGGAGAATTTCATAGAACTGTTAAATTCGCTTCAAGGCATAACACCATACGACATCGGTTTTGAATATGTAGGATACCTGATAAACGAAACTGATGTTATCGGGCAAATCGTGTATGTAAAACCAAACACCGACGCCAAGGAGCTAGGGCTGAAGCGGGGTGATTATTTTACGAAAGTAAACGGAACCACGCTAAATACAACGAATTGGCGCAGCTTGTTATCGGGAAATGAGACTTCGGTTACAATCTCATTTTTTGATATGAAAACAGGCGCAACCACCAATAAAACGGTGAAAAAGATTGCCAACTATGCCGAAGACCCTGTATTTTTTGACGATGTATATGAAGTAAGCGGACATAAAATAGGTTATTTGGTGTATAACTTTTTTGCACCCGGTCCAGCCCAAGGCAATTATAGCTATGATAAGAAGCTGAATGATGTATTTAGCAAATTTAAGGGTGCAGGTATAACGGAACTGGTTCTCGACCTCCGCTATAACAGCGGCGGCTCAATGAATTCGGCTACATTGCTTGCAAGCATGATTGTACCCAATTTGAATACAAACAACGTATTTACCAAACTTGAATTCAACCCGCTGGTTCAAAGCATTTTAATTCAGGAGGAAGGTGAAGACGTGTTGATTGACAGGCTACAAGATCAGCTGGAAACGAAAGAAGCGATCAACAATGTGGGAAGTACTGTCCAAAAGCTATATGTGCTTACAAGCAATTGGACTGCATCGGCAAGCGAATTGGTTATAAATGGTCTGGAACCATATATGTCGGACAAGATATTTCTTATCGGAACTACTACTGTGGGAAAGAATGTAGGTTCTATTTCGATATACGAAGAGAAGGATCCCAAGAATAAGTGGGGAATGCAGCCGATTATACTCCGCTATTTTAACAGGGACGGAAAAGCTGATTTTTTAAGCGGTTTTGTACCCAATATAGAGGAAAAAGACAACGGCGACAAGTTGGAGCTGGGAGATCCGGACGAAGTGATGCTGAAAATTGCCATAGACCATATTACGGGCAATTATGCTCCGACAAGGTCGGGCAGCAGCAACAGATTACCATTAGGCTCGTCGGTCGAACAAAAAGCATGGGCTAACAAAGCAATTGTTGACGGTTCATTATTAAAAAAGCTGAACATAGAACGTTAAGATCATGAAAACAATTTGCATAAGCATAGCGCTATTTTTTGCAGCAGTTATGACTGTAAATGCGCAAGAATCGTTGCCGAGGGAAGATCGTCGACCGGTTTTGGTAGATGATATTCATGAGAAACTTTTGTTAAATATCCGGGTTAATAGTCGTCTTGCCACGACTAGCGAGGAACAGCGCGAACAAATGGGGAAGCTGCAAATAGAAATGCAGAAAGGTTTGGACCAATTAGATAATCAGCTACGCGAAAAGCAAGCACGTTTGGAATCGCTGGAGATGCAAAACGTTGTTAGCATGAAAGCCATCAATAAAAATATTGACGAACAGGCAAAGCTACTGGCAAAACAGATGAAGCTGAAAGCCGAATACAGGCAAAAAATTCGTGCGGTGCTTAAAGAGTAGCGTGCGGTCTCTCAGTAGAGACGTGGCGCGCCACGTCTCTACGAACGAAACGACCAGCAAATCATTTCAAAACATTCTCTATCGCATCTAATTCTTCTCCCGAGAACTGCATATTCTCCAACGCCTTCAAATTATCCATAAGCTGCGGCACATCCCTTGCGCCTATCAGCACACTTGTAACATATTCATTCCGTAATAACCAGGCAAGCGCCATTTCCGCCAGTGTTTGTCCACGTCCGGAGGCAATTTTATTCAATTTGCCGATTTTCTCGATGATTTCGGGTGTTATTTGATTTTTTGTAAGGCTTATTGACCGGGCTGCACGCGAGTTTTCCGGGATTCCGTTCAAATATTTATCCGACAGTAATCCCTGAGCCAACGGCGAAAAAGCGATCATCCCCACGCCCTCTTTCTTTAACAAAGGAAGCAATTCCGGCTCCGTCCAACGGTCGAACATGGAATAACGCGCCTGGTGAATCAGACAAGGGACGCGGTGTTCTTTCAATATTTCCAATGCCCGCTGAGTTTGTTCGGCTTTGTAGTTGGATATACCGATGTAGAGCGCTTTGCCCTGCCTGACAATATCGACCAAAGCTCCCATGGTTTCTTCAATAGGAGTTTCAGGATCGGGGCGGTGCGAGTAAAAAATATCCACGTAGTCGAGCCCCATTCGCTTAAGGCTTTGATCGAGACTTGCCATCAGGTATTTGCGGCTTCCGCGATCTCCGTACGGACCGGGCCACATATCCCAGCCTGCTTTTGTAGAAATAATCAATTCATCGCGGTAAGCGCCCAAGCCTTTTTTCAGGATACGTCCGAAATTCTCTTCGGCTGAACCGTATACCGGACCATAATTATTTGCCAAATCGAAATGCGTAATGCCGTAATCAAACGCCGTATGGGCAATGCGGATGAAATGACTGAAGGTATCTATACTTCCAAAATTATGCCATAATCCCAACGAAATAGCTGGCAATAAAATACCGCTCCGTCCGCAGCGGCGGTATATCATATCGTTGTAGCGGTTTGGACTGGCGGTGTACCTTTCGGCAACATTTCCTCCGAAGGGTTCGAGTTTTAGATTGATGTTTTTTGTTGGTTCCATGATTTTTATTTAAAATTTATTTTTTGCGAATATACTGATTTACGGTCATAAAGAGTAATGAAATAGGAATATTTTTGAGTGCAAATGGGCAATATATTGGCTAAGAAACCTTATTTATACCTTATTTTATTAACAAAACAACCTAAGTAGCAATGATTTATAATTTATTCCCCAACCTCATTACCTCGTATCTTTGTTCTTTAAAAAAAAGGAGTCGATTTTTTAACAGATTTTG
>Ga0123353_10015313_pt1 | contig 11129 bp, 8 predicted proteins | sample TergutLab28metaG_3_FD_92763 | JGI IMG/M metagenome (GOLD analysis project Ga0123353, IMG submission 92763) | Labiotermes labralis P3 segment gut microbial communities from Petit-Saut dam, French Guiana - Lab288 P3 | ecosystem: Host-associated > Arthropoda: Insects > Digestive system > Gut ... | reverse complement strand
CTGAAGATGGACGTATTAACGTCTGAAACATGTTGAGCAATATATAATAAAGCAAGTGTCATCTAGTTGGTCAACCATTATTCAAATATCAAGATGATGCACGGTCCAATACGCATAAGAATAACCTCCATCGTATGCAGTATGTTGTGGTGACGTGCAGTAGATCCTTCTGGCTCATTACAGGGACCAGTAATGGAAAATTCTAAACGCGGTAATGAACCTCAGCGCTCCATACAAGAGTGTGTAATGATGTATTTACCAATTTGGAATCTGTTCAGTTCTAGACACAGACTGCACTCGACGGATTTTCCGTTTATATGTACAATCTGGTTTATAGTGGCAAGAGAAAACAGACAGGTGGCACTTCAGGACACAGTGCTGATCAGTAATTTGGCTACTGTGCAAAAATTATACATATAATGTATTTCTGATTTCCCGGTGCAAATTACACTTTTGATTTCCTCATCTATGCCACATTTCTCATGTCCCTGTTGTTACGCTAAGGGCAAATTTTATAATAACTAATTTGCTATTTTTTTTGTTTTGTTATTTTAATTTGTGTGTAAGTGTTACACAGCATCTTTGGGAGCGAAATTAGCGCGGGTATATGACGTCATAGCGTCCGTTCTTTGTCTGAACTCAGCTTGGCTTCAGCCAGTCGCAGTCTTCCAGCGTCAGTGTGTGCGTGTGTAGCAATCCAAGGGGGAACAAGTAGGCAGCACGTCTCATTTTAATTGTGGTATAACAAAGGTGATAATTCTGGGCTGCATAGGGCAGCAATCACATTCAATACTCATAAGGAGTGTATGCTTGAGACAATCAAGGTGTTAATAATATCAATTGAACGAACAGTATTAAGTGAACTTGCGTGTGCAATATACTACTACATTATATAACAGTACATTCAGTGAATAATTTAGTACTATATGATAAATAATTATTGTTTATGGCAAATCGACATTAAGAGTGGTATAGTGAGTGCACTAACATTTATTATTGTAATTTTTGGCGTCCTTTTAATAATAATTTATAATCGTTAATGAACCAGCAAGTACTGACAAACAAAAACACTGTTTGTAGCTTTATGTTCCTCGAGCCAGACGAGGCGACACCTGTATATGCTAAACATCTCACTTCCCGCTCCCTGCTATATTTCCCATGTCCCTGTATATGCTACAATCTCATTTTCCGGTCCCTGCTATATTTCCCATATCCCTGTATATGCTTCAATCTCATGTTCCGGTCCCTGCTATATTTCCCCTTGTCCCCGTATATGCTACAATCTCATTTACAGTTCCCTGCTATATATCCCATGTCCCTGTATACGCTACACATCTCTCTTGTCGATGCTGTATTTCGCATTTCCCCATGCGTGCTACAATTTTCATTTCTCCATACTTGCTACTTTCTCATTTCCCAATACAAGCCATGTTTCTAATTTCCCCATGTCAGTAACATTTGACATTCCCCCATACACAATGCATTTCTCGTTTCCCCATGACAGCTAGGCTTCTCATTTCTCCACACATTGTACTAATCTCATTCCCCATACCAACTACACTTGTACCGTCCCCATCACTGTTGTATTTACAAACTCTCCATACCCGCTACAGGTCACGTCACCTTTACTTTATTTGCCCCCTACAAAATAAAAAAGTAAAAATGCACCCTTGTAAAGGCACTGAGGCTCTGTACAGGACATACGACCCATAGGGGGAGTACAGGTATAGGTAAAGGTAAATTGCACCCTTGTACAGGCACTGAGGCTCTGTACAGGACGTACGACCCATAGGGGGACTAGAGGTATAGGTAAAGGTAAAGTGCACCCTCGTACAGGCACTGAGGCTCTGTACAGGACTACGACTCATAGGGGAAGTAGAGGTATAAGTAAAGTTAAAGTGCACCCTTGTACAGGCACTGAGGCTCTGTACAGGATGTACGACCCATAGGGGGAGTAGAGGTATAGGTAAAGGTAAAGTTCACACTTGTACAGGCACTGAGGCTCTGTACAGGACGTACGACCCATAGGGGGGTGGAGGTATAGCTCTACTCTTTCTTGACCACGGCACTAGAAGACGGTGAGGGGTCAGCGTCACGCTCCGGCCGCTCTTTATCCCAGGAAAGACCGGCTACCCATTATACAGGAGCCTGGGCGGGCCCCAGGGCCGTTCTGTACAGGTGCGGAAAATTTCGCCCCCACCGGGGATTCGATCCCCGGGCCATCCAGCCCCTAGCCAGTCGTTATACCGAACACGCTACCCGGCCCACCTACAAACCAAAGCGAACGTCTAAACCCAATACAATTCTAGCAACCAAAACATTCAGACACAAACGCACTAACCCGACTCCCCTATTCGTGTAATATTTGCGCCCAATTTACATTTATTTCAGAGAGGACAACCCCTGGTAAACCACTTTACCACTTTGCCTCCATCATCCTCTTGCATGTAAATTATACTCGGGGGTTGCAATTCAAATCAGAGGGATCAGACCAACAAATTACAGCAATCAGTACAAGAATACTCGAGAAGTGAAGCTCTGGGAGTTCACAGGGGTTACGGACTCGGTATCTATCAGCTACTGCTATGTGTGCATACAGAACACTGTGTTATATGCTGTAGGTCTTCAAGGTTGTAAGAAAATTACTTACGGTAAAACGTGAGCCGGTTTACAATCCACAAAAATATATTTTTTCTTCTTCTTTTTGGGCATAACAGCCCTCCGTGGGCCAGGGCCTCCGCATTCACGAGGTTTCTAGGTCACACACAACGACGCACCACAGTCGGTAGGACTCCTCTGGATGAGCGATCAGCTCATCGCAGACACCTCTACCTGACAACACTCAACACTGACAACAGATATCCATTCCCTCGGTGGGATTCGAACCCACAATCTCAGCAGGCAAGCGGCGAAGACCTATGTCTTAAATCGTGCGGCCACCGGGACCGGCACAAATATATCAATAAACGAAAAATCTAAGGCGTTACATCCTTGGAAGTGAATATTACAGACCTTAGAAACATTAAAAAAAGGTCAGTGTGGTAGAGTCCAGTTGAAATGTGATGACACACGGTGACGAACGAGAGGGGAATTGACGGGGAAACTGGTGAATGGAGTGGGTAGACAGTACCCTTCACACTACCTCGGAACATGGTGTATCCAGCATTACTACCGCCGATGCGCACAGCTCGACTGCCAGTAGTCGACTGAACTGACGCCCTCCGCCGATTTAAATGGACTCGTCCATTTCGCCGAAAGACGAAATTTGGTTTCTGCGCTTGTGCCATCCATTTCATACGCAGTCAACGCACGACCGAATACTTTGAAAGAAATTGGTAATTTGACTAATGAACTAATATTTGGCGAGACACGCAAATTACGGAGCTTGTCTCTTGGCATTATGGCGCACGGCTGTGAACTGTTACTGGCAAAAAAAAAATAAATAAAAACTTATGAATTATGATCGGTGAAGACGTTTCAAACATAACTGTTACATGTGGTTATCTCAACTGATCACTCAACCTCGTTAGACCACACTAAATGCTGCTGCCACCGTCTCGTCTGTTTCACGCGGGCTGCAATCAGTTCCCACTCATATATTGATAACTTTTTAACTGTTCGACAAGGAGCGAAACGATCATCATCCTGTAACGTTAGCAACACACAACTGTTCTGTCGGAGTTCCTGCGTCAGATCTAAGTTCCGCTATCGGCTACACTGATCCAAGTGTTCGTGGTTTCCCTCAGATCCTCCTTGTCAAAGACGAGATAAGATCTCGATAAAAGGTAAAGTGCATTCTTGTACAGGCACTGAGGCTCTGTACGGGCCGTACTGCCCATAGGGAGAGTAGAGGTATAGCTCTACTCTTTCTTGACCACAGCACTAGAAGGGTGTGAGGGGTTAGCGTCACGCCTCGGCCGCTCTTTACCACCGGGAAAGAGCCGGTATCCATTGTACAGGAGACTGAGTGGGCCCCAGGGCCGGTCTGATTAGGCGCGGAAAATCTCGCCCTCACCGGTATTCGATCCCCGGGCCGTCCGGCCCGTAGCCAGTAGCAATATCGACTACGTTACCCCGCCCACAAGATCCCGATAAGTCGTATTCATATCTAATTCTGTTAAAAGGCAAAGCCCTGGAAATGTATAATGTAACCCAGGAAATACATTACATTACATTATATTCGCACAATACACGCGTTCATAGCACGCTACTCGATGTGCTTCATGTTTTGGGCCTGAGCGTAGTAACAAAACTGTTTGTCTCTCCCATCAATAGTAGTCTAGTATTCCCCGCTACAGCCAGGAGTCCTCCGCACCGCGCCAGGCACGCCCATCTCCCGTGCTGATCATCTCGTGGTCTGCGGTCTGTACTTGCTCCTCACCTATTCTACCGCAAGCTGTGATTCACTCAAGTCCGATCAGGCGGACATGCACGACACCATAATGTAAGGACACACAGCCGTGATTGTAAAGGACAGGTACATCAAAGGACCAAGTCGTATGAGAACACTCACAAAGTACTGGGGAACTTATAAGTACAAACACTATGTAATGTGGGTTAGGAGCTTTGAGGTTAAAACCAAAGACTTCACGAGAACAGAAAGTTTAGCCTAAACCCGCCACAAACATGGAAAGTGAAGGACGTAATGTGGTTGTTGTGCTGGCAGAATAGACAAGAGGTACACGCCTGCGCACTATATATTATCCATATCTATATGGATGTGGATTTGGATGAACGTTCATGGAGCCTAGGTTTACTGCAAGTGCAATGTAAAGGTAAATGGGTGCACCACGGCGAGAATGAAGTGTTAGACATTTGAGGTATAACTCCACCGTTTCTTAACCTTAAACACTCCGCTGTTTTTAATGGTTAAGTGCTTTCCCCAGTAGCATGACTATCAGAGGAAACCTCCTTCAGTCCCTAAAGATGGGAGACTAGGAGAAACTCAGTCCCTGGCTCGATGCATCACCGAACAGACAGATCAAACGCGTGAAGAGCGTAGCCGGTATAGCGTTTCATTACCGGCTGGACAGTGCGGGGATGCTGCGGACCATCCAGCCTCTTGTAAAATGGATTCCGGGCCTCTTTCCCGAAGGTACAGCGAGACCACCCACCCCATCAAACGCCAAGTCAAAGAAAGAGTAGAGCTACACTTCCTCTCCCGCTCTGGCCTTCCATGTTCTGTCCTATTGTAAAATTTGCCTTTAGGAATTTAAAGTCCCTCGACTTGTCGGTATCCGTCCAAATGTCAGCTGAGATAATACTGGGCTTAAAGAAGGCCAAATATTACATTTGAAGATTTATGTGTTAGACTCCAGTTGAAATGTGATGGCACACGGTGACGCACGGGAGGGGAAGTGAAGGGGAAACTGGCGAATGGAGTGGGTAGACAGTACCCTTCACGCTACCTCGGAACATGGTGTATCCAGCATTACTACCGCTGACGCGCACACCTCTGCTGCCAGCAGTCGACTGAACTTACGCCCCGCGCCGATTTAAATGGACTCGTCCGTTTCGCCGAAAGACGAAATCTGGTTTCTGCGCGTGTGCCATCATATTTCAACTGGCCTCTACTTTGTTTTCAGTTTTGTCTTCTCCGTTTTTTGTATGTTTCATTTGTGTATTACAAGGACCATTAAGTTTTGGTTCGTAAATACGCTCCGTTTGTTACGACAGAATGTCGTAATGATCTTATGATCGGTGACCCGCGTAAAATAACAGACCGGCTGACAGCACGTGTTTAGATTCAGAGTAATGACGTAACGACATACAGATTTGCCTACAAAAGTACGATGAAGGATGCCGATCCGTAAAACAACATTTCTGTGTTATGAATGAATTTATTTTACGACGCATCAGCCCCTAGCAGGCCTGCGCCTTCTCATTTTCGTCGCTTCAATATCATACTCAGTCACACCACACTCGGTAGGAATCCACTGGACAGGTGATCAGCTCGTCGCAGAGACCTCTACCTGACAACACACAACACTCACAACAGACAGACATCCATACCCCCGGCAGGATTCGAACCCGCAATCCCGGCAAGCGAGCGGCCGCATACCCACGCCTTAGACCGCGCGGCCACTGAGATTGTAGGAACGTATACTCTCATTAAATGCTGACCAGTTTGTAGAATCAAAGGGTTGTTTACACACTGGAAATACGAAACACCTGTTTCGGAAAACGCCTATCAAAACGAAATATTGGATGATAAACTTAATGGGACCCTCCAGTGTTGACTTCATGCATGAATTTGGCTTCGCAAACAGAGGAACTAGTTGCTCAGATTATTATTATTATTATTATTATTATTATTATTCCAATATTATTAAAGTTCTGTACTCATATTATATATTTGGCAACTGCAATTGGATAGCCACCCGGTGGCAGTAGTACAGTACACATTTACACATACACAATACACAGAACGACACAAAACAAACAATACACAGAACAACACAACAATATTGGAAGAGTGTGGGCCGTGCCCCGTCTTTGCAGGTTTTACCCTGGCATTTGCCTTACAACTGAGGAAAAAGCACGGAAAAACCTCTGTCAGGGTAGCCGAAGAGTGCCAGCTGGCACGATGAAGATACATAAACATACAATAAGAATACATAGACATAACAACAAAAAAACATAAATTTCAGTATTGAACAGGAATACAACCATATGTGCGTTGATAAAAAAAATAGAGCCTAAAGAATATGAAAGAATGTGATAATATTAAAATACATATAAACAGCAACGCCATATTGTCTCCTAATAACGCTGGGCACCTTATTACTAAGACCATCACTATACTGCAACACTTCACTACACATCACCACACTTCACCCAACTACACTTCACTACACTTATCGACACTTCACTTCCTCTCATTTACACTTCACTACCCTCTCATTTGGCTTAACCCATTTACATTTCCTATCGTACTATTTCAATTCACATCACTAAACTAGACACTATACCGAACTACTCTATCACGACACTATTACCACTAACCAAAGCAGACTTTCAACGACTCACTCATTCCGAACACAACCAATCAAACCGATCTAAGGCGGTTGCATATTTTGTTCATCCTGTGGCTGATTCTAATCACGTGTCCATATTAGGCGCTTCCGCGATGTTGCGAAAGGGTATTATCCGCTTCTTGTCACAGTGTTAGGTCACAAGACATTTACTGTCTTCTTATTTTCTTATTTCGGCTACGAAATGTAAGCTTCCTTTCAGCCGTTCGAAATACTGCGATATCTACTGCAGGCAGCAAGCGCGGAGCAATTTGTAGCAGCCGTCGGCTTTGCTAACTGTGCTCATAAATTACATTCCTTTATCGTTTCTTGTGCTTTATTTTATATACTCGGTGTATTCTTAAAGAAAGAGTCCTAGGATTTAAAAAAAGGTACACAGTTCGCGCCGAAAATCTTGTGCGCGTTCATCAAGCAGCAAAAATCCCACACGTCGTCAGCGTCGGGAGCTCGCCACAGGTTGCCACTGCAGACCCGAACAGCTGTCTCCTCTGTACGATCGATCAGCCCGACGCAGTGACCTCTAACTGACAACACAAAACACTCAAACGAGACAAACATCCATGTACCCGGCGGGATTCGAACCTACAATCCAAGGAAGCGAGAGGCCGCAGATCCACGCCTTAGACCGCGCGCCCACCTGGTTTGGTATACATGATACATATCGCATCATTATTGATTTATCCCGTCTGATCTCGTATAAAATTTTTTTTTTTGGGCAGAACTGAGAAACTGTGCAGCGACTTATCCGTCATTACTATCTGCTTAACCAAACTGTACATCTAAAGCAGAGTTTCTCAACCACCAGGCCGCGGCATCAATTTTACCGGGTCGCGAGAGGTTCTCCTGGAATTTGTCATTTTATTTTTCTAAGCAATTTTCATGAATATATGTTTTATAGAGGAAATATTCTGAGGAGAAAAATATTCATGAATGTGTCGAATAACTCAGACCCAGATGTCGGCCTGAGGAAACTACAATATGCTACAATATTTCATTAGTCCAGTGATTGACAACTAATTTAAATGTAATTTTATATTTGTCAACATGCCACACCGTATACATAAGTGTATTAATACTCTTTATGATTATGTCATAATTAATTATTAATATTTATATTAGTTTAATGTGTTAACTTAAAAAAATTGGAAATGTATTTACGAGTAAATTTGTTGGGAACGGGCCCTCGTCCTATGAAAAAAGAATTTACCAGGCCGCGGTCTCAGAGAGGTTGAGAAACACTGATCTAAAGCAGGCCATGAGCAAACGGACAGTCTTTCTTTTCAAAGCAGTTTTGTATGTAATATATGAACAGAGTGCAGTTTAGTTGGAATATAACTTCCTTCAATAATTTGCATTGTTGTTTGCGACATAAATTAACCATAAAAGCATTGCTGTGCAACAATCAATATATTTATACAATTGACAGTGACCTGTAGCTAAGCAACAACACATAAATAATGCATTGTTGTGTTCCTACTGCAACAATGGTTACGCAAACACGCCTCAACGTTACGTGACACGTAAACTGCCTATCGTTTCAATAATGTAAAAAGTCGAACGTGTTACGGGAAACCTTACATTTTTTGGGGCGACCTTTTGGGTCGCCATGAATACATTGCTTTGAGTGCCGCCATTCGGTCTGGTGGATCTGATAGACAGCTCTCCACAACACCACACAACACCACACACACACACACACACACACACACACACACACACTCCCATACTGTAAGAATCACGGTCAACGCCAGGATATCTTCAAATCTCATACTGTAGAATATTTTGTCTATCCGTGATTCGAAGTCTCGGAAGTACCACAGACAGCCACCTTCTCTAGCATAGATACTAATATTACAATCCACCCTGTGTGACGTCCCAAGCTGGCGCCTTCAAAGGGGTTTATATGCCACAGTTCCTTAAGCCAATCCCCCGTTTTCACTCTCGCTGTACCCAGCCAACCCAAAGTAAACTCCTGTGAACACAGTTACAACCCTGAAAGGAAGAGAGCAAAATATCCTACATAAAATACTGTCAAAGCGTTCATGGTATCGGTGATGTCAGATGGAAATACTAAAGAAAAGAGGAAGGATGAAGGCAGCAGAGAAGAAACATATGCAAGGAATGTGAGTCCGTATAGGGAATTCGTTGGGGACTGCGGTAGCACAGTGGTTAAGGTGCTGCGCTACAACTCGGAAGGTCGCTGGTTCGATTCCAGATGGTGTCATTGGAGTTTTTCATTGATATAATCCTTCCGATCGCACTATGGCCCTGGGGTCGACTCAGCCTCTAACAGAAATGAGTACCAGGAGTATTTCCTGGGGGTAAAAATGACCAGTACTTGAGGCTGACAACCTTGCCACAATCCCGGGCCATTGTCACGTAATCTGGGAGCCTTAACTTCCTGGAACCCTCTGGGAACCTCGGGCCTGTGATGGGAATGATTTACTTTATAGATAATACGGTACAAACTGTGGTCTTCTGGATGGAGGCAGCAAGACACTCCGAAACGTCGGTATCTTACTGCGTATACACCACAAAACAAAATTTGAATATGTGGTTAACTGAAAAATTATCTGGCGCACAACACTTACTTCACTCCTTCTACAATAAAGTTCTTATTCTACTCTGTCGATTGCACGACGATCCATCAACTAAAAGGTTATCTAGCCACCTGAGAGCAGAATAAGTTGTTTCACCATAATACCAAAGCCGGCCACGACTAATTAACTAAATAAAGCAAAATCCTAATATCAAAACTGACAGTTCCTCGGCTAATCAAGAAATTGGCCGCATTTTGTGTAACCCAAAGGTCAATACCACTCCCCAAACAGGTCAATAAATTCCAACCCCCTTCCAAATGATTTCTTGAATACCCACTTTAATTACTCAATTAATACACCAACTAATGCACATGTATAAAATTTACACATTAAAACACTAAAATTGCTCCGACATGTTTCGGTCCCAAAACCATCATCAAGGAGCTATATTTTCCTTGCTAAAGTCACATTAAAAATAGTCACTGATTAACTTCGTTGTACAAGTTGGGTGTTGTGGCAGCATTCCGTGCTGTGTAATGTTATGTTGCGAAGAGTGCCCTGCTATGGATGTATCACGCAGCGAAGCACAGAATGCACATCCGTAGCAAGACACTCTTCGCAACATAACCTCACACAACACGGCATGCTGCCACAACACCCTATTAGTACAACGAAGTTAATCAGTGACTATTTTTAATATGGCTTTAGCAAAGAAAATATAGCTCCCTAATGATGGTCTCAGGACCGAAACATGTCGAAGCAGTTTTAGTGTTTTAATGTGTACATTTTATGTAAGTGCATTAGTTGGTGTATTAATTGAGTAACTCGACAACATGCACGGTGTAACGATGAAAATCCACTTTAATATTATCCTCCCATCTACGCCTAGTCTTCCAAGTGGTCTCTTTCCCTCAAGTTTCCCCACCAAAATTCTGTACGCTTATCTACTCCTCCCCATACATGCCACACGCCCCGTCCATTTGATCCCCTTTGAATTGATCATCAGAATAATGCCTGGTGAGCATTACAGATTGTGAAACTCCTCATTATGCAGTTTTCTCCAGTTTCCTTCAACCTCTTCTATTTTCGGCCAAAATATCTTTCTGAACGCCCGATTCTCGAACATCCACACCCTATGCTGTTTATTTAATGTAATAAACCAGCTACCCTCCCGTATACAACGCCATGCAGAATTATATCTCTGTATATATGTAGGTCAGGAAATATCTGCTATCATTCGGTGCAGAACCTTTTGTCTTCCAGGTTGCTATCCAAAAATATAAAGATCAAGACCTATAGAACTATAATGTTGCCTGTTTTTTTTGTATGGGTGTGAAACTTGGTCGCTGACATTGAGGGAGGAAAGGAAGCTGAGGGTGTTTGAGAACATGGTGTTGAGGAGAATATTTGGACCTAGGGGGGACGAAGTAACGGGGAATGGAGGAGATTGCATAACGAGGAGCTAAATGATTTGTACTCCTCACCCAATATTGTGCGTGTGATAAAATCGAGAAGAATGAGATGGGCTGGGCATGTGGCGCGTATGGGTGAGGAG
>Ga0123353_10015308_pt1 | contig 11131 bp, 8 predicted proteins | sample TergutLab28metaG_3_FD_92763 | JGI IMG/M metagenome (GOLD analysis project Ga0123353, IMG submission 92763) | Labiotermes labralis P3 segment gut microbial communities from Petit-Saut dam, French Guiana - Lab288 P3 | ecosystem: Host-associated > Arthropoda: Insects > Digestive system > Gut ... | reverse complement strand
TAGCATATAACAAACATCACAGATGCTGAGATCTCACCATCGTGACATACCCATACTAATCCTGTAAAGCAATTCCACCATACTTTCAGATGAAAACCTGATGATGGCCACATTAGGCTGAAACATGTAGTTTACTTCATCCTTTATTAAACATATTTTTAGGTATTGTTGTGTTGCTGACTGATATCCACACCTACTGCTCCCATATTTGTAGCGATGTACCCATTCATCTTACAAATCAGAAGTGCCTATAAATTAGGAGAAGCAAATGAATTCTAGTGAGTAAATGGATTCAGGATGTAACCCCCACCCTCCACCTTATATTCAATTTTGAGATATACTTAAATAAGTTCACACATCTTGCAGACTGTAGGACACCTTTTTTTCCTTGAAAATACTGTTTAAATTTCTTCTTCATCTTATGGTATGAAAGTTCCAGGTTCACTGGAGCGATAAATAGTTATCATGTGACCTGTCTTCGACCTCGAAGGGAAATAAACAAAGTTACCCCTCTTCTTACCCTAGCTATTCACTACCAGGCAATGGTAGTGTGTTCAACGAAAATAAATTTGTTCTCCTAATAAAATTTGTAGTAAATGGCTGAAGATTTTGTATACCCTAGTTTTCAGATTAAATGCCACAAATTACAGGAAAGAATGAAGTAACAGGGCAGCCAAAAGACATTTTGCTCCATCTCCACCACAAAGATGGAATGCAAATGGAGAAGATAAGAAAAAGAACTAATAATGTTAGAGAAGATAAACACCCTTTTCATACAGATAATGCACAATGGTCTAACCCAGAAGCAGAGATGAAGAAGAGGCCTCAACCACAGACACAACAGAATTTCTGTTGTGTATAAAAATAATTATTTTGAAGTGAAAAGATAAGTGGTCACGTGTGGCATCCGTGATAGTGGTGGGAAAACTTCTTGGTGTCTCAGATTTATGAAGTGGTAAGAACAAAGTATGCATAATGAAACTACAATAGCACTCAACCCCAGTTGGTAAACACCTATCTGGCCATGTGGTGCCACAAACAACTACAACACAATACGAGAAATAATACTAACGTTCATGGAACTGCTCAGTACCAGAATTAGACAGACAGATAATTTAAATCCATGAACTCTTTACTGAAGTATTTGCAGATCTAAGCTCAATCAACATTTCTCATAGCACAATATCCTGAGGCCCTCCCCTCTTTTAGGGATACTTCCTTTCCTTGCAAAGCCCTTCTGATTTTTAAAACCATGATCAATTACAACTTCTATAAAACATATAAATTAAAAACTGAATACAGAAAATATATTAATTAAAAATCAAAGAAAAGTCTAATTTAATATACTGAAGCACAGCACAAAATAAGTGAATTCACTTGTCTGACATTAAACACTTGTTTGGCTTGTGAACCAACAATAACTTTTGGGGTTTTCTTTTTTGAACCACTATTCACTAAATGGGGTTTCATATACAGTTTACTAAAAGGGACAATTTAAAATTAAACCAACTTCCTACTTCTATTAATGACATGATACTGAGCTTAAATGACTTTATATAAATCAACTTTTGAATATGCAAACACAAATAGGAAACACATCCCTAGAAATTCATTTTATATATTTGGGAAACAAGGAAATTTACTCTACTTTTTATAAGACATGCTGCATACCTCTTGTCTTCTTTTCCACAAAATGCAATTTACTTAATAATTTTGTCTTTTTCTGTCCACATAATATGTTTTTAATTAACTATGCACCAAAATTTAAATACCCACCCCAGCAGGATAAAGATTAATGGAGAATTCTGTATACATGAAGGTTGCCACAGATCCCCCCAGAAACAACCCACAAAACTGTTTTGGAACCAGTACTGTACTATAATTAAAAATAAACATACCACAGAAATTTAAATTTATTGAATTTTAGAAAGGATTGATGTTTGTTTGTTTGTTTTGTCTGTCTCTGTTCATTTGTTCATTCATTTCCCCAGTTAATGTAATTACACTTTCAACATTGTATGGGGCACAATGTACTGAATGAAAAAAAAAATTAGGATAAAATAACGCCAGTGAACTTCAAGTAAAAGACAGTCTCAATAAATAAAAAATATATCTATACAGTGACATTAACACAAAACATCTTAAAATCTCCAACTAGCTTCTTTATTTTCCTAGTCATTGCCATCTTGGATCCCCATCTAGTTCACCATCAACTTGCCTAAAATACGTAGTTGTCTGTTACATCCACTGCTTACTATATCAGAGCATATTAAACCATGCCAATTTACCACTTTCCAATAAATACATCCACATATTAACACAATTTATCCTTCACCTCATTACTAATCATTTCTCTTGTCAACAATGGCAAGGTAAGGAAAACACATACAGGCATATAGTGCTTACATTACATTCTATAAGGAACAGGTTTGAATATAAGTGTAAAGTTTTACATAAACACAGTGGACACAAGACAGCCTGTCATATGAATCTATTCTTAACTTGCCCCTCTAATGCAGACTCTACACCCCTCCATACACAAACACAAGTATTCTGATTATGTGCAGTTTGAAATTTACCCTCGTGTACTGGAAATGAGGAAGTACAGGAGTTGCTTTCTGGGCCTCTTCCATATGGTGGTCAAGAGTTTCACTGTCCTCTGACATTGACACAGCCACTTCTTCATCACCTGAAACAGACAACACTTGCATTTTTTATGAATTACAACTCAGTGCAGCAACGTTTATTTTCACTTGGCACAAGCAAGTCAAGTTCTCAACCCTAAGGTCACCCAGGGGCAACAGTAAGAGGACAGCATGCTAAAATTATCAGTAATATTACAGCAGCAGCAGTGGCAACAATAACACTGTAAAAGCCATTCCACGTTTATCCCATCTTCATGGGACGTGATCTATCCAGTGATATACATATATTACTCTTGTAACATGTCATATAAACCACATACCCCACAGTCTACACCAGGAACATATTTCACATTCAAGCTGAGGAAGATAAACTGTCTGGTTTATCAAAGGAGCATAGTGACAAAAATGCCACGCCAACTTGGGTCAAATACATGCCTACCATACATCTAAGTTATGCAGGACAACATGATTACAATTACAAAACAGATTCGCATAATCCAAAATATTTTTCTCATACAAAAATAGTACAGGATCTTTTAGCCAGTGTCCCATTACCCACGACTGTCAAAAAGAAGAAGAAGAAAAGAAAAAGCTGAGTTCCAGAATAAACATATTTAAAATTAGCACCATGTTAATTCCAAAGCAGGTGCTTTGTTTTCACAGCACCATCTACACTACTGCTACCAGCTGTACTCTGTATGGTTTCCATATGCATTTCTGCTGCATATTTAACCTGTTCTTGTATACACCCCTAACAGCATGTCAAAACAACCTCCACGAAGACCACAGGAAATAATGTATGCCAAGAGGAAATACATGAGTCATTTCACATACAAGACAAAGTAGATTTCAGGATTCCACCAGATGAGAATTGCGCACTTCTGGATTATTATGAAGCTAATAGTGGTAATTTCCTACCAAAATGTCAGTAAGAAATTACCACTACTCACGGCATAATAACCTAGTAGTACAGCACAGTTCTGACAACAAGTACAGTTATTACAGTATCCAGATAAAGTTCCTCCACTGTGGTGACAAACAGTGCTCTGACTTATCCACATCTTTGATTTGATGAGACAAAAATAAATCACTGAACTCCTACCATGACAGCGATACATCAGAGTTAATGAAAGCAAGGAAACCACTACATAACATTACCTGTAAATTTAACAGTTCATAATGGAAAAAACAAAACATGTGAGAAACACGACACAGACACAAAATGTTACACAATGCTTCGACTCAAACCTTTAAGACTGGGACTCAACCTACAACTTCTGGTTAGTAGTGATTCTGCACCCAGGCAGTCCTGATGATATCTCCCCACATGATACCTTCTAATTCAAGTTAGACAGACCAACAAACCTTCATTTTGAAGGCCAGTCATTTATTCTTGTAATTTTAAAATGTGTTTTATCAGAGTTCAAGCTTGTTGATCCATACTACAGAAGAACACCTAAGTTACAAGTATTCTAGATAAAGGACACCACACCATATATACAGAGATATGTTGCATCACAAGTACAAAACCTCTGAAATAATGCAGTCATCTTGCAATATTAATAATTCATCCAAATTTGCGATAATACAGTGTATTTAAATATTCTTAATGCTTCCTTACAATGCTCCTTTTTATTCATCATACTTGTATCACCAGGTGGTTGTTGTGGAAGATTTTGATGACAGTACAGTATACACTTTCCCCAAATATAGAAGGTTTGCATTGGACCTATGATAAGCATATTTACTTCTCATGTCATTGATGTTTACAGTTCAATGTGCCCAAAACAGTCTACTTATGTGAAATGCATTAATGAAAACACACATTCCCCTGGAGAAAGCAAAATCTCTTATTTCTGCAACACATCTACATGCATTTATATCTCTGGCATAAGCCAGAATAGTAACAGTTTTCTTATGTGAAGTGAACTTTAACTGTTATAACAAATTACCCATCAAAACCAGTCCATACTTCATTACAAAATGACAGCAGGCAGAGTAAACTAATAAGACAATTATAACAACAATACTGCAAATACAGAATATCATTCTAAAGGCACAACAAGTTCCACCTTCTGATCACCTGATCAATGTGGTTCTTCCAATTTAGGTGATTACTAATGTGCAGACCAAGATTTTGCATCTGCTGACTTGTATACATAATATTCAATATATCCATACAGCAGTCCACAAATTTTTCATCAACTCTGGAAGCAATTTAAAAACTCTCACTGCCATAATGGCAATATGAAGCAAGTTCCACACCTAGCACCCACAATTTTTGAATGACCAGTAAACCTGTTATCTGGCACTTCTTGCTTGGCATATAGGGTCACACATTCTTGTATGTAAGGGGAAAAAATGCAGTCATTATGCTGAAAACATTAGGCGCCACCTTATAACATTCAGTAGCCCAACTCACCAAACAGTTTAGATTTGTGCGCCCTTGTATCTGCATAATGTATACTGTGATGTTTTATTTAGTACAGACTTAATTATGTTTGTTTTATGTGGATTTAGGGCCAGCAAGTTAAGTGGCAAACCAAGTTACTCATACTCAAACTAGATTTACCACTGTACAAAAAGCATGAACATTTTTGCTACACATTATAACACTAGTACATCAGTCAATATGGTGTTCTGATTAGGTACTTTTGTTACAGAAGGACTATTTATTATGTTTTAAAAAAGCAAAGACATTGGGACTGACACATACCAAACTATTTGTCTTAATGTTCCCCAGTTTGACAAGAAATTCGAAGTTGTGTTAGATTATTTCTTGTATCTACTTTCTGTTCTATATATGTAAAATGGGATTTTGGCAAGTTTGAAGCAGTTCTTTGAATGCCAAAACAATGTAATTTAGTGAACAAGATCTCATGGGTTCCAGTCAGAAGATTTCACTAAAGCACAGTATATTCCTCCTATATGCATTTTCTTTTGGTTAATAACTATCTATCAGCATGCTGTCTGTTGGCCTCAATGCAGCACACATTTTCTGAAAAGTGTATTTTTAAGCGTTATTTATTGATTATACACCACTGGTAATGAATCAATACATGAATTAATATGCAGGGTTGATGGAATATTACTCACAAGAAAACTACATAAATGTCAGGACACTTGATCCTGCCGGAAACCCCACAGTGACTTTCTTGGGATCAAGCCCAGGCCTCTGCAATTTTTTTTGGCAGATAGACTAAAATGCTAGTACACATACAGTGGCTTAACCTAATCCACACAATCATGTCTAATACTTAGACAGAAAGTAATTAACAGTAAAATAGGCCTGTAGGTACAGATGGTGGTACACTGGTTGTTTACACCATGCATGTTATTGATGACAACATTTAAGAGGAATGTGCTGCCTCCATCTTCAGGGATGATGGAATTGTCCACACACACTGGTAATAAAGTGAGTAAGGAGAGCTAGTTCTAGCATCCTGACTGTCTCAAATTTACTGTTTCACAGTTCTTACACCCTGGTCCCAAGTCTATTGCCACTTCCATGGTTCTCACTGTCGACAGTCCATGCAACCCACTTATATAACTTACCATCCTCACCCTAACCATCTCAGTGTCTAACGTGAAGATGGCAACAGCACATGTCCCTGAAACATATGTCAACCTATAAAAAATGCATGGTGTCAAACCCTCAACACACACCATGAGAGCCTGCAGTCTGTCACACAAGATTCTCTCTCTTTTTTTTATTTTTTTGGGTACAGTTTACTATCCATATTTTAAGACAGTCAGAGAAAATGCCTGCACATACTAAGTAATTACAAAAGTACCTTGATGGGAGGCTAATTAGCAGAGTTTTAGTGGTTATTTCATCATAACATGATAAGCTTTCATTGGAGGTAGTCTTTATAGGCTGCCTGAATGCAGAAGTTGAAGTCAGCAAGCTCCTCTACAACACTGGTAACTATTATGAGCCAACACAACACCATACACCAGAAGACATTAACCTTCTTCATCAATGCTATACAAACCTCAAATCTTGTACCCATTATACCTTTTATTTCAGTTTCAGTGATACAAACAATTTTACTTCTAGGGACTTTCCTGAGAAATTAATCTTTTAAAATATTATACCCGTCTTCTCCCACTGAACATGTATTGAAATTTTCAGTAAATTTTACAAAAAGAAAAACAATGACAGCATCACAAACTTTTCTGCAATCTTTCCCTTTTCCCCACGGCATTTTCATTCCAAGTCAAACCACACAGACTTCCAAACCTCCACACTCTTTCCACTTATTTGTGTTATCAACTTTGCTGTAAATCTAATTTTTCCTAACACAAAATACACATACATACTCTCTGTAGACTTTGTAAACAGGGATCAGATCCTAATTAATAACTACACAACATACGTGAAGCAGCTACTGTTCTTCCATGTAGACAACACACTACCAAGACTAGTTAACAAAGTATAATACTCAGTAACCCCGCACTGTCACAGCAGCCCCTTTAATGTTTAAGTACATTAGCTAATAAAGCAGATGTCTTGTCCCAGTCTGAAGCTCAGCTGGTTAGTGCATGCCCTGTGGTTTATTGTACTGTACCTTAGTCTGTAGGAAACGTATCTTTCAACAGGCTAGGAATGCCACCTTCCACATCTTTGCCCTCCTCATCACCTGATCCATCTGATTCCATACAACCTCCACAAATGAAAAATCAACATACAAGTGTACCTACAATTAGCCTAGTTTCTTCTTACATAACAGGAGAGGCACACACCATTCAAAATATTTGCAGTAACAGCATTTCAAATCTATTCACTCAAAATTTCTATATATATGTAAAAACTGTCTTGAAATCAAGATGGTCTGATTTTAAAGGTATAATAAAATTAAGTCACAGCTGCACTTGGACACAATAAACATAATAAACATCGCTCACAATTCACACCATATTCAAGACAACGTGTCTCATGGCAAGTCACCAATTCCTTTCTTACAAACAGACGAAGGTGTTGAAATTTACTCACAAAATGTGACTCTTTTGGTTTGCTGTGGCTGATGAAACAATTTGAATCTGGACCTGGCTGCCAGTGAAGGCTGTGCTTCTCCTATAGGAATGCCCAGTGGACCAGAACACCGCCTCCGGCTACGGCGATGACGAAGTGGGCCTGGCCTACTCATTTTTACCTGTTTACTTGGTATCACCAATAATGCCAATTCTTGGATAAGTCTGGGTGTCTATTACCGAAGTAATGTGGATCCATACATCTAAACACCACATTCATTTTAAAAATTCTAAAGTACTGCATAAGAAATTTATTTATTTATCTATATTCTCATTTAAAGGCCCACAAACATCAGTATGTTTTCTGACTGAACTAAGAATATTTACAATACATAAATTAATGCTTTTAAGAGATATTAAAATTATAAATATGTCATGTTCATGTGCACTTAATATTTGCAACTGCAACATATGCTTTGGAAATATGAAATAATTTGTTGGACACATCTGACTTCCACGTGGGAACTGTAACCTCGGTCAGTCGCCCCATGTCTGAGGGATGCAATGACCAATTGCATAACTCCATAACCCCTTTCTGAACGTTTGGGCAATCATGCACAAAAAGAGAAAGAGCAAAGGGTCGTAATTTTAAGGTAAGGTTAACACTGTCCCCATGAACGTCATGAAAGCATACGAGTGAATGTAGATACAACTCAACACATTAACCCTAGTACTAGGTGGGATTGGCGAGCTTCACGCAGCGGCCATTTTACTCCCGCAAGGCACCCCTAACCCACCGAAGAGGAGGCTGCAAGTGCCCAAGAACCGGTGTGGCCTCTTTCAAAATTACAACGTTTCAAGTTCCAGCCGCATCCATCACATAACCTAGTCACTATACTCATTACATTACACTCGCTGACTGGTAACTCTAACACGGCCAATCTGTCACGAAATGGGTACGATTAAAAACCCTACTGATAATATTGTTTAGGCCCATATATAAAAAGCCAACTTGTATTTGCGAACTGGCACCGGTCAGCGGACCACGTTTTGAGAAACAATGACGAAGTGCACTAACACAACAACATTACGACAAACTAAATATAAAACACAAGGTTTGACTTGTACAAGTACTAATTATCTGACAAATCAGTTCCACCAGAACCCGTAATTTCGGCCAATCACTGAATGCCTATGCGTTAACTAAAGAAACCAACATGCCGTTTGTGTCAGGTAACAACTGTGCTGCACGAACGTCACAGGTACACGTAAGTCAAATTACGGGCATCTTTCACCAGTGGCAAGAAAAGTTAAACAGACAAATTCCGACTTTGCGGGGAAACTTAACTGCAGTGGTGTCTAGAATTCTGAAATATTACATGAAAATTCAACTAGAAACGTCATCATTCCCTTCTTACGTTAAAATTGCCTGTAATCGTCATCGCTTGTACTAATATTCTTTAAATACTGGTACTGAGAAAACAGATGAACCGTGAATGTTCTATATGTTACATATCTGCTACTGCACAAGACATGTTGAAGGGGCACTGAATGCAGAATGTTTATTTTCCACGTGGTTTCCGATGAGCCAAGTGTATGTATAATATGTAAACACTACCAAATATGCAATTACTGATAATATACAATCAGGCACAAACATATAAAAATGGAAAATACACCACACTAAGCGTACGACAAGGATATTACGCCATACTAACACCATACGCAAAAACCAACTGACATTCAGAGACTATGAGGGCAGTGAATCCTACACAGCGATTGGTGGAAACTGTCTTAACATGAACTTCATTCGTCAACTGTGTGATGGGGTGAAGGAGTTGATAAAAGAAAAGTTACAGCTACCTGGAGCTTTAAAACTGCCACGGTTACATTTAACAATTATATTGAGGTGAATGTAAGTAGGTACATTATCCATTTCCTTCATTCCCTGCCCTTCAGATACAAACTGACAGCAAAGATTTTGCGACACAGATACAAACGAAAGTCGCGGCAGTACGAAAACGAGATGTGTGGTTCATTATTGATAAAATTATTTATAAGACCTTCCAACACAATCCACTGACTGACAAATGTCTACAGTGGTCATCAAAATGGTTTACTCTTGAGTGATAATTAAGTGTAACACTCAAGGGTTTATCTGGATGTCACTGAAAAAGTGCTTTAAATTTAAACCTCTGTCTCGTGAAAGTACGTTTATTATCGTCCCAATTCCCGGGGTGCTTCACTGTAGCACGTCCCACGTACCATACACAGTGCCAATGTTCAGTAAGCCTCAATGCAACTTCTTTGCAGAGTCACTCATTTGATTATTTTCGAATAAATTCATTAATGTAACTGGCAATTTATGAACCCTGCCATATTTGCTTTTGGGTTACAGGGGTCCACGAATTTTACAAAAACCTACGAGCCACCTATAAATTCTAGGCGTCCGAGGGGTGTCATAAAACAAATTCCACACTGAGAACCCACAATTTTGGAGTTTGAACCTCGGCGTCAACTGGCGCTTCGTGTTAGATGCATCTGAAGTGACACACTCTCTTGTATGTCTGAGGGGGGGAGGGGGGACTGCAATATTATACTGAAAATATCAGGTGCCACCGTACAAACTTTAGCCGCTGGGGATTTGTGCAACCCTAGCGTTATGTATGTATGTATGCGTGCATGTATGTATGTACATATGTATGTGTTCCTTAATGTATTTCTTACTCAGGGATGCCGGGAGTTGGAGGTGAGGCCGATGCTGACAAATCCCGACGCACCATGATGTCAGTCAAAAGTGCAGAGTGAAAGTAGAACCCGTGTTGCTTAACTTTAGCAATAGATGGAGGTGAGTGGTCTCCCCACCCGAACACTTTGGCAAGAGGATCCATGGAACAAAACGTCAATTTTTAATTCCTGTCCCATCCAACAGATGATGAATAGCGTATAGTGAGTAAGCTACGGACTAGATGACCTGGGGTTCAAATCCCGGAGGGGTAAGATGTTTTTCTCTTATCCAAATCGTCCAGACCGGCTCTGGGGCCCAGGCAGCCTCATGCTCACTGGGTACCGGAGTTATTTCCAAGAAGGCATTATGTGAACCACCCACCTCCATCTAGCTTCGAGGTTAACGATTAATCATGGTTTTACAAAATATGGTAGACGTATTACTACTGATACACGGTCTTAAAAAAAATCGAAATACATAAAAAGATGAAAGTTTTAAAAAATAAAACACAAACCACATGTATTTGTTGATACTCAGCACTGCTAAGGACACTAAATAACTCATCATCTTTATTCTTTTCCATAAATCTAGTCATAGATACGTATCTTGAGGATGTGGAAATGGTCACAGCAAAGTAGTATACCGTTATTAAAATTAGGTACAACATAGTTTTTTTGTATAAATATCAAGTAATGCGAAATCAACATTAGTCATCATTGTTGATCTAGATACATCAACCATACAACAGCCAAAAACGACTTTTTCTAATCCTTGTCACCCCCCC
>Ga0123353_10015306_pt1 | contig 11131 bp, 8 predicted proteins | sample TergutLab28metaG_3_FD_92763 | JGI IMG/M metagenome (GOLD analysis project Ga0123353, IMG submission 92763) | Labiotermes labralis P3 segment gut microbial communities from Petit-Saut dam, French Guiana - Lab288 P3 | ecosystem: Host-associated > Arthropoda: Insects > Digestive system > Gut ... | reverse complement strand
TACCAAACTCAATAAGAATCTTATATAAGACCTCCCTCCTAACTGAATCATAAGCTTTCTTGAAGTCTATAAAGAGCTGATGAACTTCTTCATTGTATTCCCATTTTTTCTCAAGTATTTGGCAAATACAGAATATATGACCAATAGTAGACCTGTTGCGTCGAAAGCCACATTGATGATCCGCGATAAATTCCTTCGCATATGGAATTTTATTATTTTAGTTAGTTTAACTGTTAAACTAACTAGCTAATAGTAATTAGTAACAGTTTTTTAAAATAATAAAAGAAAGTAAAATGAGGTGTAGAACACAGTTAAGGCGATGTAAAAAATACAGTCCTTTCAGATATTATTGCACCATGACCTCTGAAGGATTATGTAGCAAAGCACATGTAATTCTGTACAAGTGTGTGTGGGCCACTGTTCTTTTTTACATGATGGGAACTTCCTGAATTTTTTTTCAGTGTTGTTGGAAGCAAAAAATGTATGAAAAGCATAAGAATTGTTTGTAATTTTACACATTTTTCCTTTTTCACATTTCTCACTATGTTGACCCTTGAAGAGGGCCATTTAGTATCCTGCTTTTTTCATCTTTACCATGTGACAGTTCTCATTGGCCAGGACCAAGATCTATCCACCCTCCTCTTTCTGTGGTTTATGTAACTGACCAGTTTTCTCTTACAAATCACTTCAGCATGTACCTGGACATAGTTCCATTACCCTGAAGTTGGAGGCAACATTTTCCCCAGAAACATGATCAGCCTACAATCTGGAACCTGCCATAAAAGCCTGGATACCAATATTATAAAACCACTGTATTTTGGAATGTATTCAGTACACGTTTTTCTTGTATTATGCTCGCTTAACGTCGTGTTTACATATTCGGCATTGTTTTATATTTCAGGATAATTTTTGCAATACTCTTGAGTATACTTTTTCACAAAACTGGCTACTATGCAGGCTTGATTTACTGTAGTGTCTCCCTTGCCTTCTTTTTGGTGAGTACATTTTTATTACTGATTGCGTAAGTAGGTGGAAGTTGTATAATTAATGAGATCTGTGTTTTGTCATTACTGATGACTATGAATAGTTCAGAATATGTGCTCGCTATCTTCATTTTGTCTCTCTCTCTCTCTCTCTCTCTCTCTCTGCCTGTCTCTCTGTGTGCATATAACAAGCTGAGAACCATTGAACAAATTTTAATGAACTTGATGTTCCCAAGTGTCACCAATTTTTTTTGGAATGTTGGAAGTATTGTTGAAGTCATGTAATTTTAATGGACACATTACATGACAACCTACATGCATCTTTGTGAACATCTTGCATGCCATTGCTGAGGCATTTAGTCACTGTCCTGTCAATATAGAGGCCTGGGTTCAGTCTCAGGGTGTGGAATTCAGGACAGAGTGATGCTGGAGCATGTTTTTCTGTGATTTCTTCAGTTCCTCCAACAATACTCTGTACACGCCATCAGCTCTGTATGATCTTAGCAGTTGACAGCATAATTTAGTAAAGAACTTCGCTTTTTCTGTGTGTCCGTCTTTCTGTTATTGTCCTGAGTATAAGTTGCTAAACATTTATTGGGACAGAATTATGAAACAATTGCACTTTATCCAAGTGCTACAGTGTTTTAAGTAATTAAACAGCAGAGTGAACATGTCACTATTGTTACATTATGCACCTATTTTATGACATATACAGTGAATTTTATATATACATATATTTAGTTAATAGAGTTTGATTTGCTCTGCATGTAGACCAGAGATTATGCTGGACTGGTACAAACCAAAATCAGATTTGCAAGACAACTTCTGGCATAGTTCTTCATTACCAGATGTTATCATATTCAATTCATTAATTACACATTGAAATATTTGAGATATGGAGGCTTTGTTTGCTTATTATGCATTGATTTTATATAATGTATGGGTTTTGTAATGTGTGGGCGAGTGTGTGTGTGTGTGTGTGTAGGTTTTGTAATGTGTGGGTGTTTTGGTAATATGTATACTATACCCTGCGTGAGATTTTTCCTACCCTAACTGAGGTTTTTATGTGCTTTTTCCTCAGTTGTAAGGCAAATGCCAAGGTAAAATTCGCAAAGATGGGACAGAGCCTGCATTCTTCCAAATTAGGTATTATTTGTGTTGTTCTGTTGTTATTTCTGTTGTTCTATGTATTGTCTATGTGTAAATGTGTACTGTAATACTGCCACCAGGTGACAACCCAATTGCAGTTAACAAATATATCATATCATATCATAATGTAGGCAAAGATAGCTTAAAAATATTGTATAGTTTGTTACAAAGTTGTTTTATGTGCAGGTTCGTACTCTGAAGGTGCAAGTTTTGCCAGTCAGCAGTTCACCACACCACCATGATCCATACATGCAAAACACTGGCAACAAGCGAAGAATGTACCTTCTGCTGTTTGTAGCAGGAATCCAGCCTGTACTAATGTGGTGGCTGTCATTCCATCTCATTTCTCCACCAATTCCAAAGTCATAACACATCTTGCAATGGATAGACTCAAGAAGGTTATTGTGTAATGATTTTTCAATGCCTGTGTGTGGTGACAGTTTTCTATAAATATACATAACATTTGATGAATCTATAAGTGTGTCATAATTAATATAAAAATTTTCAAAATCAGTCGTGTTTCAAAATTGGACAGAAACGGACACACAGTGTGACTGTGACATGTGCTTGGAATTTGGTATTTCTTCCTGTGAACCAAAATCTTTCAATTGTTGATTATTATTTAGGCTGATTTTTACACTGCATTTCATACTTGGACCTGTACTTTCTTCATTCTCCTTTCAGGCTCAGTTTGTATGCAAGGTGCTTATAATTCATACTGCTTTCTCACATCAGCATTGTTATTTGATTGAATTATTGTTTAGATTGGATTTACAAAAGTTTGTTGTCCTTAATATGTTATCCATTGAACTTTTCAATCTGAATGAATTTTGATTCTGAGTAAGTCAATTTATTTAAATACTTTTCACTTAAAATTACATAAAATTGAACCCATATTTCATAGTTCAATATTTTCTCTCACTTTGGTTTCAGTTTCATTTACCACAGCGTTACATGCCTTCTGCTTCACTAAGCATTTACCAGAGAAAGCTTAACTGGGAATTTCACTGTGGTTCATCAAGTATTTATTTAGGTCTGTGGTACCAAAATTGTTAATATGTGGTAAGCTCTAACCATGTGAAAGTGTACACTGTCTTTTCTCTGAGAATGAGTGGCCCTGATTTCTGTTGTTTCTTCCTGGAGGAAAGTAATAAGAGTGATCATGACCCTTACCATATAAATAAATGCCTTGCGTCACTGCATGGAAGTAAGGGCATTAAGAAAACAAGTCATTCACTGTTGTAGATAAGTGGGTAATATTCCGTTATATTTAGCATGTCCCAGGTTCATATCATATCCTGGAGGCCAGACATCCTGAGTGGGAGGTCTTTGGTTGTTTTCCACAGTGTCACCAGGCAAATGCTACGCTAATACCTCAAAGAGGGCAAGGACCACTTCTGCCATATCCTACTCAATTCATCATTCACTTATCTTCCCCTTCATTTAATGAATAACTTATTTAGTAAGTCATAAGTAATAAATATGAGGCTATAACACAGGTTATTAAAGTATTTTAGAGACAGCTTTTTGGTTTCATCCTGCAATATGTGTTTTCATATTGTTGTCATCTGGGTTGTGACTACAGTGGTCTGCACCTAAGAAATTACATGGCCCACAACAACAAATTACTGTGAAACCCTCAGACGTCATATGATTTGTTGACATGCCTGGAATGTCATGGACATATAGGGGCACATGTGGTGCATCATGTTAGTTATAAATTTAATAAGTATAATGGTATGAGTTTTATAGCAACACAATATGTATAGTTCTGTATGTAAACAGATTATATCCTTTATACATATGGAAAGAATTGGTACAGTACTGGATGGAAAAAGCAGAATTTGTGTTGAAGTACAGCCATCTCCTGTTTAATGTCCATAATAAGTTCCTGAAAATCAGACGTCATATACGTAAACCCTAACTGGGAGCCTATTTCCCATTATTTTAAATGGTAAAAAATTACGCGTTACAATGTCAACTCAAAACCCCCAACCAATTTCCAAAAAATAACTAAAACACAATAAAATGCCTATATATAAGTAACAAACTAATATGTTAGGATGTGAAATGCTTAAGACATCACTTCCTGATCACTGAAAAATTATATGGTTGTTAACAAACAGTCGCTGTCTATGCAGTTTGTAGGTATGTATAGTTTGCATGCACTTTGTTTCGTTAAAAATGTTGTATTGAGTTTCTGGAATATTAATATAAATTTTTCCTTACAAACATTGCCCAGAGAACATTGTGTTGAGCGATACATAAATTCTATGAAGTTTGGGTATGAAAACCAAGAGGCATTCTACTGGGAAAACATTAATGTAGGAGATGTTCTGCAGGTTATGCCTGTAGTTTTTTTTTTTTTAATGATAATGCATGCCTACAGATGGGACTGTCAGCTTAATGATGTTATTTCATCATAAAAAGACGTAGCTTTTTCAATTATCATATGCCCAGTCATGAGTTTTCCTTCAGTGTATTGTTGTAAACCACTTGCACAGCACCTTGTACACTTGTATTAATTGAGACTGTTTCAATGCCTGTTTCTTAAACGTGGCTTTCACAATTTCACATGATGCCATAAGCGATCGTAATTGGTCCTTCCATTTCTTTGTATCATAGGTAGTTGATGATCCAGTGTTGTACGAAGGCATAACGTCCTGTTTGATTTTCACCACTTTCAAACCTAATTCTTTCAAGAGTCTGAGGAATCATTACATGTGTTTCCCCTTGCCAGCAGTACCATTTTTACACATCTTTGGATCTTTTGAAGCCATTATAATAAATGTGTGGGCTCAATAAGGTGCACATAACCCAAGGTACAGTCACGGAATCAGTATGCGCACCAAAGGTTACGGATGTTGGGACTGCTTTCATCAGGTGCTGAACTACTGGGAGTGCGGAATTAGAGGAATTTTACTACAGTGAATGCTTTAATTTGGCTTTTGTAGATGTCTACAGATTAATTCCCACAGAACATTGATTTTAGGAATGTAAAGATCAGCCTGAAAGTGCTCTAGATAAAGACTGCAAGAAGTCTGACTACAGTTTCCAGAACGGTTTGTGAATTGGATATGCAGCATTGCATATCAAGTGTAATTTAGAATTTTGAAAATGTCTTCATACCAGAATTGTGTGAATGATAACTGACAAGGGTGATAATTAATTTTTGATAATGCATTTTCTGTGTGTTAAAGTTGAATGATGATAAAACTTGCAGCAGTTTTATAAGATGCAGTTTTTATCTTTAGGATACAGTGTCAAAGGATGTGTGTGAGATAAGTAATACTGTATTTTTGGTGCAAAAGATAAAGTTCTAACAACAGCCAGAAAGAACAGCCTTATTAAGTTCCTGCACCCTCCTTGCAGTCAGTTACAGGACATATTTGCTTCTGGTAAACCACTTTTACAGAACTTCAATTGTATAGACAGTGCCACTCATAGAAATTAAGTTATTCTGAGCTTTCAGGTGCAATTTTCACACTTATGTGATATTTCATATGAATCAAAGTAAGATCTGCCATATAAGTTAATTCTCATATGTTATAAATCAATTTGTACAACCAGGATATTTCACTCAGTGGGGTGACTGTCTGTAGGCTGGACATCTGGGCTTAGTTCTTTGTGGAGGCAGGAATTTTCTTTTATAACACCACATTCAGACTGGTTTTGGGCACTGCTGAGCATCCTATACAGTGAATGTTGGGAGGATCTTTCCTGTTCTGTAAGTTGACAAAATGTGAGACTGACCACATACCTCCACCTAGTGCTGAAACTAAAATCCTGGTGCTTTGCTTCCACTTTGCAAGGGTTATTCAGCAGCTCTTGCATGCTACTTGTCATTTCATGCTGTTCACAGGGTAAACATGTGAAAACCCATGGAACTCCACTACAGTATTCCTTGAGGCATGGTTATTTTTTTAGCTTGCCATCTTTGTCGGCATTATTCGTCCACCTTTAACAAAGAACGTGTATTCGTATCCTATAAAGCTGTTGTACTTACTCTCTGGCCACTGCTAGACAGTGTTCTGCACTGCCTCATACATATAATGGTGTCATTGCAGCTTGTCCGTCAAAGGCTGAGACAGGCCAGATTCTGGTGATGTGAGATCAGGACTGTAGGGTGGGTGTAACAACACTCTTCGTACAAAATTTTGGTTGCCAGTGGTGCACTTGCTTATGTATACCTGGCATCATCATGGATTTGCAACACTTACATTTTTCTTGTGGAATATTCTCAAAGGTGAGGCAAGCATTCAGACATCCTACCATTGCAATACAGGGGACAGAGTCCTTAACGCTCAGTGTTTAGTAGAGACAACTATTGTGTATGCATTCACACATGACTGTGATGTTTTAATGGTTACAAAAAATGTTTTATGTAGGCCCAATAGCAAGTTGTTGGTATGTGTTTACAGTGCAGTGACCTGGCTGCTGACATCATTAGGGTCCCAGATAATTTCTTATCTGAGATCTGGCCGAAATTATAAATGTAGCTGCTTTTTCCATTCTGTAGCAGGTTAAAAGATATTGTTTTATCCCCCCTCTCCCCATGTAAGAATGGACTGTGTTACCGGTTTTTTTTCCAAAGTCTAATACATTCAGTTGACCTCATCGCCACTCCATCCCACTTCGACAGCATACTGTTTGCAGTACGTCAATAGGTGGCAGCGTACTCGGAATGTGACGTCATGCCGTTCCTCGGATTACAATGTGTACCTCATCTATGATTTCACATGCGTCAATGGTATGCGTAGCGTTTTTGCGCACTCTGTTAAGAGGAAGTATAACTATTCCGACTAGTCGCTGTCAACATGGCGGAGAAGGGCAGTAAGCCTCCGCCAATTGTCGGGATGAAACCCGTTCCTATGAAGCTATTTGCAACGTGGGAAGTTGATAGGACGCCGCCGAATTGTATTCCAAGGTAAAGCGATTCTTTTAACCAATTGTATTGTATTGTCGCATGGTTTTCAGAACCAGAGTTCCCGGCTTTGGAATGTCGTTGACGTTCATTGACATTCTCAGCCAACCGTAACGCGTAAAGGCGTCAAAAAGAATTAATCCTCGGATGGTTATCGTTAATTTCTGTCAAGCCGGATTGTGCTGTGTTGTAAGTGACAATATATTGAACTGAAAGTAATGATTATGAGCTTCATCTTATGTACGAAAAGTCTTGCAGATTTTTTTGCATGGAAAACACAGTTGCCGGTGGTTTTAATTTATCATCTAAATTGGAAATTGTTGTAATGCAATTTACAGAATGTCTGTTTTAACGCATTACATTTTTGTAGTTTACATATTGTCGAAATTGTTTTTTTGTGTTTAATTTTAGTACAGACTAAAGTATGTATATGAATGCAGGCATGCTCTTAACAAAATCGAGCAGCTTTTGGAAGTTGTAGTGAACTGAGAGGGTGTTCAAGTTTCTGTGATCATTAACAGTTTAAACCAATACTATAAAGTACTATATTAGCATTGGTGGTTACAGAACATGGGGCTAATAAACTGCCATATTATGTGATGTACACATGATAATTGTTAATGTAGTATTAATAACTGTTGACATGAAAGAACCTCATGTTACCTTTCATTCAGTAGCCCTGTTAGCAGGGTTTAGTGCGTGTGGCGAAGAATCAGCACCATTTTCTAAACGTTTAATTTTGATGGCATATTAATATTGCTTAATTTTATTGAGGAATTGTACAGTACAGTTATGATTAAGGATTCATGTTGTACAGTAATATGTGTAGCGGTAATTATCATTCCATATTCACGTGACAACTACTGTAGTAGTGGTGGTGGTGGTGGTGATAGTAGTAGTAGTAGTAGTAGTAGTAACAATAAACATAATGACGAACATAGTTTTCGTTATATCGGATTTTTTAAAATCATTTTCAGCACAACCCTGCTGTTGGATATTACAGTAAATATTTGAAGCTAGGTATTGTGGCAGTGAAAACATCCTTCATTACGTGATACAGTAACTTACTGATGTTGCTCCAGCTGAAGTGTTTATGATTGCCAAATTATGTTGAAAGTAAGAGGTTAAGGATGTTTGGAATATCTGCAGGTTTCTTACAGATGGATTTATTGAGAGTGCTGCAATTATTAAATCCTATAAGGACACACACAATTTTTTTTTCTTGTGCTTCATATGGATTGGTGTTTCTCAACCTTATCTACACACTGGCAGTCAAAAATACAACATCAATATTTTGTAGCGTACTATATAATAAGTGGGAGCAACTTAACATTGTGGTGGCCATTTATGACCGTTTCTGAATTCCATTCTCTTATACATCTGCTAATCCTGACACCCCCCATTCTAAGGTACCTAAGAATTTTTCTTTTGTTTTTATTTGTCAAAAACACACATGGATCTAGTTTTCCTAACATAATTGTTCACCACCATCTCAGTTGATATCAGTGTATAATTTAACTACGTAAGCACATATGTGTGAGCGCATACTTAAATTCTGTTCACATTATTGTTTTGTTTTTGATTTATATACAGTCAACCCCTAATATAGCCCCTCCCTCACTTAGCAGCTGTAAATGTGTGAACAGAAATTCCCTCTTATGTAATATGTTGCTTTACCACCAACCTCCATATAGGCTACTGCCACAAATTTTCACAAACAAACATTGGCAATGTATCATGGTTTGGCTAGCTTTTAGGTATGCATAGAACAGTTTGATAGACTAATAACATTTATGGAAAGGGTAATAAATTAGGGTGACTGGATTATTGTTGGGTGATAGTAGGGAAGGAAGTGCGTGTTAGTGGGAGGCAAGTATCAAACTGGGTGTTAAGTAACCACGTTGTGAAGTTGAGAACTGGATTTAACTGGCAGAGGTTAGGATCCAGTGATGGGTTTTTGTGAGAATGCAGTAGTGAAAACCTTCGGTTTCTTTGAAAGTAGGGAATTTCTTGTCTGGCAGAGTATAGGAGATTATTATATCATTTTACAAATAGTTGAACAGTGCACATTGCACCACAGTGTTACCCTTGAGGGTGAAGGTACCATGACATTTTGAAACACTGGGAAGAGATGGATTCTCAGTTTGTTAGTCATTGATGACCTGTGGAGTGACCTCATTTAGTTTATGGACATGTGCCCAAGTTGGTCTGTCAGGACAACAAACATTTTCCTTTATTCAGTTTTAACACTTTTTTCCCCACCATTTAATTTCGCTCTATCCTGAAACTAAGAGATTAATTAATTTTAATATCCTTTACAGTACTACATTGTGGTATATCAGATGCAGAGTTGCAACATTTGTTGTTAATATGTTCTGTTCTATGAGATGCACTAAAAATAACTGAATGACAGTTTCATGAATGAATGTATTATTTCATAAGAGGTTAGGAGCTTTGATGCTTCTTTATCATGTCCAAACCTGTATCAGATATGAAGGAAGTCAGTAATTCCATGTCTGTAGGCTGTCATGCTGGTGATAATGCTTTTGTAATGTATGTTATGTGCTGTGTACACAAGATATAAGCTGTCTATAAATTTTTCCCAGAATAGGTAATTGTGCAAAAGTGAAAACGTCACTGATATCTACTGTGCCTTAGTCAGTCTTTTTGGTGTGCTGTATGCTGTATTAGTATTTTACAGAATACAGGGGGGAAATACTTTCTGATTCAGAGGAATGTCATTGATCTGTGTAGTGTGGAGGGTTGGTACTATAGATTTGTGTCAGGTATAAATGTCAATAAGGCCAGTGAAGTATACAGAATCTAAAAGAATCTATTTAAAAACATGTCCTTTCATCCTTAAAGCATACTTGTTTGTATTATTCATGAAAATATCTTGTCACAGCATTTCATGATAACTCTCTACTGACTTCTTACGAAGTTTAATGCTATTTTCTCAATTTTAATGTTTGCCCTCCCGAAGTGTTTAACACATATATAAACATACAATGATGTATCGGTCAAACACAACAAAAACTTTATTATGTTTATTATTGTATTAGGGCCATGATTCTATAAGAATCAAAACATGTCGGCCTAATACAATAATAAATACAATAAAGTTTTTGTTGTGTTAGACTGTTACATCATTGTATGTTTATATCTGTTTTCTCAAACCATTTACAGTTCGTACATATATATGTAGTTTATGCTAATAGACTTGTGTGATGCTGTCTGCTATTTCAGTGCTGTAGACATGATTCTGGTTTAGTTTGAGATCCGTCAGGTATCTCACGTGGTAGCTGTTTCAGTTGTCAAGACCAGAAACTGTTTAAAAGAGAATTCATAACAAAACGAAAGTGGATTAAATAATGCATAGAAAGCATTTTTAATATTATGAATTACGTAGTAATGTGAAGCCTGCTGTGTTTCAGTAGGTAATATTGGCACTTAAGAAATTTTTGCATCTATTGTATTTGTACAAATATCTCTTCTGTGCAATGATTTGTGTATCGTGTTGACGAATTGTTGCTATTCTGAAGTGACCTCAGGCAACAAATATTTCCCTTTACATTATGTATGTTTCTCAAATAAGTGACTGACCTGCATTATTAGATTCTGTTAGTTATTATTACATGTATCACATTCATTCAAAATTCACACCAGGAAGTCAATAAATATTCTTTCCTGCTGTGTTAGACTCGGTACTGTGAGGGAGTTTTCGGGGCGCTTATGAGATCCGCATTTTTAAACGATCGTTGTGGCCGAACTATTCAAGAGATGTAAATCTTAGTTGGAGTGGAATAACCTCGATATTTTTCCAAAGCTTAATATGCTGCAACCTCAACGAGTTGGTAAAAAGGTAAAGCAGTCCCATTACAGGCCTGGAGTGTCCCAGATGGTTCCAGGAAGTTAAGGTTCCCAGATTTCATGACAACGTCACAAGATGGTTGTAAGGTTGTCAGCCTTACGCACCGGCCGCCTTTACCCCCAGGAAATGCTCCTGGTACTCATTTCTGTTAGAGGCTGAGTCGACCCCAGGGCCATAGTGCGATCGGAAGGATTTTATGTCAAT
>Ga0123353_10015305_pt1 | contig 11131 bp, 7 predicted proteins | sample TergutLab28metaG_3_FD_92763 | JGI IMG/M metagenome (GOLD analysis project Ga0123353, IMG submission 92763) | Labiotermes labralis P3 segment gut microbial communities from Petit-Saut dam, French Guiana - Lab288 P3 | ecosystem: Host-associated > Arthropoda: Insects > Digestive system > Gut ... | reverse complement strand
GAAAGCAGGATGGTTGTCCTCTGAGGACAGAGGGAAATCATATGGTCTGAAGATGTTCTTGTCACAAGGAAAGAGGCCTGTCGCCTGGAAGCCATTAGCCACTATTTCACCTGTTGCAGGTCACTTGTATGCATTTCTGAATAGTTCGCCAGTTTGGTAGACGGTGATGATTCACCCTTGGTGTGAACGGAGCCATTTTTCAATTTCTTGGCAGTAGAATGTTTTCAGAGGCCCCAAGGAATTTTTATCCAAGGGTTGCATTTTGTGGCTGCTGTGAGGTAGGAGGCACATGATGTCAACATGATTCACTCAAGCTAAAGTAATGACCTCCAGGTTCCTGGTGTATGAATTGTGCCTGGCCAGTCCTAAGATAATTTTGTTGGCTTTGTATATTTGATGAAATGAAGAAACACTGGAAAAAAATCTCGCTCTGTATCCACCTCAAGGGATGGCACATGTGGATTGATCCAGGCGGTGTGCCATTCATCACTTCTTGTTTCATATTTTTTCATGGAAATACAAGTAACGGAGGAATGAAGTGTTCACTTGGACTCATACAGGTGACGACTGTCACAAGAGATCCCCGTTCTGCGGATTGAAGAGAAGATATCTGACGGTCGCCTTTCAGTCATAATATTTTCGTGTGTTTGTGCTGTACAATAGTGATGCCAGTTTTGTTGCAGTTGTAAAGTCTTGCAGGATTATGTTGAATGGGGTCCATTGCAGGTTCATAGATTTCATAAAACTGAGCTGCTGATTCAGGAGTGAATCCTCTCACTCTTGAGAGTGAAATACCTTCAGGGGTTCTAACTGAAATTTGTGGTTGATGATGTAGGAAGTTTTTCAACCACTTCCTACCAGCCTTTTCATTTCTCGTGCAAAATTGGTTTTTAATTCCATTTCCTACAGCAAGTTGGTAAGGGAGGCGCATGACATCTGCCATTGTCAAGCCAAAAAACTTTCTCTCCAACAAAAGACAGTGCTCAGCCAGATTATTTTCTGCTTCACAAGGAAGAATTTGCTTGCTACCCAGTTTTGTTTTTACTGTTTCACTGGAGCTTTTCTGCCAGTCTTTAACATAACGCTCTAGTGGTGTTTGTGGACGTTGAAAGCTCTGGATGCTTTGTAGCTGGCCATTTCCTTGTTCCTTATAGCCTCAATAGCTGCCTTCATTCTTTCGTGGTCCCATTTTTTCCTTTGAGCCATCTGTAACATTATATAACCCAGAAGCAATAATTCACAAGGTACTGACTTCTTAATATGGAGAGCCCCATATTAGGCTCTTCAAACCTCCCCATAATAGACGCAAACAGATGCTAGAGAAAATGGGTGAATAAAACAGAAAGACATCAAATTCTAGCAATGAACGAAAGCTAGTGTTTAAGATTACACTTAACAGAGAAGTGATCAACAAACTAATTCAGAAAAATAGTGTACCTTCAATGGCTCATGACTCACAGTTTAGCAACAAGCAAAAATTCCACAGCGGACCAAAACAAAGACGCCCAGTTGGTACTGAAATCCAGAGCAACAGACGGTATGTACTGTGATTACAAAGAACAGCCTCATCTGCTTTATGATTTACATTCTTAAGCAGAGAGCGCATCATTTCCTGGTATGAAATAATGCACCTCCCCATATGAGGTGGCTTTCCCCTAATCTGGCCTCAAATGTAATTCTTAAAATTCTTCCTTCAGAATTTTCAGAATCTAATTATAAAATTAATTAAAATTTGTTGCATTTCAGAATATGTAAAAATTTAATGGTAGAAGGATCTCAATATATGTCATGTAATTGAAGGATCCAAGAATTGGGGGTTTGTCATAATTGTACAATCACAGGAAGTATATTACATTAATTTTTCTTTAGTGTTAATTTAAATGAGCTGATAGAAACCTTCTGTATTACAAAAAAATAAAAGCTTGTATAGTATATGAAATGTCTCTGGCAGAAAGGTATGATATGTCTTTAAACCATGATTTGAATTTGTTTTGAAGTATTTTCAAGTGTGCAGGAAACTGTTAATGAAGGTGATGCAGGAAATGAGTTATTAGCAGTGACTTAAGTATGATTTAAATAAAGTAATTTTGACAACATATTTTACCAGTTGTGAAAAATGTGGCAGTCATTTTAATTTGTCATGAATCGAGACACTTCTGATTAGAGAATTTTATTATTTCAGAATACTTTGCATTTTGATTTAAGTTTGCTTAGAGACGTCACAAGCAGAGTTTAACCCTTTAAACGCCGAGTTAAATACCATCTGCCCTTTTCTAGAAATATTCGGAGCTCACCATATTCTCCACATTAGCAGGTAAAGGGTTAAAGAAAATGTGTTTCATACAGCTAAATTCAGTGACTTGGAAGCCGGTGGTATTGAAATATTTTACAGGTAGTGTGCATATTCCTCTGAAATGTATGTGTCAAAACTCAGGTGACTTTAGGGAATTTTTTTTTCTGACACCTGCTGCTAGTTGCAGTTGGCTCTCACTTAACAAATAAAATCCAGCAGAATTTCAGCATGCAGTGCACACCATATTTGTAAGATGTGATGCGTGTCTGTTAACTGATGGAAAATATCTCCAGCACCTGTCTGAAGTGTGCTGAGTGTGAGATGAAAAATAACATGGGTGAGTTTTTATGATGAGTTGTTAACACCTTTCCCAGACTCCAAACTTGAAGACCTCCGTATTGGAGGCTGTTCTTTCACCTGCAGTCTGAGGACATGGCATATTATGGCGACATACCTGCTTATAACAGAGCATGCTGAGTGAAAACCAAGTATTTACTGCAGTACAATGAAGTAAAACATGTGGACCCAGACTCACAGCCAATTGGAAGAGCAGGGAATGCCGTGCTACCTGCTGTAATGCAGAATGGTCCGACAAAAGTAGTGACTTAACTTGTGAGATAAAATAATTCCCCTTCTACAATCTTAACAAATACTGCCATGAACACCTGAAAATCCATTCCAAGTGAATGTCTTTTTGTGGTGGAGGCAACAACTATGCCACAGGCAGGGATCCAAGTTTCGAATTCCGGCAGGGACAGGGGTTTTTCTCCTTTCCAAAATATCCAGATCAGTCCACCCAGCCTTATTTTAGTGGGTACCGGTGTTCTATCCCAAGGGTTAAAGTGGCCGGGGCGTGACGTTGACCACTCGCCTCCTAGTGATAATGCTAAGCATGAAAGGAGATGTACCTCTCCTCCCACTGTATGCCTTCATTGCGCGGAAATCGGCAAATTTACCTTTACCTTATTGCCAGAGACAAGAAAGATCTGGTTGAATGGGGCTTCTTTTCTTGTAAAACACGAAAGAAATTGGCATAGGAGTGTACTGCGTTCCGTTTACTTGGTGACGTACAGACCTGTGCTACAAATGGTAATATGCACGTGCGAGGTGGGGTAGAACTTGGTTGGATGTGTGTCGGGGGTTCGAACTCTGTCGCTAAGGCCAAAGTTTCGTTGGCCTCGGTATTGTGGTAGGAATAGGGAGAGAAATACAGTTCTTATGCTGTATTGGGGCCTGTACTTGAATTGATGAGCCAGTGACAGCTGTTAGTGGTGTTCCAAAAAGACCAATGAAAGAAAGTAAAAAATTAGAATCCACTCCCATCCCTCACCCCCCTGACCATCATAGTTTGTGTTGAACTGGCATCATCCAAAACATTAATTTGTGTCTTTAGCTCTCTAGTGGTGAGTTCGTGTTTACAGTCGTTATATCAAAAGTTAATCGTAATGAAAGTGAATAGTGAATGCAGTGATGTGAACTCCAGTCCATTGGAACGCTAACAAGGAATCTGTAGAAGGTTTCCAGAAGGTTCGACTATGATAAGGCAAGTACAAACGTTCGCAATGGAAGAACACGATTTAGACTGTTGAGTCACATCTTGTGCGATGCACCGTTGTATCATCGGGCGACTAGTTTCCGAAGGGTCATAGGATCGTAGTGCATTCATATTCAAGGTCAAGCAAACAAAGTCATTCTTGGCGCTCCTATCTGTCGAAACGTTGGAATATACCTACCCAACGACACAGCGTAACATTCCTGATGGCTTAAGCCTTCAGCAGCACCGCTGAGAGAACCTCAAATTTCGCAGTATTTAGAATGTCGGTCACGTGTGTTGAGAATTACTTTGCTGAAGCACTTTACGTAATTTATTGTTGGGGCATAATCGCTGGAAACTGAGCCGAGAATTAAAAGGAAGCCCATTTGTCTTTGGGACGTCTGTTATTTGTGTGTGTGAGGGAAAGAAACAAATAGTAATACTTGGGCGTAGATTGGAGGATAATATTTAAAAAAATATTCTAGAGTAGGATAGCAGGGGATAGACTGGGTTATTCTGACTCCGAACAGGGACAAATGGCCAACTGTTGTGAACGTTGCAATGAATCTTCGAGTGTCATTATATGCAGGGATTATTCTAACTAGCTGAGAAACTAGTGGCTTCTCAAGAAGGACTCTTCTACGTGGAGATAGTGTGTGTGTGTGTGTGTTTTGCCTCTGTTGTTATCAGCTGACGTAGTTTGCTTTATCAGCATATTGGAATATCTGCGAGCGCGTCGAGATAGCAAAACTCGTTTAAGTATAATATGCGAGATTTGGTGTTGCTGAAGATTCAAGGCTGCTGGATGTGACGCTGTGTTGTTGGGTCATTATTTCCCGCTGTTTCGAAGGAATTTAATGGCTTCATCTTCAGGGTGAAGCAGTCCAAGAAGAGTGGCCAAGCAGGAACATAGGTTGTGTTAACCCATCCAAGGACATAACGTCACATTCCAGACGACTTGAATCAATAAGTATTTTTTATTAACATTAAACACACCTAAAATAATAACTAACAAGTTTTAATAACAAAGAGTAATTACTGAATTTGAAACTTTATTGTATTACTGTCCACTGACTTACATTGTACCTTACCATCCAGGGACAGCAAGCCTTTTTGAACTCTAAGGAAAACTGTGACCGCGATACAGGATGTCTCGTGGCACAATTCTAGGTACTATTCTGTCTTTTTTTTTTTTTTGAAGGAATAAACAAATCTTCAAAGAAACTGATTTGAACTCAAGACTCACCACTTTGAAGATGACGTGTGCCACACAGTCGAACCCGATATCCGCTCTATAGATGAAATGTGATTGCGCACGCACAGACCTCAGATTGAGATTATTTTAGGTATATCTGGCTGGAACATATAAATTTAATTTTCGTTTCTTGAACAGCAAAATAACTGGTTTATTCCTTCCTTTGTGAGCTTGAAACTGACGCGTAATGAGAGGTGCTTTCAGCCTGCATATTGCGTCTCCGAAAGTTCTGTACTCCTTTCAATGGAATGTAATGCTTACACTTTTCACTAACAATAACTGGGAAAATGTAGTGAAAGAAAATGGTGCGATATAAATTGAATAATAATAATTCAAATGTACGTAACATTACATAATTCTTCATGTGAAGCTCAATTGAACTATTAGAGAGAAGAGATGCCACTGTGCAACACAAAACACTGGGGTTTTTTAGGTCTGTATCACATGTTTATATGAACTTTTTTGATCACAAAGACCTAGGAAATCACCTCCTGCAGTTTTGCCCTAAAGTCGTGAAACACCCTGTATATATATATGCTGTATACATTTCACGAAATAATTACTTACTTACTCCATAGAGCAGTGTCATTTCTGAGAAGCTAACCTGTTTTCAGCTAGTCAAGAAATTCCCCGCACTTATGGACCCCGAAGGTTCATATCACGAAATACTAGGAAAACATTTCCTAACTCGTTGGGCCCCAGCATGCGCAAAGTTACGCAGCAATTCAGTATTCTGTACGACACAACGCAAGGGATGATCTGCGTCACAACTAAAATTTGCGCAAATGTTTTCATTAGTCCCCACCGCCTACCTGTTCGCATATAGTGGCAGCAGTCCAGATACGCTGAAGTGTTTTTCGTGATACAATGTTCACGGAAGTTAGTGAAATGTGAGGGCGAATGTAATTTTTTTTACACACAACAACAGCCATTAACAATTTCCATCATCATCTTCTATACTAAGTGCAACTCGTGTCGTAAGAGCGTAAATTGCTAAATGTTAATCGGAAAGCTGTATATTACAGATGAAGAACATGTTTTTTAATATAGTGTTTCGGTAATTATTAGATTTTGGTATAATTAAATACAAATAATAAGCGTGATAATTGTTAGGCTGAGTGTCTCGTAACTTGTCATTTGGAAAGTTGTAGGAAGAGTGCAGCACTATCATCGACGCGATTAACAATTATTTGGTTCCTACAGAACGATATTGTGAACCCACACACATTCTTTCCGTGAGAACTAGAATTACGCCTAGCACTGACTTGACCATAACAGGGATGACAGCATGCAGGTGATGTAGAGAAAGTGAAATTAATTCAAGGTGACAATCAAATTATGTAAATTAATCGGATTGCATTATGGCCATGTAAGTGTTCCTTGACAAGCTAATAATCAAGAACTTACATCAATTTATGAAAGATGCCTTCACTATTCGTCACCACTCCATACCCTGAGCCGAGCTAGATGAATCCAGTTCGCGCTCTCATGTTTCCACTACCCCTAGATCTTTCAAGGTATTTCTTCCTATTTCCCAACCAATGAACGCCGTTTTCGCACAACTCATTCTCCACCCACTCGCAAAATAATTTTCCTCTTTGAATCTAACACCCCACTAATATTAATGCTACATTAATTGAATGAAAGAATGTTCTTCATATTAGCTGTTTGTCTGTAATAATGTCGCACCTACTGTAACACCAAACATGTAAATACAGCATTTTGTATTAATCTGCAGCGTTGCATTCTACTTCTAAGCACAGCAAAACACCTGCATAGGTTCGGAAAGTCTAGAAATACTGGTTTAGACAAACTGTCGTTACTCCTTCGTATACAAAGTGTTGGCCCTGAAAAGGGCCGATTTTTGTCGCAATGCGACTTTCTCGCTCTTTACTTCTTTTTTGGACTTGCCTTCTTCGGTGCCTTAGGCTTTGCTGCAGTCTTCGGGCGTGGTGCCTTCGGTTTCTTTGTGGGAACCTTCGTCGCTTTCTTAACCTTGGAAGGAGATTTCTTAGCCGCGGCTGGCGAAGCGCGCTTCTTCTTCTTCTCTGCTGACTTCACAACTGCTTTTTTCGGCGCCTTGGATTTCTTCACTTTAGCTGCGCTTGGCTTCTTCGCCTTCGGTGCAGATGCAGAACGTCCACGAGTTGGCGCGATAGGCATCGCAGCTTTTTCAGTCTTGGCAGCTGCCAACTTGAACGATCCAGAGGCTCCCTTGCCTTTAGTCTGGACCAGCTCACCAGAAGCTACTGCACTCTTCAAATACTTCTTAATAAACGGCGACAACTTTTCTGAATCCACCTTGTAATTTGCGGCAATATACTTCTTTATTGCCTGAAGAGAAGAACCGCCTCGCTCTTTCAAACTTTTGATCGCATTCACCACCATCTCTGAGGTACGTGGATGAACAGGCTTCGTTCGCGGTTTTTTTGTAGAAGACTTAGCCTTTTTTGGTGAGACCTGCGCCGGGTTTGTGGCCACAGCAAGGGAGTCAACTGAGTCTGCCATTACTATCAATTCTAGCAACAGAACGTGTAACGAATAACTGCTTGCTCCTCGCGAGCGCCCTCCAATAGAATTGAAGACGACCGCGCAGGGAACAGACCTACAGTTTCCGAGCGAGCGAGACATCGACGTGCTTCCTCGCACAAGTTGAGATCGCATATTTATGTTCCAATATATTATCATAGGTCCTGATTAGTTCTACAGGCTAAAGTAATGTTTGAAGAACATCCCTAAACCTCAAATATTCTCTCCCACTACCTTGTGCCTGCTATAGAGCACTCCAAACCGAACTGTGCGTTCGCAGCCAGGGCATGAGGTGTCATAATTAGAAGCTGTCCTAGGACAATAGGGCTCTGCATACGCTGATCCCTGTCTGGTGCCAATTAGACACATCCCTCGCCCATGCTCACATAAAGTTTCCTTTGTCTGCGACAAGAAATAGAACCTCGAACAAGGCGTGAATATTGAACAGCACGGAACAAGTTTCTTTACATGGACTAGGGTGCAAATTTTGCTTGCTTTGTAAACAGTGCCCATTCGATTAAAATTTGGACTTGTTAATTTGGTGGTTCACGAACCGTTGCTGAAATTATTTACAATAATGCTTTTCAGATTAAACCAATCTAAGACGGTTATCCTTTCGTTTCACATCTTCTACACAATCATGTCCACACACTACGACATTATGAGTGACAGGCAGCTATGAATTCATAAATATTCTGGCCAGATACTTCAATTTATGTACTTTAAAAACAAAAAATATAAACTTTTGTATATTACACGATTTATAATGCATTAGAATTCACCTGAAGATTTGGATCCAAATGCTCGCTTTGTAATGTTTCCATACTAGGTTATGTACTATTTTTTGTAATCGCTTTATTCCACCCAGCAGCTGCTCAAAGTTGACACATTTATTACACTCACTTTACTTCAGCTTACCCTGCAATACAAACAATAATCGTTGTACGTCACTACCCGGCAAGTTTAATTGTTTTTAGAGGACTAACGCTCCACAATGCAGCATCCGATTAGCGGATATTGCTGTCATGTGTTCAGAGTAGCGTAGATTCACTGGCACCAAATTAACAAATTTCGGTAAATATTTGTATGTTTCCCATTCAAATACACCAATTTTCCGCAAAATAAACAGGGCGTGGAAGATGGTACTAATATATTCTGCGTCAGAACTGTGATGATTTTAGTAAATGTACAATAGTTTATCCTGTGTAAAACCAGAATTAGCGCAGTGAAGAAAATATCGGGCATGTCAAGAAGCTTTATGTACAATATGTACATCTCACAGTCGGAAATGCGGGATCCAGATGATTCCATAGGTCACAAATCCAATACATAACATTTAATCGTAAAATAAAAAAAAAAAGACTGGAGGAGAATACAATATGGCTGCTTAACCTTGACTACCAATGTTAGTAGGACGTGCCACACTTCAAACACGCTGACATACCACATTACAGTAGATAGGCGACATTGCTCGAGGTCAATACTAAATGTGTGACAGCCTCAAGACGCCACGTGCATTCAGGATACCGACTGAAAAAAATTTGTTGCATTGATCGGATTGATTCAGTTCTTGAGCCTCTCGTCGTTGGACCTTGAGTAGGTTATTGTTACATTCATTGTAAAAGAAATTGAATGTTGATCAGAGAGAGGAAGGAGAGCTGCTTTTACCGCCGTGCTACCTCTTACCCAACTGCGGATCAGAGTTAGGTTGGTTGCATGGGCATTTTTCGAGGAAAGCGCATAAATTGGGTGGACGCCTCAAAACACCATGGGCTGTTGTTAACATATCTTACTATCTTCCTATAAAGTTTCTCTGTACGTTAAGGGACCATAATTTGTGCCCCACCCCCCCTTCCGAAAAAAAAATACGTGGTGACAATTCGATGTGTGTACACAGGGTACGCATTAAGGAAAATCCCTTTAACCTGTATCGTTTTTACATTCTACATTACGTTGCGATCAAAACTCAACTTCCACATCTGAGTATTCTGTGTCAAAATTAAATGAAGTACAATTTTCGTCGGTGTCAACTATTTAAACGTATTGGTGTAGTTTTTAATTCATCTACAGCAGAACTATTTCCATATAATAAAGAAACGCCATCAATGTCAAAACACTCTTGCAATTATGAATAGTCTGCCAGTATTAAGGTTCTAAAACTCGAATCTTAAAAATCGTGTACTTTGTTACTTAGAACGGATTAAAACTAATATGATTGCGTAGTAAAAACTATGAGACTCAAAGCGTCTGGTCCAAAAATACACATCTGGTACCATCGTAACAAAAGGCGACTAAGAGTGTGCACATGAATAGGACGCATTACAGCAACAAGCGCGGTAACATCAATCTTCCTGCGTTCATCACAGTAGTTAAGAAATATGGCGCGTGGTTGGCATTATTTTGGTGAATATCTCAAAACAACACGGGTACTAGGGACTTTTTCGAGGTAATGGCTTAGAATGTGTGACCGACACGAAACGCTACGTGCCCTTACCCAAGTTTCCTTTCCGTACAATACAATCAATATTACCTTCCCTCTCTGTGTATAGACTGCGCCACGATTCAATCACGCAACCGTCACAGCGGCTACAGAACATAGGTCCTGTGTCCATCACAGTAGTTAAGGGAAGTCAAGCAGAGCCAAAGTGTTAACTGCAGGATGTCAACTTGCGCTTCTCGCAAGTCGACGTCCCCCCATCTGTTAGCCATTCCAGCGTTTGGCCGCATCGCTGGGCTAAGTAACAGACACCTAGACAGACAGGGGAATATGCTTACGTTAACGATTTGGAAGTCTGGCTGAAGGCCTTGACTGATTGTGCCAAAGACTAGGGCCTAGGTTGCCCTGGACTAAGTATAGGAGGGATAAAGTTTCTTTGGTTGTTTGTTTGGTCGTCTGGGTTTCGAGCTCAGACTGGCTCTGTCACATACTGGAGTTATGCGACGTTTTTCAGGCACATAGGTGAACCAAAGCGTTTGAAGGAGGGGAGTGCGGGCCGTGCTAGCATATTGCTACAGCTCAAAAGACGGTACTTTCCTTTTGGTCTCCTAGATTAAGAAGACAGCATCTGATGGATTTCATTGGACAGTAGAACTCTTACAAGAAATCTGAGTCGTGTTGGCCAACCAGTCAATTTCACAACTCAGAGTCAAAGTAACGTTATGTCTGACTGACAGTCAGTCATTCTTTGGCTAATAATCAGATATTATTCCATGTGTAGCTCCACTGTGTGTCATTGCTGGATTGCCTTGTCTGAAGAGAAGACACGTCAGTCATTTGTTCTCAGTCACCACCTTTGTGGTATTTATTTACGCACCTGCTTGTTTTGTGTGTAGTCTGCTGGTGAAGGGAATGAAGATTGTCAATTAGTAAGAGAATTTTTTTGTATGTCAGAGAAGCATATCAGTCCATTAGTGACAGGATGTAACATATAGTGCTGAGCACAATCTGGTGTGATACTTTGTACTGAACACACAAGCAATGACTGAGGATAGAAGTGATAACTCAAAAAAGAGAGTTTCT
>Ga0123353_10015304_pt1 | contig 11131 bp, 6 predicted proteins | sample TergutLab28metaG_3_FD_92763 | JGI IMG/M metagenome (GOLD analysis project Ga0123353, IMG submission 92763) | Labiotermes labralis P3 segment gut microbial communities from Petit-Saut dam, French Guiana - Lab288 P3 | ecosystem: Host-associated > Arthropoda: Insects > Digestive system > Gut ... | reverse complement strand
GATTTTCGTCTTCATATTGGAAAATAAAAATGGGTTGAAGCAAAAATTTATCCAATTGGAAGAAAGAAAAATCCGTTACGCGGCTTAAAAAAAAAGAGGCTGCTCGTTTTAAGACAGCCCCTATTATATCACTATGACGCAAACCACAAGTACAGGCGAAAAGATAAGCCCCCAAACTGTTTTTTTCTGCAATACTCATTTCTGTATTGTGAAAATAAACATCTAACAATTGAAACGCTTCTAAAGATATTGTTTCTTTTTTCCCTTCGCTTGTTTTAAATTTTAGAGTGTTTACGGGATTGTTTTTAATCTTTTCTTCTTCAATTGCTGCGTTTATTATCGTGCCAATATTTTTCAGTGATTTATTAACTGTACTTTCTTTATTTTTCAAAACAGTTATGCAATATTGCCGGTACTTTTCTAATAACAGCTTGTCAATTTCACCAAAAGAAATATTGCCCTTTATAAACGTTTTAAATTTACTCATACTGTTTTTCATTCCCTTTTTAGTGCCGGCATTGTTAGAATATTTATTGTTAATAAAATCAATTGCATATTCAAAAAAATCTGTTTCATATCCTTTGTTATATAACTCCCTGCCAAACAAATCAAAAGTAACCGGTTTATTTTCCTTTATACAGTTTGCTAATATGGTAATTGCGCGGTTATCAAACTCATTAATTAATTTATTGAACTCTGCATAATGAGGCGCACCGGCTTTTAATTTACGCTTGTTATTGTCCCAATCTTTGGGGTAAAACTCCACAACCGGAATGATGTAAAACCTTGTTTTTCTGTTAATATATAAACGAACATAGGCATATTGCTTACCATTCTGTTTTGTTTTGTTGCCGCGCAAACAAATAAGATGTTTTGGAAAACTCATAATATCAATGTTTTAGTTTTGCGTACACAAAACTTTTTTATGTACGTATTCTGTACGCAAATTAAGTAAAAATATTAAATAAAAGGTTTCAATTGTTGAATAATAAAAAATGTTGTGCAATGATACACAACATTTTATTCTAATTGTTTGATATTCAAGTGTTCAAGCTGGGATTCGAACCCAGGACCCCATCCTTAAAAGGGATGTGCTCTACCTGCTGAGCTACTTAAACAGCCTGTGTTTTTGAGGCGGCAAAAATATAGTTTTTCGCTTGTCTTTTACCTGTTTTTTTATTTTTTTTATTCATTAATATTATCTTTCTGAATATTAATTGTTTATATTTTTTTTTGATTTTTTATAAAGCTAAAACCATAAGAAAACAATTTATATATATTTGCCTGTATGTTAAAATACTACATTAAAACAAAACCTCAAAAATGAAAAATGTAGAAAAGAAGAATAATAATGCAAAAAAATATTAAAAAAAGCATCTTTTAACAGGATGTATTCATTTTTTACAAATAGTAATATTACTACAAGTGCTATGAAAAAGATAGTTTTGCTTCCAAAAACAGATACGGTGATTATATGTTTGCCCGAAAAATGGGTAGGAATTCCTATTCTTTGCAAACTAAACCCCTTGTCTGATAACTATGTTAATTTCGATGAAATAGAAATGGAAGCAGAAAAAATCATTACTTTTCAGAATAAAAAGAGAAAAAAAAAGAACAAATGAAATTAGAATATTGTTTTATTAAAAAAAAACGTTTATTTGCAGTTGAATTTTTTGGTAATTAAATTATTAATTTTATAAAATACTTAACAATGAAAAAATCGTTTCTTATTGTAATCCTCGTTTTTTTTGCAGGACATTTTCTAATGGCACAACCTGCTTGTGTTAAAGATGTTATTTATTCGTTAGTGAGCCTAAAAGAGGTACCGAGAGCTAGAAAAATGATGGAAGAGCAATGTTTTCCCGGCAATGAATCCAGTGCCGATGTTTGGTTGGTGCGCGCCAATGTTTTTATTCAACTTTACGATTATGAACGTGAAAGAAAAAGTAAAGACCCAAAGTATGTAGTTAGATGGCCTGAAGCCATTGTTACCGCTAATGAATCTTTTTATAAGGCAGTGGAACTGAAACATGATATTAAAACTCCTGATAGATTGATAGACCCTAAAGATGGCCAGCTGCTCTCTGCATTTCCAATTAGTGAAATGGCTACAGAGGCTATGAACGCAAAAGATTATAATGAAGCAATTAAATTTCTAAATATGGTTATTCGTAGTTATAGAGTTGACCCGAAAGGATATGCAATCAATTTAGCATACGCATATTTAGATTTGGCTGATTGTTATAAAGCCTTGGGTGATGATGCTAATTATAAAAAAATATTGTTAGATGCAACGAAAATGGGGATGGTATTACCCGACATCTATTTGAATTTATACGACCAATATAAACAAGAAAAAGATACTGTAAAGTGCGGAGAAATTTTGACTTTAGCACGTAAATCTGTTCCCGATTCCTTAGCAATTGATATAAAAGGCTATGAATTAGATTATTTTTCCATGCTCGGGGATAGTGCAAAACTTATTGAGGCAGCGATGAAAATGTTTGAACAATACAAAGATAATACCGCGGTTATTAATATTGTTGCCGGACATTTGGTAAACAATAAAGTATATTTACTCGCAGAAGAGATTATTGAAATTGGCTTAGCTATTGATCCTGATAATTTTGATTTAAACCAGCAAATGGCGTATCGCTATTTTTATGAAGCAGCTGATTATGACATTATTAAAGAAGCTAAATTAAATGAAAAACCGCGAAAATTTTTGGAAGCTGAAGCTGCTCTTAACAAAGCAAATGAAATATTAGGTGTCGCATCAATTTGGGCTGAGAAAGCATATAATATTTTCCAAGATGATCAGCCTCATAATATAATGTATAGTAGAATCCTTGTACGTTTACTCATACCCGTTCCCGAAGATCTTCAGGAAAAATTAGACTCATATCGTAAAAACTAAAATCATGATTGAAATGAGGTACAAGGTACGAGGTACGAGGTTATCCGTTTTCTTTTTCCCTTTTCTCCTTTTCTGCTTTCTGCTTGCTGCCAATGCACAACAATCCGGCACAAAAGTTTATTGTTTCACTATTGATGAAGCAATCGCTAAGCCGGCTCTGCGCAAAACCGAATTAGCAATTAAAGAAGCCGAAAAACAACAAGCCGACATCTTATTTCTGCACTTAAACACTTTCGGTGGTGAATTGGAAGCTGCCGAAACTATTCGTACATTGCTGTTAGATGCTCCGATACCGGTGTTTGTTTTCATTGATAAAAATGCGGCATCTGCCGGTGCGCTTATCTCAATTGCGTGCGACAGTATCTATATGTCGCAAGGCGCTTCTATCGGTGCAGCCTCAGTAGTGAACCAAACGGGAGAAGTGATGCCCGATAAGTATCAATCGTATATGCGCTCCATGATGCGCGCTACAGCCATTTCTAACGGAAGAGACCCCGATATTGCGCAGGCTATGGTTGACCCCGATGTGGAAGTGAAAGGGATTAGTGAAAAAGGAAAAGTGCTAACCCTTACTACAACCGAAGCAATCAAATTTGGATTTTGCGAAGGAGAAGCCCACTCGAAAGAGGAGGTAATGGAGTTAGCCGATGTTGAAGAGTATTACTTTATTGAGCAAAAACATAACTGGATTGAAAAAATTATACTATTCTTAATCAATCCCTTAGTGGCAGGAGTATTGATCATGGTTATCATTGGGGGGATATATTTTGAACTGCAAACGCCGGGTATCGGTTTCCCTTCTATTGCAGCCTTAGCCGCAGCCTTGCTCTATTTTGCACCGCACTATCTACACGGCTTGGCAGAACACTGGGAGATTTTACTCTTTATCTTGGGAGTTGGGTTAATCATATTGGAGATATTTGCCTTTCCCGGGTTTGGGGTTGCCGGTATTTCAGGTATTATTTTGGTAATGACAGCCTTAGTGCTTTCTATGACTCTAAACTTTGGGTTTGATTTTTCTTTCGCCCCACCCACAACAATTATAAGAAAAATTGCCATCGTCTTAGGGTTTTCTACTGCCGGATTCCTATCCTCTATTTGGCTGGGAATGAAAGTAATAAACGCTAACTCAAGGCTGGGAAGCATTGCGCTTAGAACTGAACTCGGAAAAGAGACAGGCTTTATTTCACAAGATCTTGCCATGAATGAGTTGGTGGGAAGAATCGGTCGTGCCTCTACTTTTTTGCGCCCCGCTGGAAAAGTGGAAATAGATGACGAAATCCACGATGCAGTGTCTGAATTTGGCGTCATTGAAAAAGATACCGAAGTAAAAGTGGTTAGGTTTGAAAACTCCCAATTGGTGGTAACACTCGCGTAATTTTTTCTGCAACTAATGTGGAAAAGCATCCTGCGATACATATTGAACCCAAATATTGATACCTTAAAAATTTTTATACTTTCGCGCTCCAATTTTATTGCGTATCACTAAATAATAATTAAATATGAAAAAAAAGTTTTTATCTATCTGCTTAACAACATTTTTGCTGTCAATTTTTGCGCAAAATATGAACGAAACGCTCTTTTCTGTGGGCGATGATTCGGTTTCTGTTTCTGAATTTATTAATACTTTTACTAGAAATAATTCTTTAGAAAAAGCAACTAAAAAAGAGGTGAGAGACTATTTGGAACTGTACATCAATTTCAAACTTAAAGTAAAAGATGGCTTGGATTCTCAAATAGATACAACCCCAACTTTTCAAAGAGAGTTGGCATCCTATCGGTCGCAATCAGCAAAGTCTTACTTAGTAGATAAAGAAGTGTCAGACAGGCTTATAGAAGAAGCCGTTGAGAGAAGTAAGCTAATGGTTCGTGCTTCACATATTTTGATAAGATCTCCGCAAGATGCTACTCCAAAAGACAGTTTAATAGCTTATAACAAAGCACTTGACATTAGAAAAAAGATTGTTTCCGGAAACATATCTTTTCCTGAGGCTGCTGTGCAGTTCTCTGACGATCTTTCTGCAAAAGATGAAAGATTGCCTAACGGGAGAATGCAATATGGAAATAAAGGAGATTTAGGATATTTTTCTACTTTCGACCTGATCTATCCTTTCGAATCTGCCGCATATAATACCCCTGTAGGCAGTTATTCTATGCCTTTCCGCACACAATTTGGCTACCATATTATTTGGGTACAAGACAAGCAGCCCATCGTTCCAAAAATTAGCATCTCTCAGATACTTTTGATTGACAGCACTGCTCATGCAGGAAACATGACTCCCGAGGTAAAAGAAACGTTAGCGCTTATTGATAAAGCGCTTAAACAGGGAGAAGATTTTGAAACTTTAGCCGAACAATACACAGAAGATCCCTCTTCTAAAGGAAAAGGCGGATTGATTGATCCTATCACTTATAAAAACCGACCGGGAGATTTTATTAAAAACTGTATTACCCTTAAAAATGACCAAATCTCTAAACCGTTCCCCTCAGTTGTTGGATGGCACATCGTAAAACTGAACGAACTAATTATTCCTGAAGCTAATGAAGAAGAAAAAAGATATAGCTTAGTATCAAGAATTCAAAGAGATTCTCGCTCCACAAAAAGCGTAGAATCTTTAGTGGAAAAATTGAAAAAAGAGTATCGTTATTCTGAAGTAAATAAAAATGCCGCTTTCAGCCTTCTCTCTAATGCATTTGAAAAAGAAATGAATATACCATCTGTAACAGAACTATTAGCAATTGAAGGTATTGAAAAGCTTAACCCATTAGCTACTTTTGCCAATCAAAACATTACATTACACAGTTTTCTTCAATATCTCGATCGATTTAAAGGATCGGAAAGAAATTCAACTGCAAATCATTTTCTTGAAACTCAATATAATCTATTTCTAAAAGATAATATTATTAAATATGAGTATGAAAATTTAGAAAATAAATACCCTGACTATAAAGAATTAATATCAGAATATCATCATGGAATGATTCTTTTTGAAATGAATAATGAAAAAATATGGAGCGAATCTTTGAAAGATAGTGCGAATCTTGAAGCGTTTTATGAAAAATCAATCTCTAACTATCTTAACAATGAAGGAGTTCCAAAACCGCTTGCCGAAATTAGATCTATTGTTCTTACCGATTACCAGCATGAATTGGAAAAATTATGGTTAAACCAACTAATGGAAAGATATCCCGTTTGGATTAATGAAGAACTCTTTAATTCTATTTTAATAAACAAGTGAGAAAGCTACTCTCATTCTTAGTTTTTGTTTTCACATTCATTTTTGGGTGTAAACAATACAATGACTCCATTGTTGCAGAGGCATTTCATAAAAAACTGTATCTTTCGGAAGTGATTGGAAAAATTCCCTTTTCTACATCTAAGGAGGACTCTCTCCTTTTTATTGAACAATATGTAAATGATTGGATTTTACGACAAACATTGCTGGCTCACGCAAAACAAGAGTTATCATTCAAAGACCAAGATTTTTCTTCTCAAATAGCTCTGTACAAGGAACAACTGCTCCTTAATTCCTATTTTCAAAAAATAAGCAACTCGCCTCATTTGCAGCGTGTAACAAAAGAGGAACTGGAGACTTTTATTCACGAAACAAAAACCGATGAACTACCTGAGTATAGAGATATGGTAAGACTGAACTACGTAAAACTGTCGAATCCCTCGAAAGTTTACAAAAAAATTAAAGATCTTTTTTTTAATGATACTGTCAGAGCAAAATCTCTAGCTGAAATAGAAATACTTTGTGCCGACACCATTGAGTATTATTTGAATAGCGAACATTGGTTTTATGCCGACTTTATGGATAGAGAGTTGCCGCTCTCATTTTCTGACCTTGAAAAAAATGGGAATCAGAAAAAATTTGATATCGTACAAAATGAAAACCGCTTTCTTATTTTAATTTTAGATAGTAAACAGCAACTGCAGCCTAAGGTTCATGAAGATACTAAAATCGCAGAATCGTTGATACAGCAACAAAAAAGGATCGCATTTATTTCAAATTATCAAGATTCTATAGTCAAAAAGGCGGAAGTTGAGAATAAAGTGATACGGTATCAAGTACCGTTTTGATATATTGATTTAATGTGTTAATTATTCATTAATGATAGACTCAAATTCTCTAAAATTACAATCGCTTCCGGAGAAACCCGGGGTGTATCGTTTCTTTGATGATAATGGAGTAATTATATATGTTGGGAAGGCTAAAGTATTAAAAAAGAGGATTTCATCTTATTTTTCCAAGCAACATCACGATCCGAAGTTACGCGTGTTAGTTTCCAAAATTTCCGATATTCAATTTACTGTAGTAGATACCGAATGGGAAGCATTGTTATTGGAAAACAGCATGATAAAACAATTTCAACCACGCTATAATATCATGCTAAAAGACGATAAAAGCTATCCGTGGTTGGCGATAACGAAAGAGAAATTTCCGCGTTTGTACCATACGCGAAATCCGAACCCTATAAAAGAGGAGTTGTTTGGTCCCTATTCCTCCTCGCGTTTTTTATATACATTGTTAGAAACACTCTTTGAACTATTTCCTATTCGTAATTGTAAAATTTTGCAGCAAAGAGAGCGTCCCTGTTTGCAATATGCTGTAAAAAAATGCGCAGCGCCATGCAAAGGACTTATCTCAGAAGAGGAGTATAAAGAAAACATCAGGAAAGTTGTTAAAATTATCAAAGGAAATAGAAGCGAAGCACTGAGTCAGTTGAAAACAGAAATGATGCAGTATGCAGAAACATGGGAGTTTGAAAAAGCCCAGGCTATCAAAGAAAAAATTGAGATTTTAGAGTCTTATAGCGGAAAGTCGGTGGTAGTAAATCCCGAAATATCACACTGCGACGTTTTTTCTATGGAAGAGGAAAGCAACAATGTTTTTGTAAATTTTATGCGAGTCATAGAAGGATCAATAGTGCAAACTTTTACATTAGAAATTAAAAAAAAATTAGAAAACAAAAAAGAGGAACTGCTCACTATGGCGATGGCAGAGATTGAAAAACGTTTCGGAACGCTTTCGCCGGAAGTGATTATCCCTTTTAGCATAGATATTACCAAAGAAAAAACAAACTTTACAGTTCCTACCCGAGGTGATAAGAAAAAATTGCTGGAACTTTCTCAAAAAAATGCAAAAGTCTCCATGTTAGAAAAACTCAAGCGACAAGAATTAGCAGATCCGGAGCGCCATCAAAACAGAATCTTAGCTGCTTTGCAAAAAGATTTAGAGATGCAGAAACTGCCTGTAACGATTGAATGTTTCGACAACTCAAATACACAGGGCGAAGAGCCGGTAGGAGCGATGGTGCATTTTAGAAACGGAAAACCCTGTAAAAGTGAGTATCGCCATTTTATTATAAAAACTGTCACAGGATCTGACGACTTTGCTTCTATGTATGAAATAGTTAAACGCCGGTATAAACGCTTATTGGAAGAAGAAAAACTACTGCCTGAACTTATTATTATTGACGGTGGAAAGGGGCAACTCAGTGCCGCACATCAGGCATTAACTGAGCTGAAGATTCAGGATAAAGTGATGTTGATTGGTATAGCCAAACGCTTAGAAGATATTTACAAAGTTGGAGCATCTATTCCTGTATTTATAGACAAAAAGTCTGAATCACAAAATCTGCTGCAACGTATTCGCGATGAAGTACACCGATTTGGCATTGTCCACCATCGAAAACGCCGCTCTAAAAAGAGTATCCATTCCAAATTAGATGATATTAAAGGAATTGGTCCCGCTACAAAAGAAAAACTCTTGAAACATTTCAAAAGCGTTTCTAAGATAAAATTAGCAACACTTGAAGATATTGAAAAAGTAATTGGAAAAGGAAAAGCCAAACTGATTAAAATATAGTAATGGGTGCTCCGAGCTGTGTTCACAAATATGTTGTATTTTTGCCGCTGTTTGATAAAACATTAAAAAAATATATGTCATCAAAGTTTTATTAATAACTATATGATTAGCGAACACTTTATTACAAACAGCGGAGAAAAATCATTGTCAAAAATCCTGAAAGGGATTTTACCAAAATCCAATGCGTTGGATTTTTTAGTTGGGTATTTCTATTTTTCCGGTATTCAAGAGATAAAAGAGCATATTGCCCACAAAAAACTCCGAATTCTTGTGGGAATGGAAATGGAGAAAGATTTGCAAAATGCAACCGCCGACTTGGACTTCCAAATCAAAAAACAACAATCTTCTATACAGAAAATACGTGAGGATTATTTGCAGGATTTTTCATTTTTTTTCAACCATTCAGATTTCTTTGAAGACAAGGATCAACAAGAGTTTTTTAAAACTTATTTCAATAAAATAAAAGATGGAACGCTTGAAATTCGCAAAACCAAAGAGCCTTGCCATGCTAAGATGTACATTTTTTCGTATAGTGATATACATTCCGAAAACGGAGAAAACTTGGGAAATGTGATTACAGGTTCGAGTAATTTAACCTACAATGGATTACGTGGGCAAAATGAAATAAATGTACGTTTTAAAAACAATCCGGAATATAAAGATGCCTGCCAAATCTTTGAGGCTTTATGGAATACCGCTACTATCATTGCGAACAAAGAACATATTAAAGAGTTTGAAGAAGGTGTGATTAAAAAAATATGGTACGAAAAATTACCGGCACCTTATTTAATGTATTTGAGGTGTTTATATGAATATTTTTATGTTGATTCATCAAAACACGTTTATACTCCTCATGAAATTACCAATGGGAAATTTTTTAATTTAAAATATCAGGAAGATGCAATTCGTCAGGCGATTACTACTATTGAAGCCCACAATGGTGTGATTGTTGCAGATGTTGTTGGATTGGGAAAAAGTATTATTGGCTCGGCAGTTGCCCACAATCTGGGCATGAAAACGATTGTGATAGCTCCTCCTCATCTTGTTCCGCAGTGGGAAGATTACAGCGATGAGTTTAGTTTGAAAGCAAAAGTTTTTAGTCGCGGTGTGATTGAAAAAGCATTGGATTATTTTCGCGAAAAATCAACTCAAAATTATAAATGGTTGATTATTATTGATGAAGCGCATAATTATCGTAACGAATATATACAAGATTACGGAATGTTGCACGAACTTTGTCAGGGCAATAAAGTAATGCTGCTTACGGCTACCCCATTCAATAACCAACCTTCCGACATTTATTCCATGCTGAAACTGTTTCAAATACCCACAAAATCAACATTGAATACGGTTAATAATCTTGGAGTTGTGTTTCGCGAATTGATTGGAAAGTACAAAACGTTGAAAAAACAACAAAAAGAGAAAAAAATATCGGGACCCGAATTACAAAAAGAGATTGATTTTATTGCAAAAAAGATTCGCACCATTATTCAACCCTTGGTTATTAGACGCTCACGCCTTGATTTGGATGCCATTACGGATTACAAAAAAGATTTGAAAAAACAGAATATCGAATTTCCAATTGTGGAACCGCCCGATTTATTAGATTATGTTTTAGATGACCTCAGCGATTTATATATTTCAACCCTACAACGCATTTCGCCGAAAGAAGCAGATAATTCGCTTGATTTAGAGGATGAAAAAGAAACCGGAAAGGAACAACTTCCCGAAAAATCTTTTAAAGCTGCCCGATACCAACCTGTCAACTATGTTAAAGAAGAATTTGTCAATGAAATTCGAAAAGATATTGAAGATGCCGGTTTTGATTACGATTTATTTAGAGGAACACAGCGCAACTTGGCTGCATTTATGCGCACTCTGTTAGTGAGGCGTTTTGAAAGTTCGCAAAAAGCGTTCCAGATTTCTCTCACAAACATACTCTCTCATTGTGAAAACATAAAAAAATGGGCAGAAATTCGTCATGCAATTCCTATCTATAAAAAAGGATTTCTCCCCGATATTAAAGAACTATACTTAGAATGTAACGATACGCTGTTCCCTGAAGAAGATTTGGAGAATGCCGTTGAACGACTACAAAGCAAAGGAATGTTTGAGCTAAAAACAGAATATCTCAAAGAAGATTTTTTTAAAGATTTAAATGACGATATTGAAATTCTAAAAACACTTAAAAAGGAATGGGATGATGTTAAAAAAGACCCAAAAACAACTGAATTTATTGCAATCTTGAAAAATCAAATCCAAAAAGATCCAAACCGTAAAATAGTTGTTTTCAGTCAATTTGCCGATACCGTAGATCACTTGGGGGAAAAACTTGCAGAAG
>Ga0123353_10015303_pt1 | contig 11131 bp, 10 predicted proteins | sample TergutLab28metaG_3_FD_92763 | JGI IMG/M metagenome (GOLD analysis project Ga0123353, IMG submission 92763) | Labiotermes labralis P3 segment gut microbial communities from Petit-Saut dam, French Guiana - Lab288 P3 | ecosystem: Host-associated > Arthropoda: Insects > Digestive system > Gut ... | reverse complement strand
AGCGGCAATTTTACAAATTGTTCATCAAACAGATAAAATTAATAAACCCACGATTTATCATTATGCAAATGAAGGAGTTACCACTTGGTGCGGATTTGCCAAAGAAATTATGAAAATTGCAAAACTCCCATGTTCTGTTCATCCAATCACCACTGCCGAATATCCTACACCGGCGGCACGTCCCGCATACTCGGTTTTAGATTTGTCTAAAATAAAAACCCAATTCAAAATACACATACCAAATTGGGAAGAAAGTCTGCAAAAAGAATTATTTAAATCTTCATCATCTCATCATCTCATCACCGAATCATCTCATTACCTCTTCTGATTAACCATGTAAGTTAACCCGATATTTACATTAAGCGATTGTAAATCTTTAAACTCCACTCCACCAATGGTATATCTGTTAGTAGCGTAGTTGTAGGCTACCGATACTTTGGCTCCCGTGGATGAATTTTTGCCGAATTGCACAAAAAATCCTAATTCGGGTGTAACGATAAAACCGTAATTCTCTTTTCTAATTTGTATGTCTTGAATCATCACACTTTCAGAGGCGTAAGATAATCCTAAATATACGCCTAAGTAAGGCTTAAAAATGCGGTAGGGTAAAAGATGCCCCGCTACACCTACCTGAACCGGCACATTGTGTATATACCGGTATGTGTTGGCGTAAATGCGGCACCCGTCGCCGAAATCATATACTTGCGATGCTACATCCGAGTAGTAGTTGTTGTATCCTATTCTAAAACCTACGGCTACATTTTCTATAGGAAATATTTGTCCGTTAAAATGCAGTCCGCGCCAGCTATATTTTTCTATAAAGTTATGGCTGGAACCGATCAATGTTCCGGTGCTGTATTCTAGGGAGTAGAATTGGGCGGGTTGGGCTGAGGATTTGAGAGGGGAAAGGAGGAGGGAGAAAAGGAGAAGGGAGAAGGGGAGAAAGGAGAAAGGAGAAAGGGAGAAAGGGAGAAAAGGAGAAAGGTGAGGGTTGAGGTTGTTTTGGGTTTGGGGTTCGGTATTCATATCTGTAAGATTTATGGGTTAATGGTGTTAATTTTTGTTAAGTTCGGGGGATTGCTCGAAACATTGGGTAATGTATTTTTCTACCTCTTTTTGCGAGTATTTATCGGCAATTCCGCGCACAATTCCCAAAAAGCAATTGTGGGCATTGTGTTTATGATCGGGAAGATCTTGGAAGGAAAAACAATCCATAACAAATGTTTTTGCAGTATAAGAGGTTATGGTGGTATAAGACACCGGGGCGTAAGGATAGTAAGGATAGAAAGGATCGTTGTACCAATACCAGTAAGGATTGTAATCTCCGTACCACCAGCCATATCCCAACACTTGTACGTATTTATTTTCAACATACAAAAGGTCTATAAAAAGATCCGGACTATTTTCGTTGGTAACATTCTTTAAAGGGAGATAGGTAAAACCTCTATCTTGCATTTGCTTAATAACCAAATCTTTCTGATAAGTTGCCAAGGAACGTTTTTCTGTTTCTCTTCCAAGAGCATCTACATAAAGCTCTTTAATGCTATCATTTACCGAAAAAGTGGTTACATCTTTAAAATTAAATTTAAGATCCACTATAGAAAATGCGATAAGTTGATCTTCGGCTTTAACGAGATCTTCATAATCTTGGCATGCGCTTAACAAAAAGAATAAAAGAAATAATGGGTAGATGATTTTTTTCATAGGCTATATTTATTTAAGATTTAAAGATAAAATATATTGATTATCAACGGCGAAAATAAAGATTTTATTGGATTTAGTAAGATTTTTGCACTTCATAAAAATTATCTCACCATTTAATCTACGGGTGTCACCAAGCGAAAGCCAAGATCAGCTCCTGAATTGGCTGGCAGAGCACTAATACGAAATGAAACACGGCAGGCATACACACCATAGTTGAGGTAGCTACCTCCACGAACTATTCGTCGAGTACCTATAGGAGGCCCTTGCGGATCTGTTTGCGCATTTGCTGTATAATCGCCATACAAATCACTGCACCATTCAAACACATTGCCGCTCATATCGTAAATACCCAATTCATTAGGCGCTTTTGTGCCCACAGGTTGTGTCGTATTTCCGGTGTACCAAGCAACGACATTAATAGTATCACTCCCACTATATTTGTATCCTTTACTTAGCTTACCACCTCGTGCTGCATATTCCCACTCTGCTTCAGTGGGTAAACGGTATTTTTTTTCGGTTAGGGTATTTAATTTTCTTATAAATTCCTGCACATCATTCCAGCTTACCATCTCCACGGGTTTATCATTACCTTTTGAATAGCTTGGTTTATTCCCCATTACCGCCTCCCATTGTTGTTGAGTTACAGTATGTTTAGCTATTTTATAACTGCTTAGTGTTACTTGGTGTACAGGAAGTTCATTGCTATCTTCATTACAATCTCCATCCGTACAACCCATGGTAAAAGTACCGCCCTCTACCAATATGAGTTCAGGTTGGAGATCAATTACAGTTATGGTGCATTGGGCAGAATGTTTGCCATTTATTGTAGTTACCGTAATGATAGCAGTACCCACAGATTTTGCGGTTACAATTCCTTTCGGCATTGAAACTACGTTGTCGTTGCTTTCTACCACAGCCACATTGCTATTGCTTGTACTCCACTTCATCTGGTCGCTGGCAGAGTAAGGGAGCAGGTTTGCCGTTAAGGTTGTTGTACCATTAATGCCAAGTATTACTTCGTCTTTATCAAGTTTCATACTTGTAACTGAAGAATTATCGTTACAAGAGATACTTACTGCTGTTAAGAGCGCTGATACTAATAAATAGTAAAAAAAAATGTTTGTATTTTTCATATTTTAGAACATGCCGTAGGCGTGAAATGTGAATTATTTTTTCTTTACTGTGATTATCCAAATGGCTATCCAATAGGTAACCGTAACGCCCAAAAATGCTCCAAATAAAATAGGAAATTTTTCCGAATCTTCCAATAAAACAAATAAAGGGATGATGATAACGGCGAGTAGCAAAAAGTAACGAAATACGGTTTTCATAATGAAATTTGCCGCGAAAGTATATTTAATTGTGATAAATTCAAAAAAATCGAAAATATGGTGTTATTTCGCGCCTTAAATTTAAAGTTATGTTTACCGGAATTGTAGAAAAAACAGGAAAAATTGTTCACATTGAACAAGATAAAACAAATTATCATTTCACGATTGAAGTGGATTTTGCCGATGAATTGAAAGTGGACCAAAGCATGGCGCACGACGGCTGTTGCTTAACGGTGGTGAAATTAGATAAAGCAAAACAACAATACGTAGTAACCGCCATGGATGAAACCATGTTGAAAACCAACCTGAGAACATGGCATTTAGGCTATGAAGTAAACCTGGAACGCAGCATGAAATTAGATGCGCGTTTCGATGGGCATATTGTGCAAGGGCACGTGGACCAAACTGCCGAGTGTGAAAAAGTGATTGATGAAAACGGAAGCTGGCGCTACTATTTTACTTACGATGTAGAAAAGAACAATTTTACGGTTCCCAAAGGTTCTATTTGTGTAAACGGCGTGAGCTTAACGGTAGTAGATTCCGAAAAAGGAGGTTTTTCAGTGGCAATAATACCTTATACACAAGAAGTTACCAATTTTCACAATTTCAAAAAAGGAACGGTGGTAAATATTGAGTTTGATGTGTTGGGAAAATACGTTCAAAAATTATTGGAAGAATATTTTGCGGCTACAAACAATTAAATAATAAAAAATATGGATATTCACATGCAAGTTTTGGGTTTCGTACTCTGTTTATCGCTTTTAATTTTTGTTCATGAATTGGGGCATTATTTCTTTGCCCGACTTTTTCGTACAAGAGTAGAAAAATTTTATTTGTTTTTTAACCCCGGGTTTTCTTTGTTGAGGATGAAGAGGATAGCCGGAAAATTTCAGTTTAGCTTTTTCTCTTCGCTGGTTCCGGAGGAATGGGCAAATCATCCCGAATCTACCGAGTGGGGCATTGGCTGGTTGCCGTTTGGCGGCTATTGTTCCATTTCCGGAATGGTGGATGAAACCAAATCGGCAGCAGATTTGGCGAGCAAGCCGCAACCTTGGGAGTTTCGCTCGAAACCAGCTTGGCAACGTTTCTTCATTATCAGCGGGGGCGTTTTGATGAACTTTTTAACGGCAATTGTGATCTACATTGCCATCATGTTTACGTGGGGAAAACAGTACATCCCGCTTGAAAGTGCCAAATTTGGGCTTATGTTTTCCGATGCCGCGCAGTACGCAGGGTTTCAAAATGGCGATCAAATTGTTTCTGTGGACGGAGTTATGCCCAACACAATCTCTGATTTTGTAAAAAAACTTTTATTGGATAATCCCAAAGAAGTGGTGGTTTTGCGTAATAATCAATTAGATACTTTGCACTTAGAAGCAGATAATTGGAAAAAGCTATTGGGCGATCAGCCTCCTAGTTTTAATTCCCCTTTTGTAATTGAAGAGGTAGTTTTCGCTTCTCCTGCGGCACAAGCAGGATTGAGGAAAGGAGACAGCTTGGTGGGCTTAGACACGTTGCAAATTTTCTTGTTTTCCGATTTTCAACAAGAATTAAGATATGCAAAAAACAGAGAGGTTACCCTGCATTTTTATCGCGACAACAGCTTACATTCGGCGCCAGTATTGGTGAATGAGGAAGGAAAAATTGGGGTTTATACCGTAAGCCCGGAAAGATACTTGCAAATAGTAACCGAAAACTTCGGCTTTTTTGAATCTATTCCGCTTGGAATTAGAGAAGGAGTAAACATGCTCACCTTTTATGTGAAGCAATCGAAACGGATATTTTCCAGAGAGGGCGCTACCAAAATTGGCGGCTTTATCGCTATTGGAAATTTTTTCCCAAAAACCTGGGATTGGTACCGCTTTTGGTCTATGACAGCATTCCTTTCTGTGATTTTAGCATTTATGAACATTTTACCTATTCCAGCATTAGACGGCGGCTACATTTTATTCATCCTTATAGAAATGCTCACCGGCAGAAAACCCAGCGATAAGTTTATCGGCTATGCGAACACCGTGGGTTTAGCGCTTCTCATCGCATTGCTGGTTTATGCGAATGGGCTGGATCTTATTCGGCTTTTTAGGTGAGACGAGGTTTTTTGAGACCACCTTTATTTTATTTCCAACTCCTTCTTCACCTTATCCGTCAAATCATCAGCTGGCGAATAAAATATCAGCGTTGAGGTGTCGAAAACATAGTTGTAGTGGTTGGCTTTGGCTACCTTGTTAATTGCGCTTAGCAATTTGGCTTGAAATGGTTCTAACAATTCTAATTGTTTATCTTGAATATCCACTTCCATGGATTGTGCAAATTCCTGAATCCGTTTTACCATAGCGCCCAATTCATCTTGTCTTATTTTTAAAATTGCCGGTGAGGTATTGGGAGTGTTTGCCAACTTATCAAATGCAGCCTCTTTTTCTCTAAACTCTTTTAGCATTTGCTCGCCAATAGCTTGTAAATCGGCTGCATAATTTGTTGCCACAATTTGAACAGAATCAATACCGGGCATATTTTTCATCACCTCACCATAATCTACATGAGCAAATTTCGATTGCGCAGAACAAGTGAGAGAGAAAAGGAAAAAGGAGAAAAGGAGAAAGGAGAAAGGAGAAAGGGTGCGAGGCATGAGGCGCGAGATTATTTTAGCTTCTATCTTCATAACTTTAAATTCTTAATTCTTAATTCTTAATTCCTAATTCTTAATTCCTAATTTCTTCTTCACCAATGGCGTTACATCATCCCCACCTTCATAGTAAAGCAAAATTTGAGTATCGAAAATGTAGGTGTATTTGTGTTCTTTGGCTACCTCGTTGATGGCGTTTTGTACTTTTTCCTGAAAAGGCGCAATGAGGCGCAATTTCTCGGCATCAACATCCTCTTGGGCATTCATACTAAATTCCTGTATTCTGTTTTGAATACTGATCAACTCATCTTCTCTTAATTTTCTAACTGAAGCCGACATAGTGCCTGCTTCTCTATCAAATTTTTCTCTTTTTGTTTCAAATTCATTCATCATATTTTCATAAAGAAGTTGCAATTCTCTATGAAAATCCATCAATTTTATTTGGATTGAATCAATTCCGGGCATTACTTGCATGATTTCATTTGAATTTACATGCCCATATTTTTGCGCAAAAGCAGAAGTCATGCAAAATATGCATGCCATTAAAATTACTGTAATCTTTCTCATTCTTTATTTATGTATTAAGTTAATCTTTTACTACTATTCCTAAACGTTTCATGATTTCGTCATTCAAATCGAACTTAGTATCGGCATACACAATGGTCATAGAGCCTGCTGTATCAAAAACGAACGCATATCCTCTATCTTTAGCATACGCTTCAATGGCGTTAAAAACCCTGTCTTGAATGGGTTTTACCAATTCTTCTCTCTTTTTAAACAGATCGCCGTCTCTTCCAAAGCGTTTTCTTTGCAACTCTTTTGCGTCCTGCTCTGCCTTAATGATCTCTTCTTCTCTTTTTACTCTAAGATTCTCCGGTAATGTAATTGCCTCTACCTGATAGCTTTTATACATAGAATCGATAGAAGTGAACAATCTTTCAATATCTTTCTGCCAATTGGCGGCTAATCTATCCAAATCCCTTTGAGCTTCTTTGTATTCAGGAATATTGCCCAAAATATATTCGGAATCAATGTATCCGTATTTTTGGGAGAATGCCGATAACGACAAACAAAGGGTTAATGCGGTTAATAATAAGATTTTTTTCATAACTAAAATTTTAACTTGTAACGTACTTTTATAACAATTATTATAGTGATAATTATTAGTCAATAGATGAATTAATAGAAATATGGAAGTGGCTTTTGTGAGCGCCGGGTCTGTGCGGCACCTCATCAAAGCCGTATCCCCAGTCGAATCCGAGTAATCCAAACATGGGTAAGAAGATCCGAATGCCCACGCCTGCCGATTTATAGAGCTTAAACGGAGAATATTGGCGTTTATCCAACCAGCAGTTTCCGGCTTCTACAAAACCCAGCAGAAAAATGGTAGCGCTTGGGTTCAGCGTGATGGGATAGCGCAACTCGGCAGTAAATTTATTGAAGATGGCGCCACCTATGGGGGTTCCAAAGAGCGTGGGGGTTAACGACTCATTATCATAGCCGCGCATACCAATGATCTCTCTTCCGTCGAAATTCCAGTTAGATAATCCGTCGCCGCCCAAATAGAAACGCTCGAAAGGAGAGATGCCGATATCTTTATTGTAAGCTCCCATAAATCCCGACTTAAAGCGCACATTGACCACCAAATTTTCTACTACACGGGTAAACCACGAAATATTGAATTTCCATTTATGCAACTCTAACCAACGATATTTTACTTGCGGCTCAGCATTTTTATAATCTATATTTGAAAAAAGCGAATACGGGGGCGTAAACTGCGCCGAAAACACAATTTCAGAGCCTTGGCGCGGGTAAATAGGTGCATCTATAGAGTTTCGCCCAATCGTGAAAATATAACTGATGTTGTTTGAATATCCTTGAGAAAAAATGAACCTTGAGCCATAATTATGCACATTATAGCGCTGATACAAAAGTGTGTGCGACATTTGGAAGTAGTCGTCGGGCCATTTTAGTTTTTGCCCGTAGCTTGCCGAAAGCCCTAAAATTTTGATATAAGCATAATGATCGCTCTCTTTTTTATCTCCGCTGGTTTGAATTTGGTAGCTTATCGCAGTGGTTAAAGAGTTTGGTCTTTTTCCACCTACCCAGGGTTCGGTAAACGATGCCGTGTAATATTGATACCACCTGGCATTGGTAGAAGCCCTGAATGCTAACTTTTGCCCGTCGCCGGAGGGGATGGGTGTCCAGGCATCCTTCTTGAACATTTTTCTGAACGAGAAATTATTAAATGTAACGCCGGCGCTTAGCATCAATCCTGTAGCCCCGAATCCCAACGAGAGTTCCAACTGGTCTGAGGAGGCTTCTTCCAGTACATATTCCAAATCTACTGTTCCGTCTGCATCATTGGGTCTCGGTATCACATCAATAGATTCCTGGTTAAAATATCCCATTTGGAGTAGCGTTTGTTGCGAGCGTATCAGGTCGGCTCTGTTAAACATTTGCCCGGGCACGGTGGTTACTTCGCGCAAAATTACCCTGTCGCTGGTTTTATTATTGCCAGAAACCGTTATACTGTTGTAATTGGTTTGTTTCCCTTCTAAAATACGAACTTCCAAGTCAATAGAGTCGCCGTCAATTCTTACCTCAATGGGAATGGCGCGGAAAAACAGATAGCCGTCGTTCATATATAAAGAAGCGATGTCGTTGCCGTGCTTGTCCCGCATCAATCTTTCTTCCAATAACGATTGATTATAAACATCTCCTTTTTGAATGTTCAAAATATCTCTTAAAACTTTCGTGGAAAATTTCGTATTTCCCACAAAATCAATATTTCTAAAATAGTATCTGTGACCTTCGTTAATATCTATAAAAATGTAGGCAAAACCATTTGTAAAAATTACGGTATCAAAGCTTATGTAAGCATCTCGAAATCCGAAGTCATTTAATTTGTTAATCAAACTCACTTTATCATCTTCGTAAGCCTCTCTGGTAAATTTAGATGATTTCATGATTCTGAATTTAATCCTGTCGCTAAAGTAGTCGTCCAAATGATCAAGCAAATCTTTCGACCTGTAATAATCCAGATTTCTTAGCATGAACAGAAACATGGTATCGGCTTTTGCCAGGGGTTCAAATCGTGTTCTTTCCTTCGTGCCTCCCATTGCTTTGGTTAGTTTTCCTTGCGGGATGCTGGTGCCGGTAATAAAAATGCGATCAATTTTTACCTTTCCGCCCTTGTTGATATGAAAAATAAGGGTTACCCCTTTGTGGATTTTATCGTCGGGCTTTGTTTCCACCGTTACTTCAACATTATAAAACCCCTTTTCGATAAAGTATTTTTTGATAACATTGATGCACGTTTGAATCATGTTTTCATTTACGATATTGCCTTGCGCCAGTTTAACTTTATCGCGCAAATCGGTTTCCTGCCCTTTTTTAATTCCTCTAAACGCAAAGGCAACCAAGCGGTTGCGCTCGGTTACATGCACATTAATGAAAGCCACGTTATCTACTACGCGGGTAAGCGTGAGTTCTACATCCTCGTATAGTCCTGATTTCCAAATGTTTTTTATAGCCTTTGAAATCTGCTCTCCGGGAATTTCAACCAAATCGCCTACTTTAAACATCAGCAGCCGCATGTCGAAATTTACAGTGCCTGTGTAGGTAATTCCGCCTATTTCATAAGTTTTTGGAGAAGTAAAATCTACGATGATCCCCGAATTATCTTCCTCCGTAATCAATTTTGTTTGTCCATAACAAAATAAGCTACACACACTTAACAGAATCAATAAACAGAGTAATTTCCAGCGATTATAAGTCATGAACAAGGTTAAAAATTAATCGGCAAATATAGAAAAAAACGAAACTATTGATTATTTATTGGAATAATCGGATTTATTCTGCTACGCAGCGTACCGAAGCGCCGTACGTCCGGGCGCTGCTATACGGGCCTGTGCCGTCTCTTTCGAGGGACAAGCCGTGGGCGTAATTAAAATAATTTGCAGTGCTACTCCAGTAGAGCCCATATATGCCCACGTAGTACAACGCACCGTTAACGCGGTAGCCTACAGCCGACAAGAATAAGAGATCATTATCGCTGCCATATATGCGACCATCTACACCATTTATTGTTGTCCATTTATTGGTAACAACTGACAAACTTTGCAGTTCGGCAATCGTAGGTACACGCCAACCCGGAGGGCAAGGGTCATTGGCTTTTTCCCAAGCATCGCCTTCAATATCAGAACTATCCCACGTAGTACCACCATCAGAGTTTATCAACGGGTTACTAGCACTCCAACCAGTTTTTCTATTCCATTGGTAAAACATACCGGATGCTTCAGGATGAGTAGCAAATGTGCCGGGGGCATCCAAATTACAGATTGCCCATTTTATGCCACTGATTAAAACCCAAGGGTCTTGACTTATATGAACGGTTGCAGACATTGTACTTCCTCTTAATTTCATGTTTACTACTACTGAAGTTTGCCGCACCTCACCAGTATTATTGGGGTCAACGGTTACAATTACATTGACAAGAGAGTCCCCATTTACAGATACCTGACACCATGCATCTAAAGCTTCTATACTTTCTATGGTTGCCGGAGATTTAACAGACACTATAAACTCGTCTTGTCCTCCTATAGCATTAAAATTAAAATTTGTAGGCGTTACTGTATATTCAATTTCTGTTCTTGCCTGACTTATCTGAACGGTTGTAGATAATCTACTTTTTCCTGATTTCAAATGAACCACTACCGAAGTATTACGTGCCGCACCATTATTAGAGTCAACTATTACAATTACATTTATAGGGGACTCCATATCTGCAAATGATGTATATGGAAATACTCGACACCATTGGTCTAAAGCTTCTATACTTTCTACGGTTGCCGGAGATTTAACAGACACTAGAAACTTGTCTTGTCCGCCCGCAGCACTAAAATGCAAACTCATAGGCGTTATGGTAGATTCAATTTCAACAGGTTCTTTACATGCAGAAAATGAAAGAGAAAGAAATAAACAAAAGAAAATGGGCATTGTAATTTTTTGATACATACAAACTTCATTTTAAATTTTGCCTCCACTTTATGGCTATCGGCTTCTCCGTTTATTTTTAGAAGTTGTCAAAAAGCTGAATTTATTCTGCCACACAGCGTACCGAGTTGCCCCAATTGCGGTAGTGGTCATAGTTGATAGAAGCATCCATGCTGCTGAACCCCATGTAGTAAGCACTGTTACCGGTAACTGTACTCCCCCAACAGAACCCAACTATACCCACGTTGATTAGCATACCGTTACCAGCATAGCGGTATCCTGCGACGGGCAAGAACAAAGAAGCATTACCACTGCCAAACGTGCAACCACCCACACCATTTACGATTGTCCATTGGCTACCGGCACTTCTCAAACTTTCCAGTTCGGTATGCGTAGGCACACGCCAACCCGGAGGGCAGGGGTCGTTAGCTTTCTCCCAACTATCGCCCTCAGGATTAGAATTGTCCCACGTAGT
>Ga0123353_10015302_pt1 | contig 11132 bp, 3 predicted proteins | sample TergutLab28metaG_3_FD_92763 | JGI IMG/M metagenome (GOLD analysis project Ga0123353, IMG submission 92763) | Labiotermes labralis P3 segment gut microbial communities from Petit-Saut dam, French Guiana - Lab288 P3 | ecosystem: Host-associated > Arthropoda: Insects > Digestive system > Gut ... | reverse complement strand
TTCGGCCAATACCGCCCATCTTCAGGTTATTACAATTTTGCTCAAAGAGTATCATATATATGCATATAATGCGAGGTGATGCTGAGATATAGGCATATATATATATATATATATATATGATACTCTTTGAGTAAAATTGTAATAACCTGAAGATGGCCGCTATTGGCCGAAACATGTAGTTATTTTTTTCTATTAAATACCATCATAAATCCCTCCTACGATAGTTGTGGATTCGTGACTGATATTTACCTCACTATTAGTCTTTCTACACACAACGGGGATGACACACCTCAGAAGTAATATGAAGATTATACTGATACTAAACTTCAACACGACAATAATAAAATACGAACATGAAAATACTTTTATCAGAAAAATTCCAAACACGTGATTAAAAATCAAATAAATTAAATTCATGAAGTAGAGCTACTTGAGAAGATGTCATTAACCTTTCCCAACTTTTATGAAAGCAGTAGATTCATTACAGTGTTCATAAAACCCCGCCGCTTGACCCTACACTCAGTTCACATACTTTTCCTCAAGACAGTCTTTAATATCATCTTCCGTTTAAAGCAGTGGATTCATTACAGTGATCAAAAAGCCCCGCCGCTTGACGCTATACTCAGTTCACACACTTTTCCTCAAGACAGTCTTTAATATTATCTTCCGTATAGCGTCTAGGTGTTCCACGTAGTGTCTTTCCTTCGTATTTTCCACCAAACTTTCTGTAAATACCGAATTTCTCGCTTCACAACCCTCATCCTAAAATTATAACGGTATGTTTGCAGATTTACTACAACCTGACCTGGTCTTAGGGCCTAAAGTGATATTTGGTTACTCTTTTCAGGAACAAAATGCGCCTCATGAGGCGGAAAACAGGTACGTTTCATCTTCCCACTGCATGCTACACGTCCCAAGCTTCTAATCAACAAAATAACAGACGTGCCAATGTAAAAATACGAATATATTCCGAATTTTAAGATTTGGCAGACATGTCGATCTTGGTATTTCGTCTCGCTTCTTCTTGAAGTTATTAAACCAGTTCGAATTTCACATCCACTTGTATATACCGGAAAAACGTGGAGCGGTGTGGTGTACGTGAGATAACATTAATGAGTTTTCTTAATGCAAATATTGACACTACTCCAGCAAAATCCGAACAAACATCCGTCTGTGCAAATATCGTAGTAAATTCAGACGCAAGTTTACACACAGCAAGAAAAAGATATAAATTAGGGTTGTCCACATTTTGCTCTAAAATGTAAGTTATTTCTCAATCGACGGTTCGGGGTGCTCATTTTGCAGATAATATTCACATTTCCATCACATGTAAATGGTTTGTGAAGGCACAGTGGAGTTTCGATCGCGTGTTCTTTAGAGACCAGAAAAGGTGCACAGGTGAAGCGAGTAGCATATGGAAGATAATCCTCTATAGTTCTAGTATCGCAAGGACAAAAATGCAGTGGGGAACAGTGACGGTCACATGACGAGGAGGGGTATGGCGGCAACTGTTTCAGTACGATGGTGCCTGTGCAAGAAGAGGTTCAGTGCCTTTTATGGACTGAACAATGAAGTCAACGATTCATATACAACATAAAGAGTATTGCGCGTTTAGTGGCCCACTGCCATGCGAAAATATCTCTCGCCGTTGGGAGAGCAATAAAAAGGGGGGGGGGGGGGATATTTAGTGGACCAGGAACGTTCAGGAAAATCATAGCCCCAAGAACTCAGCGGTATAGCAAGATTAATTCCGCAAACTCCCCAACTCAAGCCGCGGGTAATGTTAACGACCACAAACTAACGCCACACAAGCTGGAAGAATGCGCGTAGTCGTGTGCGCGTGGGAAAGTGTGTTCCTGCAATCAGACCGGATTTGTCTGCTCACACAGTACCTGAAATCATGTGACAGAGGTAGTGGGACAGTCAGGCTGGTAAGACTCACGCTGAAGGTTGTCATGCAAAATGACAGTGTAACTGGCCAGGGTCCGTAGTTCAAGTCCCGGACTAGGCATCAAGAAATTGAGACGATAAAATGGTAGTCCGGCCATTAGCCAGTTTAAATTAAATCAAAATTTACTGTATTCAAAGTTTGGAATGCGCGGAGGGGTTTAGCAGTTTAGCAGTTCAAGCTCTCCGCATTTAAGAATTTTGGGCCATTAGGAGGGGCAGAGGTCTCACACACCTCATTTCCATTAAAGGATTAAATCATCTTCCTTGCTATAGTGGTAGGCTGCAGTAGGCAGATGTTAATTTTCGGAAAGATATTTTCGGACGGGCTTGCCTGCAAGCTATCTATTGCCTTGACAAAGGAAGAGCCATTCCAGAACCAGGACTCTAATGTTGGACTTCACGAAAGAGAGATTGAAACTAGCGGTGTAGCGAACACACATGCTAACAGCACTTGTCTTATTCAATCTTCAAGTTTTTTTTTAACGACTGTGTGCAAGACAACAATAAACACGAATAGCGTGACCGTATAAATTTATGACGACGACTAACCAAAGAGGCTCCAATCTCTCCGTATAATCGTAGGGATGAACTCATGTTTACCGAAGAGCGCTGAAGGACTGTAATCGACAGTCGGGCTTCTTGAGGCGGACGGTTACAAAAGGAATTGGTGAATGCAATTCTGCTGTAAATGCGCGAACTACCTATGGACTGTGAGAAAAACTGTTCACACAGCGTCGACGAAACATCGGTGTTTTATTGAAAACAAGGTTCGGTTATTTCAAGTACACAGTACGTATTTGCGATACTGGAAAATTACTTGTCTTGGCGGCTTGTATCTTCCACAAAACTCATTTGAGGTAAACAATGTTGGGTAGTTCTTACTGGGCATTGTGCTCAGTGTCTAGGCCACGTCTCGCCATCAGGATGTGGAAACTTGCCCAGACACACGCTTTTATGTAACACGAACGCGACAGTTCGACATTTTGTATGATTAGTGGACTTGCACGTGACAGTGTTGCAGGCTCTTGACCATCTAGCTCGGATACGGTTGGAATCCTCTATGGAGCCCCACATTAACAGAAACTGCTATTTTTCGAAAGGATAGTCTGCACTTCGACCGCATTGTCCGGGAATTCCTTGCGAATTTTCCAAGCAGATGGATTGGGAGCGAGATGGAAACAGTGACTGCCATGCTTCTCCGACCAGACTCGCTTCAGTTTTACCTCGGGGTAATGTCAAGCAAGAGGTGTACATTAAGCGCATAAAAGGACATGTATCATTAAAATCAGGGGTAAGGTATGAGGCTGCATCTGAAACTGCGGACGTTCTCACGCACGTGTGGCAGGTACTGGAGTACGTAACTATATAACTGCCGAGCGACAAAGGGGGTATGCAGACCTAAAGAAATTCACTCGAGCCCTCGATACAGGGGCAAATATACGACAGCTTCATTTGCTTTTTTTTTTTTTTTTATTTTTTTACCACGCATGGGGACCATAAGACAGCCGACTAAAACCCCACACTGATTTTACCTACAAACTACGTTTCAACACAGTCTGAAGAATTACTATTTTGCGAATAGCAATATTTTCCTTTCTCGTATCTTCTTAGTCAATGGATACTTTGTGTTGAACATTAGGGTTCTGTAGTTTTCTGTTTTACTCTTGTGGCTTTTAAAGAGATGCTACTGGCCAAATAATAAGGAACAGAATATAAACTGATACGGCGATCAACCTGGAGGAAACCTCAGTTCTGTTCCAGATAACATGTACCTTTATTTTGCTTAACCCTTAACCGCCTAACGTGGAGAATATGGTGAGCTCCTAATAATGCCAGCAGGTGGCAGATGGGATTTAACTCGCCGTTTAAAGGGTTAAAGCTGAAATAAAACCCAGTTATCCATCTGTCCGTAACAACAACCGTTTCCGTACGATCCGGCATCTCTCGAACTCTTCAAGATGTCAAGGCAGTTACGTGCCTACAGCGAACCTGGGACCGAAGTTAGGGGGATGCATGAAGTCTCTTTCTTCAAGAGAAAGCGCCTATCTTGCACACACGTTCTCGATTATTCAGGCAGTTGTTCACACTCTCTCCGCCGGCCAGCAAGATATCGACCCATATAAGGCCTGTCTTTATGTTTCATTACTGTTGCTTATTACCCGAAGTTCAAACGGTGGATGTGTAGTGTTGAGCAATGAAAAGGGCCACAAGGTACTTGTTTCTTCTTGAACACGAAGAGCTCAGAAACATGGCATACACCTCACCACTTCGACAAGCTACTACCACCAAAACATAGTAGCAATTACGCACTAGACAATGTCCATTGCCATATTCACAAAATAATAATTACTGGCTGTTTACCAATTACAACAGGAACAGAGTGTATAGTGTCTAATAAAATGTCTATATTACCAAGAAGTTTGTTCTGGGAAACAATAGACAGAAATCTAATGCACTGATCACCTTCACATCTCCTCCGCTTTGTGCGCTGCGCCATCCTGCGTATTTCCTTATATTTACCACCAATGTTGCGCCATTTTGATGACTTAAATATTGACGAATATAACCGCGTAATAAACTTCGCCTTGACAAGCGCTTTGGGTTGCTTGGGGAGCTGGAGAGGAACATAACACTAAGCAGAAAGTGGGGAAGCTTTGAGCAAAGCATTCCTCGCCATTTACGGGACTTCTTTAGATGGCCTCAGTACAAATAAGAATTGAAATAAGGGAAGAGCATTCTATCTTAAGGAACTATGCGAATCCTGGCATAACGCTTGGAAATACTGAGAAAACGGAAAAAATCAAAGGATGGGTATAAGGCAACGGGGGAGAAATGAAACCGAATACATATCGATTACGAGTGTGGAACGTTATAACTGTGGTTACCACAATCAAGAACTCTGAAGGATTCGGCTTAGTGCCTGTTCCTCAACCCACAAGGCGACGTAGGTCCTTCTGTCTTTACCTTGGGCCTCCTATGTTTCTCCTCCTTTAATATCTATACTTCAGTGCCTGCATGGCTATCCTGTTTTTGTCCATTCTCTGTAAGTAGCCACTTTTTTTGGATATTGTTCTCGTATTTCGAGAACAGTGTTCCGCACTCCACGTTTCTCCCTAACGGATTGATTCCTTTCCCGATCTAATCTGGTATATCCTAATTTATGTCTGCAAAATCTCATTTGCGATTATTTCAGTCGATACGGTCTTAGGCGTGATACAAATGCTGATACGTAAAATCCGTAAATCCTGATAAAACCAACTGCACCAACATCTGCAGTTCTGTCAACAAATACTACTGCCACGTCCACGAAGGCTAAGGTCGCGTGACCCTTGGGCAATGTGGCTTAACCTGCAGCTGACGGGCGAGGGTGCAGATGATTGTCCAGTGCCTTAAAACTGGACCCAATCAGCTAGGAGACCACATCCCATCAGAAAAGCATGCAGGTCTGAGGCATGAAGATCAAGGTCAAGGTGCCAACCCCACAACCGGACTTACCCTGCGAATAGCCGGTAACCATCCTATCAAGGGGATATCTTAAACAACTCAGGAAACCCTCAAAGGGCAGAAACGACAGACATTCACAACTACAGTTACTTTTTCCAGTAAATCTTATTAACCAAAACGTGAGACTTGCGTTTCATAAACTAAATACACAGTTGAACAATCCCGTATAATTTATTCATATACTGCTTCTCGGAGCAGCAGACTGAATGGAATTTAGGAGCTCATCCATCCCTCTACGGCTGAATACAGGGAGAAATACCTTTAATTTTTATATTTTTTTTATTCAAAACGGAAATTTGTATCTGATGTGTGATACCTTCATTTCTTCCTCTCGCTGAAACTTGTATTACCAACGTTGAGAACGCCATTTCGCCTTTCTTGTCATCTGCATATATTACCCAAGTCTCAGTTGTCAATTTTTTTCGAGTCATGGCTGTATGTAAGTTTCACGGAACTTAGAACCCAGTTGCTTCTCTTTATTTGTTTTTCGTAGTAAGCTGCTGACTGTTATGGATGTGAAGCCTGGTAATTACACAAACTTTCTTTCGAACGGTATGATTACAGAAAGTCGGAAAACTAAAACATCAAGAGCACGTCAGTTCGCAAGTTTGTTTCTCCCCACAGATTTGTTTTAAACAGTGATGTATTTCATTTTGTAACTGGACAAAATCATACGTTCAGAGGTTCGTCTACGAAAGCAGTAATTAATGTAAAAAAGCAAAAAATTAATAAAAGCTCAGAGGGGCCCAGCCTGCCAATGGTCCGTTTTCCACAAACCACTTCGACTATCCTGAGCCAGTTTAGTCCAACTGACAATTTCTTTAAAGATACGACACACTGTCTTAATGTAACATGTATTATTAAGACACATTTTACCTTTAATTGCCTACGTCCGAATCATTTCAAAACCCGTAGATTTATCTAATTATATACCTGATAAGTAAGTAACCTACATGAAATAAGTACACGGAAAGCTAACTGGATTGGCCACATTTTGCGTAGAAACTGCCTTCTACAACGGGTTATTGAAGGAAAGATAAAAGAGGGGATAGAAGTGACAGGAAGACGAGGAAGAAGACGTAGGAAGCTACTGGATGACCTTAAGGATAGGAGAGGATACTCTCATTTGAAGGAGGAAGCTCTAGATTGCAATATGTGGAGAGCTCGATTTGGAATAGGCTTTGGACCTGTCGTAAGACAGACTACTAAAAGAATGAATGAATACTTGATAAAATGTGCCTATCATAACCTCTTCTTCTCGCATCTATTATATTATCCTGTTACTTCTGTTCTCTTGGGTTCAGTTATTTCCCTCAGAACTTTGCTCTGGCAGATACTCACATTTATCACTCTCTAATGACGAGAACAAATTTCGCATCTCACAAATAAACACAGTAAACAAATCTTAAGCCCGAAAAGGCCTAGAAATTGGAAGGTAAAATTCCGCCAAACACACTGTTCTATTTCGTGCTAACGCAATTTATTTAGACGGAGGCTTTCCGTCGTTGTCCGGAGCCCTTCTAGACCGTCAGCACTTTCCTCAGGCAGCAGAATGTTGACGTATAAACTATCTCACCAGTAGAAGATTCAACACCGCTAATACAAATACTGGCTACTGGACATGTCAGCTTCATCTAAGTTCCACCCTTAAAGCGTAGCCTATTTTCAAACAATCTATCGTATTATCTTCCTAAATCCTTATCATACATATATGTGGCGTTTGATCGACAGGCCTTCCCATTAAAACATTTTATAATTAACCATCCTAACAAAATTAGGCGATCTGCACAACCCTCTTATCTTGTTCTGTTGGATGTTCCTTAGTTTTCAAGTCTAACTTACTTCCACTGCAGGTGACTCAATTTTTGTAAGAAAACACCGTCAATTTGAAGTGTCCAGGATTAACCAGTAATGTGCAGGTCGTGACATCCCTCGTCTAGGACTAAAAATGAAGAAGACGTATGATCTTGATTTTTAGTTGAATTCGCATAGCAAACATAGAAGAGCACCAAGAACGCTCCTAAGGATTATAAAACGGGAGGAAGGGAGAAGAAAGGAGTTCTGAGAATCCCAATCTCGAAATCGTCCATGTGAATGTAAACGTCAGATCGTTTGTCGGCGGTTGCTTAGGAGTCTATACACACACACAAGGGTGCGGTTCGCATTAACTTCACTCCAAATAACCCTACGCCAGCCTACTCAACTGTAATAATACTGGCTTGGATCTGGGTGGTCAAGATAAGACTTTTCTTCTTCCTCTTCCTACTTCAACCAGGAGTATAGTTACAAATAATAGCCTTTTGCACAACAGCAACACCATCTCTTCTGTTACGTCTTCAATGCAGTTAACTACAGAGTTAACTTCTGTAAGGCTACAAGCCACACAGCTATCACGCGAATTCAAGCCACATAAATAAGGCTTGGAAATGAGGGAGAATTAATCCCCTATCGTTAGAATTAGATAGAACGCTCCCCAAAGGCGTCTACACTAATCAATGACAGACAAAGAAATAAGAAGTAATCAGATGAAGATTCATTCCCATTAGGAATTATGTTTTATGTATAGTTTTATTTATTTAATTACTATTTATCTCTTTGGCGGCTCTTTCAGTGAAGAACTATACAACGTCGGAAAACAGAATAAGCAGCAAAAAATGAATTGAAAAGGATCTGGAAGGAAATGGTCCTCGTCTGTAACGAGGCACACACCTGAAGAGGCTGCAGACTCCGCCCACCTCCCATAAAGAATCAGTTCTGAGTTCCAGAATGAAGCCATCTACGTAGACCGCTAGGTGAATGAAGCATCGAAGGAACTGGCTTTAATCTACAGGTTACATGCAATCAGTCTGATAAAACCAGCTTCACGTGTTTACCACACGCCATCGTAACTTGCTTAATACCATCCTGACATGTCGCGTGAAATCATGGTTGCGACATTATTATAAAAATGCAACTGTCTGAAACTCAGCGTACGAAATTTGCCTTGTCACAACGGGAATCAAAACGATAGTTTCGTTCAACTATAGTTTCACGCGGCGCAAAACTGCTTGAAACAAGTTTCCTCTATATACGACACCTGGAGAACTCAAGACTGGTATGACGCAGAATTTAGTGTTGTGCTAGGAAGTAACGCATGTCACAAAATGTGCTAACTTTAATGAAGATAGTTTAGTAACATGAAACGTTTACTGAAAACAGTTTGGCAACATGAATCGTTTGCTGAATATATTTTGGTAACAAGAAGCGTTTACTGAAGATAGTGTCTGGTAACATGAAAAGTTTACTGAAAACATTTTCGTAACATGAAACGTTTACTGATGATGGTTTGGTAAACTGAAGCGTTAACTGTAGATAGTTTGGTAATTTGAAGCGTTTAATGACGATAGTTTGGTAATATGAGAGTTTGCTGAAGATAGTTTGGTAATATGAAGCGTTTACTTAAGATAGTTGGGTAACAAGAAGCGTTTACTGAAGATACTTTGATAGATTAAGCCTTTACTGAAGATAGTTTGGCAAAATGAAGCGTTGACTGAAGACAGTTTGGTAATATGAGGAGTTTACTGAAGATAGTTTGGAATTACGAAGCGTTTAATGACGATAGTTTGGTAACAAGAAGAGTTTGCTCAAGATAGTTTGGTAATATGAAGCATCTACTAAAGATAGTTGGGTAACAAGAAGCGTTTACTGAAGATAATTTAATAGATTAAGCCTTTACTGAAGATAGTTTGGCAAAATGAAGCGTTGATTGAAGACAGTTTGGTAATATGAAGAGTTTACTGAAGATAGTTTGGAATTACGAAACGTTTAATGACGATAGTTTGGTAACAAGAAGAGTTTGCTCAAGATAGTTTGGTAATATGAATCATCTACTGAAGATAGTTGGGTAACAAGAAGCGTTTAGTGAAGACAGTTTGATAAATTAGGCCTTTACTGAAGAGAGTTTGGTAAAATGAAGCGTTTACTGAAGAGAGTTTGGTAATATGGAGCGTTTTCTGAAGATAATTAGGTAAAATGAAGCGTTTAATGAAGATAGTTTGATGGCATGAAACCTTTACTGAAGATAGTTTAAAAACATGAAGTTCTGAAGCGATTATTCGTCCACACAAGATCCTCCCGTAGAGTATACAGCAGTTGCACAGCAAATAGCAAACTTACAATGCCGATCAGAATACCACCTAGACACTACTGAACTGGAGCAGAGCTGTAAACCGAGCCGCGTAATGCATTATAAGTAGCAGATCTACAACACACATAGGACGGATATATTATGACGTAGCCTACGGTATTAGCCCGACAAGAAGCTGAATGGTTCCTAAAGCAGGACGACTGTTGCATAAAACAAGTGTGACTACCTATCAATTATGCATGTTTTAATGCCGAATAAAATACTGTCTGCAATATTTTTGACACACGACAGGTAATGCCATTATAAAACATGACGTCAAAACTATTAATGAGGCGTTTGTGATTAATAATATAATTTACTGCTAAACAGTGTATATGGCTCTTAAAATATTGTAGTTACTGCATATGGACTTTTACTTTCGTAAAGTGTGTTCCTTCCAGCATAAGTAAAAATACTTCTTTCATAGTCAAGTATGTTTATGCTTTCCTAGACGAAGAACAAAACAATCAGGAAAAAGAACGAGAAAAATATTTCTTTAACGAGGATTTAAATTAACACAAGTACACAACAACTGTGATGGAAGAGTAGAAAGCACTGATGAAATAAAAAACGCCAGGAGAAAACCAAAGTAATCGACGACAATACTTGTTCTGGTGCCTCTCTGTCCACAAAAGTACTACACGCACTAGTCTGGAATTGAACCCAGGACGCCGCAGTGCCAAACCAGAGACTACCTGTCTAAGCCACGGCACGGAGTCCAATTTGGAAAGGTTTTCATAGCGGCGAACTTCCATAATGTAGCGTTTTGGTTTACGACACAGTGGTTTACTCTGTCGAGTGATTACTAAAGCTTCAGAGGAACACGATGCCGCTTTCTTCAAAGTAAAGGCTTCCTGAAGATGGGATCAGTTTGCCCCCCACAGGTCTGTATCTACTAATCAAGCTACAAGATGCAATAAAACAGAAGACAACATCATGAATGATCTGTTACTCAACTATACAGTCTTCATCGTTGCACCGTACATTTCGTATAATCATTTAATTAGTGCACCAACCAATGCATATACTGTATATAAAATGTTTACATTAAAACATTTCAAATCGCTACAACATGTTTCGATCCTAAGATCGTCTTCAGGGAGCTACACTGTTCCTTGCTAAAGTCACATTTTTAAAAACACTCACTGATTAATTTCCTTATATTAATTTAGTGTTGTGGCAGCATGTCGTATTGTGTAAGTCGTACGCCACTGAGAGTGCGCCTGGCTATGGGTGTGTGTCGTGTGTTGTGCAACTTGAGCCAGCTCTCACGCAGCATAACACACGACACACACCCATAGCCAGGCGCACTCTCAGTGGCGTACGACTTACAAAATATGACACGCTGCCACAACACTAAATTAATAAAAGAAAATCAATCAGTGAGTGTATTTTAAAAATGTGACTTTAGCAAGGAACCGCGTAGCTCTCTGAAGATGATCTTAGGATCGAAACATGTTGGAGCGATTTTAAATGTTTTAATGTAAAAAAATTTATATATGTGCATTAGTTG
>Ga0123353_10015299_pt1 | contig 11132 bp, 6 predicted proteins | sample TergutLab28metaG_3_FD_92763 | JGI IMG/M metagenome (GOLD analysis project Ga0123353, IMG submission 92763) | Labiotermes labralis P3 segment gut microbial communities from Petit-Saut dam, French Guiana - Lab288 P3 | ecosystem: Host-associated > Arthropoda: Insects > Digestive system > Gut ... | reverse complement strand
GACGTCAGATCAAGCGCAAATCGAGATCATCGGGAGGGCGGTATTTGTCCCGTATCGGACATGTGCGGAGAAATGCCCGTGGGATGTTAACAAAACGGTGCGGAAAATGTCGGAAGGTGGACAGATTCAAGCTCTTGGGTGATCTCTCATGCTTTTCCAAAACCTTAGCCATTCTTCTTTTACATGCGGGGGGGAGTTATGATGAACTCCTGCAACACCTTGTTTAGTAATCACATATCCTTCTATGTCGTACGGGAATATGTTCTCTAATCCGTTTTTGTCGTATTCTTTGAACGCTGCTATTACTTCTTTTGGATAAAACTCTGGCTCACGCTCAATATCTTCCTTCCAGACAAACGCTTCACGTACCTCTTTAGATGGTGCCCCTATCATTGTCTTTCAGTATGCGTTTAACCGTATTATATATTGCTCTGCTCAGTTTGGATGCGCCTCTTCCATTCGCGTGGACATCGTTGAATGCCTCTGCAATCGTCTCCTGAGCGTCCTTGTTTGCTGCATAGTATGATATGTCGGTGCTGATCTTCAACCTCCTGTTCAAAGCTCCCTTCGGACCTGCTTTATCGAAATAGTCGTCTATCATTTTTTCGGCATCTTTCAACACAACTCTGTCAATCTCCTTTTCAGTCATACCGGGTTTCAGACTGCCGAATCTAATAGATGCCGACATGTGTGCGCAGTGACCAAACTCATGGCATATCATGTTCTCAGGAGTCGTACCTTTCACAAACCATTCTGCCTTGACATTTTTATCAATATAATCTTTCAACTCATCAGGCTTACTATACCAGCGCTCGTTGAGTTTGATGGCTGTATGCCATTGATTATCTTTGCCGAGGACAGGGTCGGCCTTAGCGATAGTTTCCTCATTAAGCCCTTCCCCAGTGACAATGATCTCTTTCAGATCCTTTGCCGCCACAGGATTATCCTTCATCATTTTGTCGAGATTGTTCAAGGACCCTTTCATCAACATAAAATCGGCCTTGTCCGCATTCTTCAGTTCAATGCCGTTTTCTTTAGCTATACGGACAAGATCGTCGGTATTCAAAGCAGTATCGTATTTTCCAGTGGTTGTTGGTTTATCACTCGATTCATTGACATTTTTTGTATTGTCACCAGCATATTCGTCTTTTACCTTTGTTGCCAGCCGTTCCTTTTCAGCATCAGCCATCCTCTCCTCATACAATTGCGTCCAGCTCTTGTCGAGTGGTTTCTGCATCGATACAGTGGACTCTGACAGCGTTTTGTTGGCGTACTGTTCCTTCCACTCCTTGTACGACATCCCCGCAGGCATGACCTTTCCCTTCCCGCCCTCGTCCCTGCCGCGCCTGACGATCTCTTCCTTCGTCTCCCCGTCCATTGCCGGCTGTATCACGCAACGGCAGTTCGGGTGCATCGGCGGTTTGTTCTCTCCTTCCTTCGCGTCTGCGGGGTCGAAGTCCTGCAGGTCGAGCTCGCCGCATACGGGGCAAGTTCTCTCGTCCAGCGTAGCGTAGAAGCGGTAACGCATCTTGATGTTGAATTCCGTGTCCATGTCCTTCAGCGCCTGCAGTTCGCCTTCGGCAGCGGCGGCGGAAGCGTGGTGGTCTTGACGGATCAGCCCAAAAAAGTGTGCGATGCTATATCCTCACGGGGCGGGATGCCGTTCGTTGTGAAGACCGGTGTGGAAGGGGTAGAAGTTTCAATAAAAGAATAAAGTGGCTTTCGCCACGTTTTTAAATGAGGTCTTCGAAGCCTTCGACGACCTTCGGGAACCTTTCTTTGACCACTTTGAGAAGGTTATAGACGTTGACCTCTTTGATGTCCGACCCGGATATCAGTTTCACGAGCTCGTCGATGGTCTCATCGTCAAGCTCCGCCAACCTTTCTTTGGCCATCCAATTCCTGTAGAGCTTATCCTCCATCCTGTCACGCCACATCTTCTCATACGGCATGAGAGCATTTTTGGAGAAGTCTCCTTTCTTGGCGCATTCCGTTAAGACAAGACCTGCGTACATGCCGGTTCTGCATGCGTGGCATATCCCGCCGCCCGTTATCGGGTCTATTATCCTTGCGGCATCGCCCACCAGAATGATGTTGTCATCCACGGCGCAGTCGAGCCCGGGACAGGTCGATACCATCCCAGCGACGACCTCCACGGGCTGGCTGTTCTTGAATCTCGGATCCTCGGCGATGAACTTATCCAGATACTTCTTCGGTTCCGCGTTCTTGCAGAGTTTCGCCATAACGCCGATCCCCACATTGGCGACCCCTTTGCCCTTGGGGAATATCCACAGATATCCTCCGGGTGCTATCGACGTTCCGATGTTGAACTCGCAGTACTCGGGATCGATGTCCGCGTTCACCATTCTGTACTGGAGACAGGAATCGATGTCGTTCATGTCCAGCGTGGTATCGATGCCGGCCCATCTTCCTACCTGAGATTCGTATCCGTCTGCTGCGATGATCGCTTTAGCGCGGATCTCGATCTCTTCTCCCATACTTCTTGCCTTTATGCCGACAAGCTTCCCGTTCTCTCTTATGACGTCTGTGCAGGAGGTGCGCATCATTATCTTCGCGCCCGCCTCGGCAGCGTCCCTGGCAAGGGCTTTGTCAAAGAGATGCCTTTCCAGAACGTATCCGACCTCCGATCCCGCGTGGCTCTCGTCGAGCTTGAACTCGTATCCGCTCGGAGACCTTATCACGGCACCGACCATGTCGGCGCATATCCATGCCGGGTCAGGTTCTATCCCGACCTCTTCCAGCCATTTCTTGGAGACCCCTTCCGCACACCTCAGTGGCGCTCCGATCTCCGCTTTTTTCTCAATGAGGATGGTTTTGAGGCCTCCTTTCGCACAGAACTTTGCCGCCATGCTTCCGCCGGGGCCGCCTCCTACAATGACCACATCGCAGTCGTAATTCATGCCTTTCCCTCCATCGACAGTGCATGGACCGGACAGATCTTCACGCATCTTCCGCATTTGGTGCATTTGCTGTTGAATTCCAGAACGAAATCGTTAAGGAATATCGCATTGACGGGACATGATCCGGCACATCCTCCGCAATGAAAACACTTGTCTAAATCTACTATCATTCAGATCTCTCCTCAGACCGAGTCCGGCCTCTGGTCCTCCGGGACCACCAACGCCGCTTCCAGTTCCGCGGCTTCTTTCCTGTGCTTCTCTTTCCACTCTGCCAAAGGCATCGAGAATTTGTCTTCGATGGTCTTGCGGTATTCCGGCCCTCCGTTATAGGCGCAGAACGGGATCACCTGACAATCCGGAGTTATGTAGTGGACACCGCAGCGTCTCACTCTCTCAACGTCATAGTTATGCATATCCTGGAAGTGCATCCCGCCGAAGAACATCGCTTTCCATGAGAATGACGCCAAAGCTTTCTTCGACCTTTTGCTCATCACGCTTGACATCATTTTGATGAATTGCCCTTTCGTCAGACCTCCGGGAAGGTTCTCTTCGATCAGACTGTTGTTCAGCAGCTTCAGGAGTTTCATTGCCTGCATCTTCTTGAACACTGCCTTTTCCGCCTTCGATGATATCTGTTGAAGGCCTTCCGTGAACTCCTTCACCTTGATGAACCTGGGGAAAGGTGTGACATTTCCCTGATCGTCCATGAACACATATGTCGCAATGCCGCAGTGAGGGTGGGTCGTGAATGTGACCTTATTCTGATTCAGTATGATCGATGCGAAATCGGAGATCGGCGCCACTACAGGCACCGGGTACCAATCGTCCTTGGTTGTATATCCGGTCTGCTCCTCGAATGCTTTGACGAGGTCCGGAAGTGTGAACCTTCCTGTAGCTAATTCTTCTTTGGTCATCCTTCCGGTGAATGCCACCGGCTGGAAGTTGATCCCGCGGACCACATCGGAATTGTCAAAGGCGAATTTTGCCATATCGCCTATCTGGTGGTCGTTCATTCCTTTGACGATGGTCGGCACAAGGACTATTGACGGGCACACTCCGACCTCGTCTCTGAGTTTCCTGCAGTTGTCGATGACATCAAGTTTCACCTTGAACATCTTCCTGTCCCTTGCCTGAAGGTAGATATCATCGGTCAGTCCGTCGAAAGAAAGATAGATCGTATTGAGCCCTGCTAAAGATGCCTCTTTCAGGAGATCGTACTTTCTGGCGAACTCGATCCCGTTGGTCGCTGCCTGTACCTGAGCGAACTCCCTGTCCTTCGCCGCTTTTACTATTTTGACGAAATCCGGGTGGACCGTCGGTTCTCCGCCTGAGAACTGTACCGCGGTACATTTTATCGGTTCTTCCGCCCTGAGCGCATCCAGCATCTTTACTATTGTTTCATATTCCGGTTCGTAGACATACCCCTGTTGGTTAGCGTTCGCAAAACATATCGGGCAGTTCATGTTGCATCTGTTTGTAAGGTCAATGTTCGCAAGCGCGGAGCATGTGAGCATGTCTATCCGTTCACCGCTGATAAACACATGCACATTCTCCCCATCTTTCAGGCTCTTGTCCATGGGGTTTCGAAGTCCGATTCCGTCGTGGGCGAACTCTTCCGCTTTGAGGAAGAGCTCTGTATCGGACCAGTATACATCACAGAATTTCCCGTGCTCCGGACAGGTCTTGTCCATGAAGACCTTGCCGCCCTCATCAAATAAGGTCGCATCAAGGATCTTTCCGCATTCAGGACATACAGACTTTGTCGATTTAGGAAGCCCCTTCTTAACTGCATAATTCTGCATTGTTGAAGTCATTTTACCGATGCCTTAGACTTACTTAGAATTTATAATACTTCTCATAAGCGGGTGCGCACGTGCCCTCCGAGACTACCCCTATAACTGTAATTCTTACCTTTATCTGGACAGGCCGAAGTGATCGTCACGGAATAATTATGAAGAGAACGATCAACAGATTCAGAAGGTCTAAGGACGGCGGTATGCCGTTCGTTGCCATTGCGGCAGTGCTGCTGATCCTTGCATCCGCGTACGGAGTGATGATCTCGCAGGCAAAGGATATGGGGGACACCGCAGACAACATAGTGAAAGAACTGGGATCGCTGGATACGGCGATAAGGGATACGGAAACATTTGTAGAAAGAGGATTGGGGGAACTCATCTTCAAAATAAGCACGGACCCCGAAGGAGGCCCGCTTGAGAACAGGACCGAGATGTTCAAAAAACAGTCCGATGATTGGGTGCGGGATAATTTCCCAAAAATGGACCGGGGTGTTTCAGTTTCCATAAGGGACTTCGGTTTCGAGCTTGAAGCGGAATCCCTAAAAATGACCTCTTCCGATATTTTCACTGACGGTTTCATGCCTTCATACCTGAAAGCGACGGGGCACTATACCGCAAATTTCGTATCAGGTTCGGGGACGGTCATGAGGACGACAGAGGTCTCGACCGACGGCACATGTGCTTTGCCGCTTGTTGCCGAACAGGGGTCGCTGTTCAATATGATGGTCGCGGGCGACGGTTCCGCGCTGTCGCAGATGATGACTCACCAACTCACCGCTCTTGCCCAGTATAGGGTCCTGAACGGGTATGGCGCGCTCGCGGAGTACGGGAACATGGGCACCGTATCGATATTGACCGCCGATGACGTCAAGGCGGCATACGACAGCTCGATGAATGTTCTCAGCCTGCTTATCTTCCGCAGCGGGGACGGCCTCGACGCGAATATGAAACAGGTAGACCTGGCGGACCTGCTCATATCCAAGGACGGCATGATAGAGATCGACCTTTCGGCGGTATATTCTCAGGCACTCATTTCCATCATGGATGATCTGGTGCTGCAGTGGTTCGATTATCTCTGCGGCAATCTCCTCATCGACGGGCTGGATAAGTTGGTCGACGGCCTTATGAATGCGTGGGACGCACTGAAAGGGTTCTTTACCGGAAGGAATGAATTCTCCGCCGCGCCGTACATCGAACGCGTGATGGCAGAAAACGGAATAGATGTCGGCATGTACAGGCATCTTTTCAGCGGAAGGACGGCTTCCTTACAGACCTCCGAGATCGACGTCACCGTCGGAGGAAAGAACATAAGGATACCGTCGCTGACGGTCCGCCCGGATTACCCTACCGTCGACCTGATGTCATGGGGAGGGATATCGAACTTCAAAAGCGATTACAGAGCCAACACGAATGAGATAAGGGAGTGGATACGGAGCATCATCAACACTGCGGCTGTGAGCGTGGGCACCTCAAAGGCGCTCGGGACCATCAGAGTACCGATAAATCCCGACGATGAAGAGACTTTCATGGAGACCGTCTACAAAGCGGTCGACAAAACCCTCCGGGACGGGAGCTCGGAAGTTGACAGGATCATGACCAGCTCCATCCAGGACCAGAGCATATACGACCCGTTCTGCTCGGCGATTTACAAGGTCATATCTGAGAACAGCGACAAGATCTACGGCACTGTTACTTTCAAGAACAATGTCCGGTCCTCCGTCACGTCCGCCCTGACCTCATATTTTGAGAACGGCGGCATCGATCACGACAGCGCGGACATCGACAGAATTGCCGAAATGATCCTCAGCGGCAACGAGGTCGGAGGCGCGATATCCCAATACGAGGATGCGGTCAGCGGCTGCCTCAGCGGTTTGAGGGCGCTTGCCGACGTCCCTGCGGGAAAACCCGGTGCCATAAAGGAGATCTGCACGGCCATCTTTAGGACGGGGGTCCTTGCCATCGATATAGCGATCGATGTCCCGGAGAGGATCAGGACACTTTGCGAAGAGGCGATAGAGAACACGAACATCAACGCTTACAGCGGACTCGTCGATCTGCCCGGGACAGACTGTTTCAAGCTCACCGGTTCCGACGGGAACACCTCTGTCGAAAAATTATCGGTTTCGTCCGTATCTTCGCCGAAGATACGGGTCAAACTGCCGAATGAGAATCTTTCTGATTGTGTCCATTACGTCGGTTTCAACCAGAACACGGGCGCGTCCTACTCCACCGCATTCTCTGTGGTGATCGAGGACCATCTCGAATACACCATAAAAAGTTCCGGAGTGCTCGAATCGGCCATGGGCGTTTCCGATTCCGTTTTCAAAGGGTCTTCCGATATCTGCATGGAACTGAAGATAATCGTTGCCAGCGGATGGGAGCTTGTCGGCGTTAAAGGCTATTCGCCGAGCAACAATCTTTTTATCGATGCATGGAACGCCCTGATAAAACTCCTCTCGCCTATCCTGGAACCTCTCCGAAAGATCGTGTCGATGATCACGGACGCCCTTTCGATCCTGGGCTCGGCGCTGATAGAGTTATCGAAGTACGTTGCGACGATCATCGGGAAACTATACGAAAAACTGATGGAGCCGCTTGCGGCCTTGGGAAAGTTCATCGAAGAGAAACTCGATCACTTTTTCAATTATATTCTGGAAAAGGCGGTCGATGCCGTTCAATGGATAGTCGGCATCGATATGAATAAACAGACGGTCGGATTCTCTTTCATGGGGTTCACCCTTACCTTCACAACAAAATTGACCACACTTGCAAGCAACACAAAGACGCTGCTGACGGTCGCCCTGAGCTGCGTCATCCATAACATAAAGGTCTCCGGTTCGATCACGATCAAGCAGAAAGGCTCCGATTCGTCAAAAGAGTTTATTTTCACCGGAAATGCGTCCCTTGAAGGTAATGACTGGAGCGTTTCCGCGGATATCGATCCGCTTATGAAGGCCACCAGCCACCTGCTTATCATCAGCGGGCATATCAGAGGGGTGCAGTTCGATATCATCCTTCCGGACCTTGTCCAGTATCAGCATGCCGATTTCACGCTTTCAGACATACCAGGCATAGGCGTGATGCTGTCGAACATACCTCTGCCGTTGCCCGGCCTGAAGGCGTCCATCGATGCCGGCATAGACCTGAAATATAATATTCCGTTCAAAACGGGAATTCTGATCAACGAAGTTGAACTGAATCCTCCGGGAGATGACAGGGACAATGAATGGGTCGAGATCCTGAATGCGACGAAGTCCACCGTAAACCTGGACGGCTATACCCTGACCGCAAGTTCCGACCCAAAGACAAAGGTATTCACGATCAGAAACGTGACGTTGTCCCCGGGGCAAAGAGAAGTGATATACCTGCCCGGCCTGTTCCTGAACAATTCCGGTTCCTCGCTCCTTTCGGCGGGCGAAAGCGTGACCCTGAAGTCTCCAGACGGAACGGAGGTGGACAAGACCCCCGCAAAGAAGGATTCTTCAAACGACAGCCGCACCTGGCAGAGAGTCGCCGACGCTGCTCTGGACTGGACCTTTGCGGAAGGCACCCCGGGCACGACCAATTGTGGAGGGATCTTCGGCGGAGCAATGGTCAAAGCGCAGATCATCAAAATACTGCAGGATTCGGCCGTAAAGACGATGGGTAAGATGAAATCCCTTAACAGCACCGACGAACTCGCACAGTTCTTCAAGGTAGCCATCCGGGACGCGATAGACACCGCGATAGGGATGCTGGCTTCCTGTCTTGTCGAGGCCGCGATATTCGTGTCGATCGAAATTACCGATGCGACCTCCACCCTCTGTACGGGAGTTCGGATCTCATTGTTCATCAATTCGGGATTTATAGAGGAGGGGCTGAAATATCTTGTCGGAGAGATTGAATCACTGCTCTTTAACATTGAGAATCCGTACGGTCTCAAGCCCAAGGAGGTCTTGACAGACAACCTTTACCTCGGTGTGACGATCTACATGGGCCTGACAACACCGAAATTCCTGAAGAACTTCGACACTTTCCCAAAGGTCAAACTGGGGATCCACATCGCCTGCAACATGTCAGGACTCTGCAGGCTCGTCGGTTCCGACACGGGGAAGTGGAAGGTCACAGCTGGTGTGATCATCATGGACTGTCCGACCCCTCTCATACCCACCATGCTGAAACCCAGCCTGACGCTTGATTCGGACCTCTGGCTCATACGAGCTACTTTCACATCGGTGTGATCATCCATGATCGAGACGCTAATAAAAAGGAGGGCATCTATGTTTAATTATAGGTGATGTGTATAACCTCCCATGGCCGGAGCGAGTTTTCGGATACCCACCGTCCTTTCTGCGGATGAGCTTATGGACAAATCGTTCAAGAGAGCATCAAAGATCACTAAGAAAGGATCTGATGCGCTGGACGGAAAAAAGAAGACCGCTTTGGCCAAGGTAACCGCTTCCGCCGACATCGTTATTTCGACACTCGGCGGTTATATCGATAAATTTCCGAGGATCGAAAAGAATGAGGATTTCCTTCCCGAACTGGTCGATCTCATTATCGGCATAGACAGGTACAAAAAAGCACTCGGCGCTCTGAATTGGGCCTCGAACAGAATAGACAAACTTAAGAACGATTCTCTCAGAGAGATAAGAGGCACCAAGGATCCGACCAGGATAGACGGCATTAAGAACAGCTTCTACGGAAGGATGTCCTCCCTCATCAAAAGGATAGACGACGATCTCTTATTCTTACAGGAAACAAAGAACAAGTTCAGGAAACTACCGGCGGTGGACCCGGGGGTGCCGACCGTAGTGGTGGCCGGCTTCCCGAATGTCGGCAAAAGCAGCCTGGTGGCAAAACTTAGCACAGCGACCCCTCAGATCGCGCCTTATCCTTTCACAACAAAGGGCATAATAATAGGGCACGTCAAGGACGATTGGAGAGTGTTCCAGATAATCGATACCCCCGGCCTCCTTGACCGCGCGTTCGAGGACAGGAACGATATCGAAAAGCAGGCCGTCCTTGCCTTGAGGTACCTGACGGACGTCATTGTGTTCATCCTCGATCCGTCGGAGACCTGCGGCTACGACATGCAGAAACAGAGCGCCCTTCTTGGGTCAGTCAAAGCCAACTTCTCCGGCGTTCCGATCATTGTCGCCGAAAGTAAAAGCGATATGCTCAAAAGAGACGGAGAGAACGTCAGTTTTTCTGTCGAGACCGACGACGGCATGGATGAATTAAAGGATAGATTATTGGCCCTCGTGAGGGTCGTTTTCAGAGAGAAGGCGGCCGGTACGGAGGACTTCTGATCATGGAAGAGATCATAGCCAGCGACGAAATGAAAGAGTACTTCAGATCGCTTTCCAAAAAGACAGACGAATGCTACAGGATCGCCGAGACCGCAAGAATGCGCGGCAGAGACCCCGAGACCTTTGTCGAGATACCTCAGGCAGAGGATCTCGCTTCCAGAGTGGAGAAGCTCCTGAAAGACTACGGTGTGGAAGGGGTCGCCGACGACATACGCAGGCTCACCGAAGAACACAAGAACCGTGAGATAGTGGCGCTGATGATAGCCGGGGAGATCGCAAAGAGGCCCGGAGAAAGTTTAGAGAAGATCGTTGACAGAGCGGTAAGGGTGGGCCTTGCCGTACTGACGGAAGGGATCCTTGTGGCGCCTCTGGAAGGGATCGCGGATACTAAGATCAAGACCAATGCGGACGGCTCATCTTACATCGATCTGATGTTTGCCGGGCCCATTCGAGCGGCAGGCGGTACTGCGCAGGCAATGAGCGTCCTTATAGCGGATATGGTGCGCCAGGCTCTTGACATCGGCAAATATGTCCCTTCATGGGAAGAGATAGCGAGATTCAACGAAGAGATACCTTTATACAAACAGTGCCAGCATCTTCAGTTCTTACCTACTCCGCAGGAGATAGATATGATCGTCAGGAACTGCCCCATCTGCATTGACGGAGAAGGAACTGAAAAAGAAGAGATCTCGGGGTACAGGGACCTGCCGAGGATCGAGACGAACCGCGTAAGAGGCGGCGCGTGCCTGGTCATAGCTGAGGGAATGTGCCAAAAAGCCTCTAAACTAAAGAAACACGTAGATAACCTCAACATCAAAGGCTGGGAATTCATAGGAGAGTACGTTGAGGCTCACACGATAAATGATGAGGAGACGGATACACAGAGATCCGTTCAGCCGTCAAAAACATACCTCAAAGATCTTGTTGCGGGAAGGCCAATATTTGGGCATCCCTGCGCGGTGGGCGGATTCCGGTTGAGATATGGCCGGGCAAGGACCACCGGCCTTGCTGCACTTGCATTCAATCCGGCAAGCATGTATGCGATGGACGAGTTCATGGCGCTCGGCACCCAGATAAAAATTGAAAGGCCCGGAAAGGCCTGTGTTGCTACGCCGTGCGATATG
>Ga0123353_10015297_pt1 | contig 11133 bp, 8 predicted proteins | sample TergutLab28metaG_3_FD_92763 | JGI IMG/M metagenome (GOLD analysis project Ga0123353, IMG submission 92763) | Labiotermes labralis P3 segment gut microbial communities from Petit-Saut dam, French Guiana - Lab288 P3 | ecosystem: Host-associated > Arthropoda: Insects > Digestive system > Gut ... | reverse complement strand
CTTCTCAGCAGGTCACACATTTAATACACGATGGTCGCACTTTTTGTTGCTGTTTGCAAATGTGCTCATGTTACAGATTACTACTGTTATTAGGGTCTGTTATTCTATTTTCTTTTGCAGAACGTGTTATTTACATGTCGAGGCTGATTTTGTTAAATTTGTCGTTCATACATAACCTCAGATATTCACCTATTCTGAATATTTTTTAATTGCTGATTTTAAAACAACCTTCCATACACACTCAATTATTTTACCAACCACTGCACATATATAAATTTATAAAATTTACACATTAAAACATTAAATACGCTCCGACATGTTTCGGTCCTAGGACCATCATCAGGTAGCTATATCGTCCTTGCTAAAGTCACCCTATTAAAAGTCATATTAATGTCACTATTCCACTTGGTATTGTGGCAGCGTGCCTGTAATATAAATTGTACCAAGTAAGTATAGTCAAAATAAATATTAGAATAATTTTGTACACAAATAATTAGGCTTGTTGGACTGATGTGAATTTATTCTTGCCGTGTCGTGTTGTGTTGCGAAGAGTGCCCTGTTATGGATGTGCGTTTTGTGTTTCGTTGCGTGATACACAATTGATAAAAAAAAACACGTTCACAATCTATCAAAATACCACAATTTATATTCCCATACATAATAAATATTAATTATGATTTCATGTATTTAGGCGCGTTCGCAAAATTGCGAAAAGCGACTATTAGCTTTGTCATGTCTGTCCTTCCAAGCGTCCGTCCGCATGGAACAACTCGGCTCCCAAAGGACGGATTTTTATGAAATTTGATATCTGGATATTTTTCGAAAATCTGTCGAGAAAATTCAAGTTTCATTAAAATCGAACAAAAAATAACGGGTACTTTATGTAAAGACCAATACGAGGGGGCCCCAAAAATAACCGGAATTTAAATGTGGTGCGCGAACTAGAAGTAGTTGCGCGATGCGCCACTAGGTCTCGCGAGTCAACACAGTACTCTAGCAGTCTGCCGCGTGGCGTCAATCTAGGTTGACACTTATTGTTGTTGTGGCTTTTTTTTTTAAGTACCTGCTAGGAAGTTGGGCGATTTTTATGATGGCTGATAATAAAGAACAAAGAGTGTGCGTGAAGTTTTGTTTTCTGTTAGGGAAATCAACTGCTCAAACTGTTTTAATGCTGCAAGAAGCTTTTAAGAAAGAAGCTTTAAGTAAGACTCAAGTATATGAGCGGTATTGGCGTTTCAGAGGGGTTGAAATGTCATGTGAGGACCAGCCAAGATCTGGCCGACCTTCAACCTGCCGAAATATTGAAAATCTTGAAAAAGTTTGCAACGCAATCAACGCAGATCGTCGTCGGACCATTGATGAGATTTCTGAGATAACTGGTTTGTCTTGGAGTTCATGTCAGCGAATGTTAACGGGAAATTTGAATATTAAACGTGCTGCCGCAAAATTCGTTCCTCGGTTGTTGACAGAGGATAAAAAAAAACAATCGTTTGAATTTTTGTTACGATTTAAAGGAAAAAGTTGGAAATGACCCACAGTTTCTTTCTAAAGTTGTGACCGGAGATGAGACTTGGTGCTACGGTTACGACCCGGAAACAAAACAAGCATCGAGCCAATGGAAAACTCCTAATTCTCCAAAAACAAGGAAGGCCCAACAGGTTCGATCAAATGTTAAGATCATGTTGATTAGTTTTTTTGGTGCTAATGGAATTGTGCACAAGGAATTTGTTCCTCCTGGGCAAACCATGTATCAACAATTTTATTTGAAGATGTCGAAAAATTACGCAACGTTGTACGCAAAAAAAAACTACCAGAAATGTGGAACAACGGTGATTGGTTCCTTCTCCACGATTATGACCCTGCCTACACGGCCTTGAGTTTGCAGCAGGTTTTGGCAAAAAGTACATGACGGCTATCCCTCATCCTCCATATTCACTCGTCCTTTCGCCATGCGGCTTTTTCCTCTTCACTCGTATGGAGGCCAGATGAAAGGGAAACGTTTTGCTGATGTCAACGAAGTGAAAAAGAAAACGCTGGAGGTCTTGAACAACATCAGCACGGAAGAGTTCCAGAAATGTTTTCAGCAGTGGGAGGAACGTTGGTACAAGTGTATCGAGTCAAAAGGAGAGTACTTTGCAGGAGACGAGTTTTAATAGTATAAAATCTAATAAACCATTTTAAAAATAATTCCGGTTATTTTTGGGTACCCCTCGTATATATTTTTGATCATATCTCGCTTACGTCTTCTTAGAATGAGAAATGTTTCAAAGTTTTAGAGAAAATAAAAACACGCATTTTATGTTCGATTACTTTTATGGTGATAACTTTTCACAGAGCAATACGTTCCTCGTCTATGACGAATTCCACGGCTCACATCTGTAAGATAACAGTACAAGTTTTTCTCACAAGCAGCTGAAGTGATACAGCCAATTTTACATCGATTGTTGTGGAGTACGTGATGGGCGAGATGTCGCCTCACACGCGCAAATACGCACCTAAAATCAATTTAATTTACACAACACTGTGGTTGCCGTTTCCATTCAGCGTTCCCCACTGAAAATGAGGCGGATATGATCATCGGAGTTTTGTGAGGCACAGCCAACACTGCGACACCACGTGATAGGACCGCCATATCGCCCGTCTTTTGTGTTTGATATGTCGGATGCTGACATTGATTGGGCCTGTGACTCATGCCCGACTCGGCTGCACATGCACGAAATGCCGTATCCCGTTCGTTTTAGTGGTGAATGTGCCTTGTATAGCAGAGCGCGCGAAACAAATGGAGTGTTCTAGTCAAAGGACAATACCCACTGCACGCAGGAGATCGAACACAGGCGACCGAGTTCAGATTTCGATGGAACCGTGAGTGCAGCGTCTTATTCGGCAATGTTGGAGACGTGGCTTAAACCGCAGCTCAGAAACAGGGGGCGTATGGATGGCATTTAAGCTGCAACACGATGGGACACAAACACGCTTCGCTCTTTCTGTGCGCGACGTTTTGAAGGAACTTTTTCCAGACTGTTGGGTTGGCCGTGGTTCACCGACAACTCTGGTACCATTAACATGACCACCGCGTAGTCCTGACCTTGCAACCCCAAACAATTCTTTATGGAGTCTTTTACAAGGAAAGAGTGGCTGCGTAGTGGATTACGGGCAATTAAAATACGTCATACACGTATGTAAAGCACGTAGTGTTAGATTTAAGGTGACCGATCACTGAGCCCTCTATCTTGACCAGCTTTCGGAGATATTGGGTTTGAAGGGGTGGCACGCGAGACACATTTGATCAAATTATGATAAATTTGAGATTCTGTAATTCGGAAACTAATCGACCTAACGGGCCCTAACTTGACGAGAGTTAGTTCATTCAGATACACAATGGCACAAAGTTAAAAGTGAATAATACACGGCGGCAGATTTTTTTGTGCGGCTTGACGTGACATCAGACATCACGAACATGTTGGCAGACAGACACGACCACTCGTACATGAGCTCACTCCATTAACGGCGTGTAAAGAATTCAAGCAATAATAATTATTTGTTTTTGTGTCGTCATGGTATTAGTGCTAAGTAAACTTACACCGACGCATTTACGTAAGACATTTAAAGACTCGTATGGGAATATTTATTTCAGCAAAAACAACCCAGGAGCCAATACTGAAAAACATCTGCGGGAAGTTCCATTCTGGACGTCTCACAGCCATTCTTGGACCATCAGGAGCTGGGAAGACGACTTTAATAAATGTCCTATCGGGATTCAAGTAAGACGCAGTGTAAAGCAGTGTTTATTAATCGGTTGTTCGGCCTTGAGGAGGCCAATTTGTACTTGTCTGACATCGTAGCCTGTACTCACATATTATATTACAGCTGTAAACTTTGATGTTTTTGCAACGAGCGGCATTCTTTAATCTCTTACTTCTTTTTAGCGAATACAGACTTCCTGTTTAACATTTCTTTTCCCATTTCTCACCATTCTTCGGCTGCGTTGTGTGAAGAAAATTGGAGGTTCTTTTGCACCGGTTCCTGCAACATTCAGAGACTGGAAGGTGCCAACGTGTTATAAAACCTGAGACTTTCGGAATATATAAAGTATGCCAATGAATTTTAACATAGTTTTTGATTGCGAATATGTCATATCGTTTTGATTTTAATACGACACAGAGACGTTAATAAATATATAATACGCCATACTGCTACTACTGTTACTACTACTGCTACTGCTAATAATAATAATGTTTAGTGTTGCTGGTATTGACTCGATTTGAAGGACGCCCTTTGCATTATATAATATAATATGAGACATATCGTATAGGTTCTGAAAAATCCGTTGCTATTTGAACGGCCTTGAAACCGGGAGTAAAAAAGCAACAGTGATTTCAAAAACGTTCCGGTGTTGTAGCCGCATTCGTTTATTCTGTCTGCGTGCAGATACTATATTATTATAGACGTCTTACAGCATACCAGTCCACCGTTCGATCTGCTATCAAGGATGAAAATGTGTTTTCTTTAAGGTGCGTTGTTGTTCATCATCGCATTGCTTTGGTACGTACGTAATAATTATGGAAATAAACTTGACTTGTATTGTGTCCTTCCTAACTACTGAGATACTTATTTGCGTGGTCCTGGGTTTTAGTTTTTTTTTATCGTGAGGTCTCGCGTAGTTCCTTCGCAGAGCGTCACGATGTTGCCTTTCAGGCAGTCCATTTTTTATGCCCATGGACTTTCAATTCTACCATATTTTCAAAAATGGATGCTAAATACAGAAATAATCATTAAATAAGCACCAGAGTCCTTCTTGCAAAGCTGATAGTTTTTCAGTTATTCAAGAAATTGCCAGCATTTTCTGGAATCCTGAGTTTCATTGCCGTTTTCAAAGCCCCACCACTTGTCCCTGTCCGGGCCATATCAGTCCAGTCCACGCCTCGCATTCCTCTTACCAGAAGATATATTTCATCAACCCGCATAAGCACAGGTCTTCCAGATGGCTTCTTTCCTTCAGATTTACCACCATGAACCCTATATACACATCTCCTCTCACCCATTTCTTTCGTCATGATTTTATCACCCGAATATACATTACAGTTAAGTACGTCTGTTTTATTACGTGAATAATCAAGACACGTTCTGAGGCATAATATATGCATAATGTCCCAAACCTTCTGTGATACAGCATTTTGTCTTACAAGCAGTCAGAAACATTGACTCATCTGCAATAGATACATTCAGGTCCTTCTCGTGGCATTATTTCATAATGGGTGTTTACATACTCAAGTGAGTCGAAAGAACCTTTTACGAGTGTATATATCCTTCACTTGTATCATCAACAGGCACTTTTGAGACAACACAGATGCGCAAACAGCAATCATACCCTTACGTATGTATGAATCCCACGGTTCGCCTAAGCTCGATCATGATCCCTGCAGAGCTGGATGGATTTCCCATTTTCTCCCCCGACCCGTTGTATGTCAACTAAAACCTGGAATGGTCTGCCAATGGTCCGAAGAAGATTGTCCAATTGTGTACAAAGATGAGACATACATAACACAGTATTGACCAGTTATGTACACAGATGAGACATACATAACACAGTAGCAATACCCGACCTATAACAACTGGAGTGATGATAGATCATCGGGTTTGCTCTCACGTGCATCAAGAGCGAAAGTACTAGTCGTGTGCCTTGTGGGAGGGCGCACTGTTTGCATTCCCAACACCCAGCGTATCTTCAAAACAAACCAGAACACAAGAGATTACCACAATGAAATGAACAGCGAAAATTTCATTCGTCGGCTAAATGAGAATTTAATTACCAATTTGGGGCCGAACTTTGTACTGGTGATGGATAATGCGTCGTATCACAAGACACATGGACAGAGCCTCAAGGCCGAATTCAACTTAGGAAATTATGCAAAATAGGTTAGGCAGTAGGAACATTGATTTTTTGTAGTACGATGCTCAAAGTACAGCTTTATGACGTAATGAAAGTTTAAAACAAAACAAAAAATAGATCTGTGCTCTTCGTGGATTTTACGTAGCGTCGAGTGGCAATTCTGTACTAAGGTTTCGGGAAAACCTATCGATCCCTTCTCAAGGGTCCAAAAGTCCAAGAAAAACTTCTTTTATGGACTTGACCCTGGAAGATGGGATCGATAGGAGCAGTAGCAGTGAATCTGATGAATGTGTATGTGAAATATCAGGAATAAAAAATTGGAAAGTGGATAATGTTACGTGCATGAGAATGTTATTGTGTAACAGGGATCTACTACTCATTAAAAGTGCCCTTCAAGGATTATCGGTCCGTATGTTAAGGTAAGTACAGTGCAGGTCCAGTTTTATTTGTAAGGGCTGTAGTTAGTGGGGAAGGACAGAAGGGACCAAACATGACGCTGTCGCTGCACTAGTCAGACTCTTTCTTGGCCTTCTGTTTCAAAAGGCCACCTGTCAAAAACCACGCACTGCGCATCATCAGTCTTCTTGCGTTATCGCCTGGAATGTCGGACTTATTGATAAGAGTGTATGTTTTGTCTGTGCTGCGTTTGGGGTATACAGTTTCACTAAGCACAGATTATGTTTTGCTGTGATAGTCTTCACTTGACACCGCCCTTTGTGTTGCCCTTATCTGACCCAAGTATAAACATGCCCATGCCATTCTTGATGGCTAGTAGTGAATTACGTTCCATCTTTAAAATATTACTTTCCGCGGTTTCTAGTGTCTGGTATTGGTTTGTCTTTTGTTCCTTCGGAGTTCTTTATTGAGAGATGTTGGATGGCTTGTTCCACACCACAGGTAGTGTCTTTTAAGTTGGATTTGAGGTTCGTAGTTAGTAAATAATTTTGACTTTAGACACTTGCTTAAAATGGCCACCGCTACTTGTTTGCGGGGTTTATTGGTAATGTTTGTAACAACCTTCCCTTCCCAGCATCTTATACTCTTCGTTGGATGTGGATGGCCCTGACGGCGATTAAATTTGTCTTCCTGGTTGTAGGTGGCGGACGTTAGCGCACAGTGTGCCGTTAAGGCAGTGAAGTTGTCCACCATATGTGTCGTGCTGTGATAACGAAGCCATCCCAAGATGTTTTCAGGAAACCTTAACGAGCTACCTACTCTTCCAGTTTATTCTATTCCATACCAATACAAAGGCTTACGTCGTAAGATTTTTCTAATGACCTTTGTACCCACTGATGTTTTACTCTCACGCCAGTACGTACCATGTTCTGTTCTCGGCATCTGATCAGGAACGCCAGCAAACTGAGCAGTCTTGATTTACTTTTCCGGAGAGCTTGCAGACGTCGAATATCGAGAAGAGGTGCAAAGAACGCATGTGGCAAATAAGTCTGGATGAAACTGAAAAGTCAGCAGTGGCAGAACGTAGCATCAAGACAGACCATTGCATCTTTTTTCAGTGTTAACGCAATATTAGGCGGAACATGGACCGCCTTGTGAAGGAAGCATTTGAGATACGATTGAAAAATAACGTTAATGGAGGCAGTGGCTTTGTATTAAGCCGTGCCTCTATCCTGTAAACGACATGCTAATCAAGAAACAGGACTAAACTGAGTGCGCATTTGACTCTGCCTAGAAGCTACCATTGGCTCGCGACCAACTTTAAGCAAACGATTCGGGCAGGTGAATATATGACGCTGACCGAGATCCAAGGTATTCATTTCCCTCATGACGAAAAGTAATATGGTCTCGAAACTTTGGTTTTCTCACCGCTCAACCACTTAACGCGGCTGCTAGCCCGAGAAATTTGTACTGATTCTGTTACTACTACTAATACAACTAGCCCTTGTTTTACGCCCATTTGCTTTAACATTCTCTGCCAATTTATATCACTTTTTTTATTAGCGCTTTCTCATTTTCGGTTTTACACACGTTAGGTGGCTGCGAACGTGGATGCTGTCGGGAGAGTACGAATCTCACGGTGAAGAAGAGAAGTGGGAAGCTAAGCGTTCACTGCTAAAGTTTGTCACCGTGCTTCTGCCGTTTAGTTCAGACGACATGGGTTATTTACATTTCTTTCAATTCTTTGTGCTATCTACAATCGCCACGATAACACAATCAATCGAGGATCAAAAGAAGACACATGAAGATGAATAATTGCTGCATTAATTTTGACGGTAGTAATATGTATGATCTCTGGGTGATAAAGTGATTGTGTAGTAATGTGAGAGTGAATTTGGTAAATCGTGACGGAACGTCTGTGACAGCATTGATGTGGAAAATCTGCCTTCCGTCGTCTCAAGTCGTACGTCTACGACGTGGGCTGGAACGGAAGGTAGATTACCTGTGGGGAACGACGACTTGCGTAGTGGTTGTTGATGAACAGCAGGAGACTCATGCGACGTCAGCGTCCTCTTCGGGGTGGGAGTACCTGACTATTACTGATGTACATTCGGCCGCGATATAGCCGATGGCACTGTACACAATACGTAGACCTATGTGTTTGTGGAAAATGACACATGAGTAGAATGAAAGAAATCCGCAACGTATTGGAAGGCACAGCACAGTAGTAGTTTCACAGACTATTCGTGAAGAGAGGAACAGAATGACACAACCAACTGCTAAAATACGCACTAACCAAACGGCAAACCTTTGCTCGTTTCGAAAGACGAGGGCAGCCCTAATCCCTACTTATTCGATGATTTCTTGCTAAAATATTTTTGATATACTTTTTTAGGAACGCAAGTAGGACGTAAAACAAGGGCTGCGTGTGCTACTAGTGCTAGTATTACTGCTACTACTAGTACTGTAGTTGTAGTAGTAGTAGCAGCAGCAGCAGCAGTAGTACTACTGATACTACCGTACGTAACCAATGATATAACGGTCACTTAACTCTTGGAGCAGCGTTCTATTGGCTGTTTAGAAACCGCGCTCAGGAGCTCGGATCATGAGTAGGGTAACCGACGTCTGCCGGAAAGCTTATGGTCGAGGGATGTGATCCCCGTAAATGCGAGGAAATCCTCCGTATTATCTGTTCAAAAATGTACTTCCTGAATGCGTGGAAGTGATGCCGGGGACTCAAGTGGGGACCTCGTTTGCCCCGATTTTTCCCTATCATTTCGAAGTCAGTTTGCGAGGCGACTGCCTGATGGCATCTGCCGACTGGTCGGCCGTTCCGAAGACTATCATTTACACTGCCACAAGCAGCCGCTCGTTTCTCCTAAGCCAAGAGGTTCGCTTTGCGTGGAGGGTGGTTGTGAAATCCTCGCCACTTTTTATCTACGTGTGGTGCGGTCTTTCATGCAATTTGCTCCGTGCAACAAAGCGCTCCACGACTGTGTACCACTTTGATAACGTACCAGCTAACGGATCACTCGCAACTGAAACATCTATTTGCGTGTCTGTGGTGCGTTCTTTAATGTAATCCAACATGTGTTACAGTGTCAAAACACATGGCAGGCCGGGATATCATCATACGGTATTTAAAACTTTGGTAAGTTACGTGCATGATAATACATCCACTCATGTACATAGGGACGGTGAATTTTCGAGCATTTTCCTCCATTTACAAACACTAAAGGTTTATTATATCTTCCACCGAATTTCAAGGATTGTTTATATTCAAAGTTCCATGCAATATTTGTACTAAACATTAGCAGAACCGTATTTGTCCTGCAGCAGTTTATGCTTGTGACGTACATCCAGCCTGCATCAAGCCATTTTAGTTGTGCAACTAGAACAATTAATCTTCTTCAGCACAGCTAATTCAATATTGCCCAAGACTAAGCTAAGTGATCTGCGTTAATTCAGTAGTAAAGTAACATGAGTGGGCAATATAGGTGGCAGCCCATTTACAGTGTAAATCTGGACCAACATGGTTTTTGTGGCAATGATGCAGTTACTCCTCGATGATTGTCATCGTAGCTGTAAGTTGCTTCTTTCAAAAAGTGGACTTGTGATTTTCCAAATGGCTGATTCATTTGCATGTATTTCAGTGCTCAAAATTTGTTAATTAGGAAATAAAGCTGATTAGTTTTACAATTGAGCCTGTATCTTCTCTTATTACAATGACTGCCAGAAATATGATTAACAAATTAGACTGTAATTAAGTATATGTTAAGAGAGTTAATGGACTTTGGACAATAAGAGCAAAAGACAAATCTAGGTTCTCTTTCCGAGATAAGATTAATTCACGAGACTGAGAAAATAATTTAAAATCTTCTTCAAAAACCACACATGGAACAAAGTATTTTGGATGAAATGCAGACTACATATGTATTCACCAAGATTTCTGACTACAGAAAGACATGAGAGTTTTACGTTCTGTATCTAAACCAATTTAGAAGGAATTACTGCTGAACTCGGTTATAACGATCTCGGTTTATGCGACTTCTCGAATATAGCGTTATACATTTTGTGGTATGAACTAAATCCTCATTAGGCACTTTTTTTTCTACCTTTCTTAGTGCGACATACAGAAGATCATCTACGTCGGATCATCCGTTCCAATGTAACTTCCCAACAAGAAGGCTATTTTCAGAATTCAACCTTCTCCTCGTCCTTGAGAAAACAACCCGTCTCTTCTTTCAGGCAGCTATACAAATTCTAGGCTTGGAAAATGAAAGTAGTAGTTCATGATTTCAGGCTTCAGCCGTACTGTACATGAGATCTTCGCTCTTCTGGGATGTTATGAAGCATAGATTTGTAGTTAGTTACCAAAGTTTCGTAGACTGCTTGACCCTTGATGGGACCGATAGGTTGTCCCGAAACTTCGGTAATTAACCACCAAGCTACGCTTCATGACATCCCAGAAGAGCAAAGATCTCAACGGTAATTCACTTTGTCCGTAATGGTGCCCTCTACTTTTGTACTCCTGCAGTAAACAGGAGAATATTAGAGGGATAACATGGTTACAGTCACAAAAAAAAGGAAGGATTTGAGTGTTGAGGGAAAATTTAAAATGACAAAAGAAACAGGAAATGGAAAAAAATAAATCTGACGTATCGGGAATTTGGTCTCGTAAATTATTCGATCCAAATGATTTGGATAACTAACTCCGTGGCCTCAGTCCGCAAGCGAACTATACCGACAGAGCGGCCGCCGCCGGTCGGCGAAGTTAGTGCCAACTTTTGCGGATAGAGGGGTGTCACGTGGTCAGCGCAACGGGTCCCCACAGCCGTTAATCTCTG
>Ga0123353_10015296_pt1 | contig 11133 bp, 9 predicted proteins | sample TergutLab28metaG_3_FD_92763 | JGI IMG/M metagenome (GOLD analysis project Ga0123353, IMG submission 92763) | Labiotermes labralis P3 segment gut microbial communities from Petit-Saut dam, French Guiana - Lab288 P3 | ecosystem: Host-associated > Arthropoda: Insects > Digestive system > Gut ... | reverse complement strand
TTATTAAATAATATCCCATAAACAGGAAAGCATTTATAATTTTTTCAACAAAATGGATTATTACATTTATATGCATGGATATAAAAATACCAATGGAAATTCCAATAAAACTCCCCACTACTCCTATACCAAAACCTGTAAGCAAAAAAGTAAGCGCTATATTTTTTTTGGAAAAGCCCATGCTTTTAAGGATCGCTATCTCTTTTTTCATTGATAGGACCATCATGATCATGGTAGATGAAATATTAATAGAAGCAACGCATAATATAAGGATCATTATAAATAAGAGAAGTTTTTTTGTTACTTCAAGACTTTTATATAAAGTATAATTCATTCTATACCACGAATTAATATAAAAGCCTGATGACATGTTATTTCTTATCAGAGATAATGTTCCATCAACATCTTTATACGGATCTTCGACTTTTATCCCGATAAAAGGGGGATTCATATCTCTAAAAATAGAGTATGCCCTTTCATATTGTATATAAGCGCTTATTTCATCAAGTTCCCTGTATCCGGTAGTAAAAATCCCTTTTAAAATAAATCTTGATGGCTTAAGAATTATAGGCCTTCCCGGAGGAGTATATGCTGTAAGTATTTTTACTTCATCGCCAACCTTTGCATTTATTTTTTTTGCGATCGTGCTGCTTAAAAGTATGGACTCGTTGTCAAGAATAAATTCACCATCATCAAATACAAGATACTCCTGCATCATTTTATCTTCTTCATACAGATTTTCAGGAAGTCCTCTTATGTTAACGCCAAGTCTCCCTGATACTGTATATACAAGGCATGTTTCCTGTATATAGAGAAAAGCATTTTCAATATTCTTGATTTTTTTGATATCATCTATAACCTGGTTATAATCAATATGGCCCTGTTTTAGAGTTCTTGCCTGGAAATGATAACTTCCCAGCTCTATATATCTTCTTGTAATACCTGAAATCATACCGTCAGTAACTTCAAGCACTATGATAAGAGGGATAAGGCTCAAAGCAATTCCAATAATGCTCCCCCGTATATGCCTGAAAAGAGTTTTATCGCTATTGCGGCTTGTTAGGAATTTATAGGCAAGAAAAAGAGTTTGTTTTATGCTCATATTGGGTGAAGTATCCCTTTATCAAGTCTAAGAATAAGATCTCCCCTTTTGGCAAGCTCCATTTCATGCGTGACCATCACAAGCGTTACACCTTGCTGCTGGACAAGATCAAATAAAATATCTTCAACAACGCGCGAGTTTTTTTCATCAAGATTTCCTGTTGGTTCATCTGCAATTATTATTGGAGGATCATTTATTAAGGATCTTGCAACAGCTACACGCTGTCTTTCTCCTCCGGAAAGCTGATAAGGATAAAAAGAGAGCCTGTCTTTTAAATTTACTTTTTCTAAAAGCTCTTCCGCTTTAGCTATTGATTTTTTTCTGGAATTACCTGCAATGAAATATGGCATCATGACATTTTCAGCAGCAGTAAGCTCTTTTATAAGATAATGAAACTGAAAAACAAATCCCATAACTCTGTTTCTGAAGTTGTAGAGTTCATTCTCGCTCATTGTTTCGATATTCTGCCCTAAAATATTTACAACTCCGCTTGTTCCCTTGTCCAGGCCTCCGATAATATTCAGCAGAGTGCTTTTCCCCCGCCCGCTTTCGCCAATGATTATTACTTTGCTCCCCTTATCAATAGAAAGGTCAAGCTGATCAAGAACAACAAGTTCTTCGGTTCCGTTTTTATATTTTTTTACAAGTTTATCGATTTCTATTATTTTACTCATTCATACCTCAGGTATTCCGCAGGATTTTCTACGGATATTTTTTTAGATGCAAAATATGCAGACAAGACAGCAGATAATAAAGCAAATAGAAAAATAGTAACAACTTCAGGAAGCACAACTTTGACAGGTATTTCCGCAATATAGAAATAATCCTGCGGAAAAAGCGTAAAGGAAAATTCTCCCAAAAAGCCTGTTGTAGATGCAATAAAATCAACGCATCGGAATAACCAGGTTACTGCTTGCCCAAAAATCACAAATATTTCATTTATATTTATTATAATCAAAAGTCCGAAAACTACTCCTGTGAATCCGCTAATGAGACCTATTATAATCCCTTCAAAAAGAAATATTTTCCTTACTGATCTTTCCGGTGCTCCTATTGCATACAAAACAGCTATGTCTTCAAGTTTTTCAGCAACCGTACGTTTTGTTGAGTTAAAAATATTTACCCCTATTACAACAAATATAAGAACAATCAAAAGAAGCATTATGATCTTTTCCATCTGAAGAGCGCTAAAAAAAGATTTATTGTACTCTCTCCATGAAACTATTTCTGCATTTGGATGATTGTTTTTTATTTCCAATATTGTTTCAATATCCCGATATCTGTTTTTTAACTTGATCCCTATTATTTTTCCATTATCTGAATATTTTTTAGCGTTACCTGCGGCAGTTGTTTTTCCCTGTTCAAAAAGAGAAATATGATCATCTGATATAAAAATCATATTTCTGTCAAACTGATAATATCCTGAATCAAATATTCCTGCAACTTTGAACTCCATAGTGTCTGGACGCAGGGAAGCAAAATTATTTCCTGCTAAAGAAATAAGAGTTATTGTATCTCCCGGGTATACATGAAGGACTCTTGCAAGTTCTGTTCCTATTATAGCTTTATAATCTCCACCTATATCGATCTGATCTTCTTCAATACCAAGATGACTCAAAAGCGATCTATCCTGTTTGAAATCTTTCTCATTAATAAGCCTTACCATAACAGGATCAAGCCTTCCAACACCATCTGTAAGCAGTGTCTGGGTATCGTAAAATGCTGTAAAATTGTTTATAGCAGAATTATTTTCAAGAGTCTTTTCAATCCCTTTTTCATTATCACTATTATATATTCTGATGTGATATGATTCGATTTCAAGGATATCATTAATAAAACCAAGCTGGAGCCCATTCATTATGGACATTACTGCTATAAGAGTAATAACGCCTGCTGAAAGCCCAAGTATTGATAATATTTTGGTAGTGTTTTTTTTATCTGCTTTTCTTGGCCATATATATCTGTTGGCAAGAAATATAAACCATCTGTTTACCATGTTTCAACTGATGTTTTTTCATCATCCTTATAAAATATTCTTAAAGTTACTGCTCCATCATTATAATAATCTTCATAATAAACGTCATCTTCAAGATAAACTTTTTCTTTAAACAATTCCCCATTGAAATATATTTTTTCCGAAGCCAGATCTTCACCTGAGTATTCATATATATATCTTTCGACTCCATCGGGAATGATTTTTATTCTTCTGATATGTTTCTTGTCCTCATCATAATAATCATTTATTTTTGAAATAAATATTTCCCCAATATAATTTTCTTCTTCTATAAGATCACCTTCAAAATCAAAATTCTTAATGATCCTTTCTTCTGTTGCATAAATATATTCTTCTATTCTTAAATTAAGATCAGCATCATAAAAATATTTCTTTTCTGATATTGTCTCCCCTTTATCTGTTCTTAATATTTCCGATATTTTCCCATTTCTGTAATATGTAAAATTACCTATTAAATCGCTATCCCCATGCCATTCTTCAAGCAGGTTTCGTTCTTCAAATCTATATTTTGAAATCTGATCTTCTTTTTGTTTTTCATTTTCCGGATAAATCAATCTTATAACACTGGCGATCCTTCCCTTTGCATCTCTTTCGTAATTGATCGTGCTTTGGCGTTTGCCATCAAGAGAGAATTCATCTATAGCATCCAGGAGCAAAGCAGGATTATATCTATAATTTCTTATGTAGCCTGACTGATCGTTAATATTTATCATTTTCTCGCTCTGAAGAAGCAATTGCTTATATGTTTTTTCTGTTCTTATGCCATTTTCCATAGTAATTTCTTTTTCAACAACTCCGTTATCTGAATAATGGAGCTCAACAGATTTTATGGGAAAAGATTCTTTAAAAAGTGTTTTTATTACCTGATTATCTGTTTTTATTTTCTCAACATAGTATTCAAATTCATATATCCTGTATTTACCTATGCTCGCAAGCTCCATCCCAAGACTATTTGATTTGAAATATTCCTGTGAAAAAACAAATGGAGTTATTAATAAAAATAGTAATGATAAAATTATTTTATACATTGAGAAGATTATCCAGATATTCCTTTTTATTAAATCTTTTCAGATTATCATATTTTTCCCCTGTTCCTATAAAAACAAATGGGATCCCAAGTTTGCCGGAAATAGATACGGCTATTCCCCCTTTTGAGGTTGAATCATATTTTGCAAGCACAACACCATCTACTCCGATCGCTTCATTGAATATTTCAGCCTGATTAAAACCATTCTGACCTGTTGTTGAGTCTATAACAAGAAATTTAAAATAATTTTCTTCCGGTATTTTGCTTTTTATTATTTTATCAATTTTTTGAAGTTCTTTAACAAGGTTTGTTTTGTTATGCATCCTTCCGGCAGTATCTGCAAGAATTACTTTTTCACCTTTTACTTTTGCGCTTTCAATAGTGTCATATATTACAGCTCCGGGGTCTGAGCCATGTTCCTGGCTTACTACCCTTACGCCAAGCCTTTCTCCATGGATCTTTAACTGGTCTATTGCAGCAGCTCTGAATGTATCAGCAGCAGCCAACAATACCCCTTCCCCTTTATATTCATTTTGAATAAGCCTTGCGGCTTTTGCTATTGTTGTTGTTTTTCCTACGCCATTGACTCCAAGAAACAAAAAGAGATTAAGTTTCTGCGGATCTATGGTAAAATTAAATTCCAATATTTTTTCAGAAATGATCTCTTTTAAAAGCAGGTAAAGAGGCTCCTGTTCAGTTATTTTATTTTTTAAAGCTTCGGCTTTAAGTTTATTTACTATTTCCACAGAAAGAGATGTGCCCATATCTGCTTCAATAAGGGCATCTTCAATATCTTCGTAAAATATATTATCAATTTTATTTTTTTTAAATATGGCTTTTATTTTATCTGCCAATGCAAGTTTCATTAATAAAAACTCCTGTTATTTATTTTCATAGAGAACATCTCCTGCTTTTATGTAATCATTCAGTTTAAAAATAGTATTGACTAAAAGAGATATAGTTAAAAACAGGGAGCCATGGTATCCATAATAGGTATAGTTTCTTAATCTTCCCAGCCTCATAATTTCATCATAGTTGCTATTGGAAGTAACAGCATCGTTATATGCAGTATTATACTCGCTTGTCGTTGCATACAGAAAAAAAGCAAGGGGCACAGACAAAACAAAAAATGAAAGGCTTGTATAAAATGAGCTTCTCTTTTTTGAAATAAATTCATCTTTTTTAAAGATCTCTGGAGATAACGATATTTCTACTGAATTTTGATGAATATCATCCAGAAAAAGTCTGGTATCTCTATAACCATCTTTTCTCAAAATCATCTCGCCGGATAGCCCATCCAAAAGAAAAGGAGTTACTCCCACCCAAAGTGAATCAAGATAAACATTTGCCTCTTGTGGAAGTGTATTTATTGCAGTCACCTTTTCCTCTTTCAGAGTGACAGTAAAATCAAAGACATTTATTTTTTTTTCATCTAAAAATACAGGGATAATTTTTTCTTCCTGCCCTGCTCCTTTTATTGTAAGCGTATGGTCTCCGGGAGAAACTATAATATTTAAAGCAGAACCTGTTCCTATATATTTTTCATCAAGATAAATATCGCTCTCCCTGTTATCTGTTTTAACTGTAATTTTGCTCCATATAGTACCAAGGAGGATCGTTGTTATATCAGAAATTATATTATTAAACGATACAAACAGGGAGTCTATTTCACTTGAAACAGATCTTGAATAAATATTTCTCTTTTCATACGCGCTGTAAAATTTTATATCAATAATCACTATGTTTTCAACTTGTCTTGCGGAACCATAAAAAATATAATCAAAGTTTTTATCTGATGCATATTTATCTATGTTAAGAATATCGAATGAAAGAGGTCTATCTGATTCATCTTTTGTTATAAAAACAATATCTTTTACAGGAGTTACAGCTATTCTTCCCAAATTATAATCTTTAAGCCGTTTTATCTTTTTTTTGCTCTCATTGATTTTACTTTTTATTGCTTTTCTTGTTGTAACATCTTTAAAATATGCAATATCGTATTCTTTAATATATGAAGATAACCGCTTTTCCTCTTCAATGATTTGATCAGCAACAATTTTTTTTCTATACACCATATTTTCTTCTGTAGTAAGTGTATGTCTGGCAATTTCCGAAAACTGGCTCAAAAAAAATACCGGAAGAATACTATTGATATATGAGATATCTTCTCTGGAGCCTGATATTTTAAATTCAGTTAACGCAACATTCCATGTTGTTTTTTCATCTTTTACAATAAATTTCTGGCAGAAAATTGGTTGAATTAAAAATAAGAAAAGAACAGGAAGAACAAAATAAAATTTCATAAGCTTTAAGTCTCAAAAGCTTTTTTTATTGAATTTACAAGCCTTTCCGGTTTAAATGGTTTTACAACAAAATCCAAAGCGCCAAGTTGTATAGCTTTTATTATATATTTTTGCTGTCCAAGAGCAGAACACATAACAACTTTTGCTTCAGGACATTTTGATTTAAGAACTTGCAGCGCAGTGAGCCCATCCATTAAAGGCATTGTTATATCCAGAAGAACAATATCTGGTTTTAATTCCTCATAAAGCTTGAGAGCTTCTATTCCATTTTCAGCTTCGCCTACAACAGGAATTCTCTCCTTATCCAGTATTTCCCTTATTGAGATTCTTATAAAATACAGATCATCTACAATCAAAACACCTGATTTCATTCTTCTTTACTTTTCCATATAAATTTTAAATATTCTTCTATAAATGGATCAATATTTCCATCCATAACACTTTGTATATTTCCAATTTCATGTTTTGTCCTATGATCCTTTACCATTGTATAAGGTTGAAAAACATAGGAACGGATCTGGCTGCCCCAGGCAATATCTTTTTTTTCCTTGCTAAATTTTTCGTTCTCTTCTTCCTGTTTCTGCTTGTAATACTCATAAAGTTTTGACTTAAGCATACTCATTGCATTTGCCCTGTTTTTATGCTGACTTCTTTCTGTTTGACATTGTACCACAAATCCTGTTTCAAGGTGTGTTATTCTTACTGCTGAATCTGTTTTATTTACATGCTGGCCGCCTGCGCCAGAAGCCCTGTAAGTATCTACTCTTAAATCTTCCGGCCTTATATCGACCTCAATATCATCTTCAATAACAGGATAAATATAAACTGCTGCAAAAGAGGTGTGCCTTCTGGCATTTGAATCAAAAGGAGATATTCTTACAAGTCTGTGAATTCCAGATTCTCCTTTAAGATATCCATGCACAAATTCCCCATCTATCTGCATTGTAACAGATTTTAATCCCCCTTCTGCTTCAAGAATATCAATAACTTCAACAGAAAAACCCCTTTTTTCAGCCCATCTCATATACATTCTATAAAGCATACTAACCCAATCGCAAGCTTCTGTTCCACCTGCTCCTGAGTGTATAGTCAAAAAAGCTGATGCATTATCCATTTCTTCGCTAAGCAATTGGATGGTTCTGAGTTCTGAATATTTATTTTCCAGATTATTTATACTTTCAGCTATCTCTTTTTCAAGAGATTCATCTTTTTCAGAAATCGCAATCTCAAAAAGCTCTTTTGTATCCTGAGCTTCGTTGGAAAGAGTTTCCCATGGAATAAATGCATCTTTAAATCTTTTTAACTTTAATAGAATCTCTTCTGCTTTTTTTCTATTTTCCCAGAAATTCTCTGCATATGTCTCTTTTTCAAGCCCTTCAAGTTCTTTTTTCTTCTTATCAGGGTCAAAGATGCCTCCAGGAGGCTGAAATGTTGTCTACTATTTTATTTAAAGGGATCTTATAATCAAGTAACATCTATTATTTTACCTCATTTTAATAATATCTTTTTCCATTTCTTTTTTTCAAGTAAAGATATTACAAATTGTTCTTCAAAAGGATATTGATAAAACCTCACTTTATCGAAATGGTCTGTAAACCTATCTATATCCCTTTTAAGTCTTTTTAATGTATTTTCCTGTATACTCTCTGATTCAAAGACATTTTTAAGAATTTCTTTAAATCTGTAGAAAATAAGGATATCCCTTACTTTCTTAATAGTATCATCATTTGAAAGCTCATAGGTTACTGATACAAACATATATATAGTTTAAGTATTTTTATTCTGTTGTCAATCCCGTGCTCTAAAGCGACATTTCTGGATACATGAGTTTAAAAATGATATTACGACTATTTCTGTCTAAAAATATTTATCTCTTTTTCAAGCGCCTTTATGATCGCATCCAGCTCAGGCATTTGCGGCAGGTTGTCGCCTGATGCAGGAACAGTAACAGCAGGGTATGCTTCCCATGCTTCCCGTATCGGGTACAATGCTGCTTTCGCTCCATTGTTTTTCCACTGATTCGCCCCAATCCGCCATGCCCTGCTAAACCCTTCGCCCGGCACTGTTATCTCCACAGGCAGCCATCGCTTCCCACCAAGTTCTATTATGGCGCTATTATTCGCATACCATGAATCATCGCCTACATTAAACGCTATGTAAATATGACCGGGTATTGTGATAAACGCGCTTTCTATATCAAGCGCTTCCAGCATTGAACAAAACAAAATCGACAGATACGAACAGTCACCACCCCTGTAATACAATGCTTGATATGGATAGCTCACATTATCAAGGACTGATTCATCAGCAGTAACTTTTGCAAAGGATGTTGCTGGTACTACTACATAAGTAATGCCGTACAAACGAAGAGCTTCAAACAATGCTGCTGCATACATAACATTGGAAGGGGTATTCCCCTGCTTTGACTGCGATTCAACTGCGCCTGCCACATAACGCGCGAATAGCCGCGCTGAGCTGTCTTTTGGGGAAACAAAAGCTGCTGCCCTGCGGTCATCATCCCAGCTAAGCGTGTTGCGGTGAAATATCGGCATCTGTATTGCTGATACTGCTTCTTTCTTTGAACCAAGGCTTCTGTATTGCGTATGTATTGTACCATTCGCATTTACTGTTTCAGTCAGGTTCATCATGGCTTCGTTAAAGAGCGCTGTTACAGGAACTTCTACGCTTTCTCCTGAAGAAAGACTGGGCAACACTGCGAATGTCCAAGGCTGGCTCATGAAACTATCAATAAAGAATGAAAGGTTTACATCTGTAATTGTATTGGGTTCCTCATTGGTAACTTTAATTGTTGCCACAGGGTTGTTTTCATACCATGCCCATGAAACAGGAAAGACCCTATACTGTTCGGTTTTTTCAACCTTGACTTTTGACTTCTTGCCCATTATCTCGGACAAATTAAGCCTGATGCCTAAAGCTGCATCCAGAGTTGCCAAAGGATCTGCTGAGCCAAAAATCCTGTAAGTATATCCACCCTCTGCATAAAAAGACAAATATGGCAACATATGAAACTGAGCGCCTATTGTTCCGCCAAACAAACCAAAAGTATCGTTATCCCCTTCTCTTGAATATTGATACACCCCGGCATTAACTCCTGCCTGAAAAGCCCATCTCTCAAATGCTCTCCATCTTACAAGCGGTCCAACTTTTCCTTCAAGGAGCGTAAGGGGATCTCCTACCTTAACAGGGATACTTGCAAAACCAACACCTGCGCTGACTCCTAAATCAAACTCTTTGGTAAAATTCCAAAACACCCAATCAAGTGAAACATCTGCTCCCATACCTGTACTAAATTGCGAAAGTGAGATTGGCATTTTTACAACAGGAGCGATTTTTAACGCAAAGTTGTTTTCTGCAAAACAGGGAAAAGATATTAAAAATATAATAATCAACCACGAACTTTTGCTTTGGATTTTTCTTGCTTTATTACATGCAATGGTAATATCTCTTTTTTTATTCATTGTTAATTCCTAATTGTAAACTATCTTCCCTCGATCCGTTCCATGCCTCTTTTGGCAGCGCTATTCTGACTGTCCTTTGCCAAAGCCTGCTTAAACCATTTCTCTGCTGCTGCATAGTCATTCTCGCTAAGCGCAAGGTTGCCGCGGTTAGTCATGGCAGGGACAGAGCCCATTCCTGCTGCTCTTTCATACGCTGCCTTTGCTTCAGGGATTCTGCCTGCTCTTGCATACAATATCCCAAGCCTGTTCTGGATCACTGCGCTATTTCCTGCTCCGGGTTCATTGCCAAACTTTCGTATAAGCGGCGTAATCTCCTGCTCAATATATGTTTGCATAAAGCGGTTTACTTCCTTTGCTGCCAAAGCATTATCTGTTCTTATATTATTCCTTCCAAGTTCCGGTAATGGAGCAGGCGGATAATCTGCCCAGGCTTCCCGGACAATTACAAAATCAACATGTTTTCCTTCTTTAAAAGCTTGATTAAGTATTGCTGCTCCCTTTGTCCAGCACGCCATAAACCCTTCATTAAATGAACTCATGGATAAGGGGAGCCACACTTCGTTGTTTATTGCAAGCATCTTGTTTTTGTCATTAAACAGAGTTTGCGCTCCGCTCTCTTCTGTATCAAGATTTATGGCTACAAGAAAATCTTCTTCTGTTTTTATAAAAGCTGAACTTATCCCAACACCTTCAAGCGCTGCTGCGAAAAGGAGCGCAAGGTCGCGATTGGAACCTGTCCTATAAAGTAATGTCTCTGATGGGTACTGCGCTTCTGTTTCATCTGCGTATGTTTTTCCAAGCTTTATATTCGAAGCTCTTAAGCTCTCCAGCAGCCAGATAGCATACTGCATATTCTGATTATGTCCTGTTCTCCTGTTGGAGCGCTCAAGGCCTGCTACAAACCTGGCAAAGTCAAGTGTCTCCGGCGATGTTGGCGAGATAAATGCTGCAAAAGCAGATGCATCGTCAACTGTTACCTCATTACGATTATGAGTCGCTACTGTAACTGCGCGAACTGCTTCCCTCTCCTCTCCCAAAAAAGTATAGCGGATAACAAGCTCTCCCATTACGCGGCCTGAATCTGTAAAACGTAAAATATCAGGAGAAAAATCTGCAAGCAGACCCATCTCTGCGCTTCTGCCGCGTGGGATGATCGAAGCAGTTCCGCAAGGGAATTCCGATGCAGTATAGCCGGTTGCCCTAAAGTA
>Ga0123353_10015295_pt1 | contig 11133 bp, 11 predicted proteins | sample TergutLab28metaG_3_FD_92763 | JGI IMG/M metagenome (GOLD analysis project Ga0123353, IMG submission 92763) | Labiotermes labralis P3 segment gut microbial communities from Petit-Saut dam, French Guiana - Lab288 P3 | ecosystem: Host-associated > Arthropoda: Insects > Digestive system > Gut ... | reverse complement strand
TTCCGCAACCCTCTATAACAAGGACACGATTGCTGAAATTATCCCACCGCCCGAGCCAAGGATATACGGCGGGGGCGTTTCGCTGGGCTGGACTACGGAAACCGAGCCCAGCGCCGGGGCTGTAGATATAATCGAAACGGGCAACCGCTATTACGCCTTGTATAGCGGCAACAACATTATCTTGAAATATGACTCTTGTGGAGGAACACCTGTAGACACCCAGATCGGCGAGTGGAGGATAAACAGCTTTAATTTGCTTGCTCCCGTCAATCCTGAGTTTGAAATAGCCGCCGCGCCGACCAAGGCAGGATATGAATTCGTTACATGGCAAACGATTGCCGGTGATTCTATCGCTCCCGGCGACCGCATTACAACCGGTATATATGAACAAACCCTTTATGCGGTTTGGCGCGAGATACCGCCAATGATGTACCTAATAGAATACAGCGCCGATGACGCATATGACATGCCTATGCCGCAGACCAAAACCGAAGGGCAGCCGCTGACGTTGAGCGACGCCGTGCCGATCCGCTATGGCTACACATTCAAAGGTTGGGCGGAGACACAAAACGCAACCACGGCGCAATACCAGCCGGGCGGGAATTACACGAAGGACGGGAATGCTACCCTTTACGCTCTCTGGCAAGCCAATACCTATTCCATCCGCTACAACGCCAACGGCGGCACGGGGACGATGGCAAACTCGACACATACCTTTGAAGTCCCTAAGGCCCTAAGCACAAATACCTTCACGCGCGACGGCTATGCCTTTGTTGGTTGGGCATTCGGTACAGAAATCGTAGAAAGTGACCCCGTGTTCGCAGATAAAGAAAGCGTTATAAATTTTTCTATCATGAGCGGCGCAGTGGTTGACCTCTATGTCGTGTGGCAGGCTATCCCGCCCACCACTTACCTTGTAACCGTGGTGAATGGCACTGGCGGTGGCAACTATACAGCAGGCGCAACGGTCACCATCACAGCGAATACCGCCCCAATCGGCCAGCGCTTCAAGGAATGGAACGCCAGCTCTGGTGTAACATTCATCGACGGAACCAGCAAAACAAATACCACAGCCAAGTTTACTATGCCCGCTGGAGCGGTAACGGCGACCGCTGTTTATGAGCCCATCCCACCAGAACCACCTGCTTCCTATACCGTGACCCTCAACCCCAACGGTGGCAGCGTTTCACCTACAAGTATATCCGTGACGAACGGCGGCAGCTACAGCGCCCTGCCCACGCCGACCTATAGCGGGTATACCTTCAATGGCTGGTATACGCAGGCCAGCGGCGGCGCAAAAGTCAACCCGACCGACACCGTGAATCTGACCGGCCATATAACGCTCTACGCGCAATGGACGCAAAATACCTTGCCGCCTTCCCCCGTCAAACGCATCTTTTCTACTAAATATGAAGCCACGCCTTTGAACTGGATACTGTTCTTTGTGTGCTTCGGCTGGCTCTGGATGTGGTTTTAGAAGTTGAATAGCAATAACGGGCGCGCCTTTGCCGGTGCGTCCGTTTTCTCTTAGTCTCCCCACCGCCAAGCAATCCCGGAAAACAACCCGCCGTAGAGGTCGCTAAACTCCGCCCCCACCACGCTCGTATCCGCCAAGTCCAGCAATTGCCCCCGTGTCGGTTCCCCCGGCCGCGTAAAGAACGGCAGTTGCCTGTATTGCCAGATAATCTCCGGCTTGATACCCAAAAACACCACCTCGACCTTGAACGACAGCGTCGGCTCATGAAAAGCCCGGCACGAATCAATCAGGGCGTGTTCAAAGGAGCCGTCCTTGTCCGGGTCCGGGTTCATCACAAACGACAACTCCACCGGCTTGCCACGCTTTAAGGGTTCGCTGTAAAAGAACCTATGCGCCAAGCCGTTCGGGGTTGTTTTTATCTTTGCGACGCAATCGCAGGTCGGCGTTATTATTGCCGGGATGCTGCTGCTAATTTCCAGATAATCCACATTGTCCATTAAAGGAATGAGCCGGTACAGCTCCCGCGTCTCCAGCCACATCCGGTCCCGTACAAGCGTTAATATCTCCACCCGTTCCTGTAAAGCGGCGCTATGTAATACCGGCGTACCGCCCGGCAGAGGGGATGCGGTGTATCTCGCCGTCAACAGCGCAAGCGCGAGGTCGTTCAGCGCGGCATTTTCCCGGGCGACCAGCGTGTCATATTTCCTGTGTATGGCTTCGCCGTATTTCTCCCGCCGCGCGCGCAGGGTCGGCAACCCGGCGTAGTCCGGCAATAGCCCATAGGCTACCTTCAAGGCTTCCGCGTCCTGTGCCTCAAGCGTATCTATCGCTGACAGCAGGCGCTTTTTTAATGTCTCGTATTCGCTTTCGTCGTATGCGCCGCTGACACCCCCGTGTACCACTTCCAGAAATACCGTAGGCGACACCAGACGCTCCGGCACAAACCCGGCGTCCTTGCGCAGATACACCAAGTCCTCCAGCAGTTCCTTCCGGGTGTGCTTGTTCATCCCATGCCCCCAAGTCCCTAAATAACTATAACCAGTATAACATATCTCCCTTGTTTTGTCCATCCACTCCAAGCCGCATTTTTTCCGATTCCTCCTATTTTTCCGATTTTCCCCGTTTTCTCCCCCAAGCGTCGGTTCTTGTGCTAGACTTGTCCTCGCTAGCAGAGGGTTAGGAAGCGACCGAAGAGGGAGCTTTCTCCCAGGCCCGCCTTAGCGGGTCGCCCAAGGGCAAACAAAATTCTTACAACTAGGAGGTAATGTTCATGCCAAACACGTTGACCCGCTACACAGGCGGAAGCACCGGCTTATCCTCGTATTCCAGCAACAGCGGCTACTACGACCTGTCGGAGTACAGCGGCAATTTCACGCAAGCCCTCGCCGTCACCAACCTTCACGAGCAAGGCCGCGCCCTGCTTGCCAGCACTGCCCTCGAAAACGTGGGTGCGCTTTCGGCCATGGAGGGATACCTAAGCGAGATAGCACCCTCCGGCGCGCACCGCTACCGCGCCATCGCCGACGCATACACGGCGGCGGTGTGCCGGACCATTATGGATTGGTGAGGTGAATGCCATGGGAGCCTATCTCCTCATCACAGGCATTGTCTTTGCCGCGCTCGGGCTGGCCGTCTATTTCTATCGCCGCAGCCGCGCCGCCGAAACATCGTCACGCCAGAACAGCACCATGCTCCATGACTTTATGGCGGTGGAAATGGCAATGAAAGCGTCCCAGCTGGAGAGCTACAAAGCCATGCTGCGCCAACCCCGCGCCAATCCGCCGCCGTCCGAGTTGACCCTTGATGAGCGTTAGAAAGCGACCGAGCAGGGAGCTTTCTCGCAGGCCCGCCTTAGCGGGTCAACCCGGCAAGCGCCGCCGTTTCTGATGCCCTGCCCCTGTAAACTTTACAACGGCATTCTTTGTGTTCCACTAATAATGGCCTTTCCCCTGTTGGCGGCTGTCCGGCCGCTCCAAAACGCACTTTAACAAAATATTGTGGTTTTGCCGTCAATAGGGGAAACTCGTGGCACAACACTTAACGCCGTTTTCGGCAAGGAGGCGCCATGCCTGAGCACAAGAAATACAAAACCATACTCGCAGACCCGCCGTGGGACATAAACCAGAGCGGCAATTACGGAGCCATTAACCGCTACGGCCTGATGAGCCTTGACCGCATCAAAGCCATGCCCATCAAGGACTTGGCCGAGGACAATGCCCACTGCTGGCTGTGGGTCACGAACGGCACCCTGCGCCACGGCTTCGAGGTCTTAGAAGCATGGGGGTTTACGCCCCGCAGCATATTCACATGGGTCAAACCCCGCTTCAATCTCGGCGTATACCTGCGCAACGCCACGGAGCATATGCTGCTGGGCACACGGGGCAAAGCGCCCGTTCTGTTCAAGGGACAGGCGACTTGGGGGTTCTACCCTTTACAAGACCACAGTCACAAGCCGGAGGAATTGTTCTCTATGATTGAGCGTGTCTCTCCGGGCCCCTATCTGGAGCTGTTCGCCCGCAGGAAGCATCGCGATTGTTGGGACGTGTGGGGGAATGAAATTGCTTCGGACATCGACATTCCCGGTTATCCCGTGCCGGACTCTCCGGCCACAGATAAGGCAGGTGAATATGAATGACAGAGAAGATATGGGTAGGTATACTCGGTTTTTTCGCGGCGGCGCTGCTGCTGTATCTCGGCGCGACGCTCCTGATGAAGGTCTGGTGGATTTTGCTCATCGTCGCGGTCATTGCCATTGTTGTGCTGGTAATCTACCACCTCAAAAAGGGCAAGCCAAAGTATTGAGGGGACAGCCATGTTAGAACGCAAGTTTGACGAACTCACTTGGCGGGAAATCACCTGGCAGCGACCCTTTACTGTTGAAGCCGTACAGGAGATGCTTGTCCACTTGGCGGGATTGAATACCCGCGGCGCTATTGTCTGGGAAGTCCGGGGGAACTGTGAACGGATACGTTATCTGCTCGGCACGGAACAGTGCTACGGCAGCAAAATCCGTCAAGCCATGTTGCCCCACGGCAAAATCCAGTTCCATGCGTCCACAGAGGAGCGAACCCCCACCACCAGCGCGGCCTTGTTAAAGATAGGTAAGCCCACCCTCGCTTTACAGAGCGATTGCGCTTTGTCGGTTGCCCGGGCGGCGCTGGCGGCCATCAGCCAAGCCAAACCCAGCGAGGAGCTGGTATTACAGATTGTGCTCGGCCCCGCCTATACGCCATCCCCCATGCCGCACAACCTCCACGACCCGCACGCTTCATGGATTAACGCTGTCTGGGGCAACACCCCACCCGCCTCCCCGGAAGGCCGTGCCGCTGTCAAAGACAAGATTGCCCTTCATGGCTTCGGTTGTGTGGTTAGGTTGGGTACAGCGGCAACCACCCCGGCGGCGGTGAACGCCCGCATCAATGGGCTGTTATCTGCTCTGCGGGTTATGGAGAGCGCCGGGGTACGCTTCACCACTTCCTCCATCGACCCTGTAAAAATAAACGACCCACATATCCCGTGGCACTTTCCGCTCCGGCTGTCGGTGAAAGAGCTGGCGAACTTTCTGCTCCTGCCCATCGGCGAGGAAGACCTGCCCGGCGCGCCGGGATTACACCCGAAGCTGTGCCTGCCCCCTGAATGGTACCGCTCGACTGGGGAGCGCACCTTTGCTCTGGGCATGGACGGCAAGACCAAGCTCGGCATTGCCCCACGGGACAGCTTGGAGCACACGATTATCCTTGGGCCGACCGGCTCCGGCAAGTCAACCACTATGCTTAACCTCATTTTGGCCGACATCAGTGCCGGGCGCAGTGTGCTGGTGATTGACCCCAAGGCCGACCTCGTCAATGACATAGTTGCGCGCATTCCCGAAGAGCGTGACGGCGACGTGGTAATCCTAGACCCCTCCGACCCCTGCCCTGTGGGCTTCAATCCCTTGGCCTACAAGGCCAACCCCACCCTTGTGACGGACGCTGTGCTGTCGGTATTCAAGGAAGTCTTTTCAGAGAATTGGGGCATACGCTCACAAGATGTGATGTCAGCGGCGTTGTTGACGCTGGCGCAATGCGAAGGCGCGTCGCTGTTATGGCTCCCGGCGCTGCTCACAGACGCGGCCTTCCGGCGTAAGGTGACAGCACAGATTAGCGACCGTATAGGGCTGGAGCCCTTCTGGACGGCCTTTGAGAGCATGAAGGAGACGGAGCGGCGTATGGAGATTGCTCCTGTCTTAAACAAGATTAGGCAATTTCTACTACGCCCGGGGCTTAGGAATGTCTTGGGCCAAGCAGAGCCGAAGTTCCGGCTGGAGGATTTGTTCAACAAGCGCCGTATCGTGTTGGTGCCGCTCAACAAGGGCGTTATAGGGAGCGAAAGCGCGCGGTTGCTGGGGAGTCTCATTGTGGGGCAGACATGGACGCTGGCGCTATCCCGCGCAAGCCTTCCCCCGGAGCAGCGCCATCTTGTCAGCGTATACATCGACGAGCTTCAAGACTATTTATCCCTGCCCACGGATTTATCCGACGCATTGGCGCAGGCCCGGGGCTTAGGTGTCGGTCTTACCATGGCCCACCAGTACCGCGAGCAACTGCCGCCGGACATCCGTGCCGGGGTGGATGCCAACGCCCGCAACAAGATTGTATTCGGCTTAAATGCCTCTGACGCGAAATCCATGGCGGCTATGGCCCCCGAACTGGAGCCGGTGGACTTCATGTCGTTGCCCCGCTACCAGATTTACACCTCGTTTATGTCCGGCGGGCAAAGCACAGGGTGGATACAGGGACGGACGCTTCCCGCGCCGGTGGCAACCCGGCAGGCGGTGGAACTGCGGGCGAAGAGTATGGCCGCCTATGGCAAGCCCACGGAGGAAATCGAGGCGGAGTATCTGGCGCAGCTCGGATACAACACGACCATTACCGGCGCGGAGCAAGTCGCCGGACAGGACATGGCAACACAGTCAAGCGTCATCGCCGCCCCTGTCGGCCGCAGGAAAAAAGACCAATCACTCGACCAATCGGCCGACCAGCCGCCCGACTGACCGGGTAGGCGAACCAAACCGGCAATGCCTTATACACCGCCGACTAGACACCAATTATTCACTTTAAGGGACATGACTCCTACTGGAACCAGCGTGGTTCCAGTAGGGCAGGGGTTAGAAAGCGACCGAGAAGGGAGCTTTCTCCCAGGCCCGCCTTAGCGGGTCACCCACCACGAAAGGAGACAATCGTGAACGAATACAACCACAACAACCCTGACGGCTTTGAGAAGTATCACGTTGAAACCCCGGAGGAAACAGCGGCGCGGGTATCCCGCAGGCAACTGGAGCAGTTCGCCGTCGACCTCCAAGGCCGCGACCAGGCCATCCTGAGTGCGCTACAAAACAGCCGCTTCATGACCTCCGGCCAGATTTCCCGGCAGCACTTCGAGGCCGACCACGCCAACCCATCTGCCGCTCAGCGGGCCGCCAACCGTGCTATGAACCGCCTACAGGATTATGGCCTTATTTCTTCGCTGAACCGGCGTGTCGGCGGCGTGAAAGGCGGCTCCACCGGCTATGTGTGGGGACTGACCCCGCCCGGTGTGCGCTTCATGAACCTCGGGCAGGACGACCAGCCCCGCAAACGCAGCTTTGAACCCTCCCCGCGCTTTGTGGAACATACTATCGGCGTGTCAGAACTGAACGTACAGCTTTTGGGCATGGCGGGCATCGCCGTCATGGACATCCAATTTGAGCCGAACTGCTGGCGCAGCTACAGCGGCAAAACCCTGAAGCCCGACCTCTACGCCGTCACCTCTGATGGGGAGTATGAGGACTCGTGGTTCTTTGAGCTTGACCTTGCCACCGAAGCGCCCAGCCGTATTGTATCCAAGTGTGAGCAATACCAAGACTACTACCGCGCCGGTATAGAGCAGAGCGACAACGGCGTATTCCCCATGGTCGTATGGATCGTGCCGAGCCCCAAGCGTAAGTCCGGCTTACAAGAGCATATCCAGCAAAACACCACGCTGACCGACAAAGGTATCTTTGTGTTTGTCTTGCCGGACGAACTGGAGGCCCTGATCCGCAAGGGGGCCGGAATATGAGGAACGATAACCACTCTGCCAAGTGCCGCAACTGCGGCAAACCGCTGCCCCACAGCGCTAAAGCCCGGAAGAAGCCCTTTTGCTGTAACCACTGCCGGACGGTCTGGTGGAACAACCACCACGACGCCGGTCCCTATATGGAGAACACCGCCACCTGTTTTTACTGCGGCCGGGAGTTTGAGACGTATAGCAGGCGGCAACGCTATTGTTCTATCTCCTGCCAGCGGGCGGACAGCGGAAAGGGCAAGGCATAACGAGTTGTCGGGTATGGGGCACACCCGCCCCATACCCCTTCAAGGGCTTGCCGCATGTGAGCCCCCTGCCAAGTCAAAGGCGAAAAGCAACGCACCTTACATTCAACTTTATAGCAACCCTAACCCAAAAAGGAATAATAACATGCTTACATTCAACAAGAAAGTCAACGAAAAAAAGACGCAGGAGAGGGCCGTTAAGACCATGGAGGACTTCTTTGAAGACCCCGATAACGACTTGAGCAATGCGCCGGAACTGGTGGAACAGTTCGGCGAGGCTGAGAATCCGGAGGAAATCACTGAAATGCTCCGCAACTTACGGGACCATATGCGTTCTTACGGTCATCGCATTTTCAAGTTTACCAGAAACCTCGAACGGTTCACCGCTGAACTTGAGAAAAGAGCCAGCTAATAACATTGAACCAACTCTCTTTGCTTTTCGCCTAAGACTTGAGGCAGGGCGCTCACATGTAACCTGCTCACATGCGGTAAGCCCTTGAAATCCCCCGTTTTTACTGACCCACCTGAACCCCGAAAGGAGGCCCCCCTATGTCCTACTACCATAACAACGAAAAATACAAATCCGTCTTTCACGGCATACCCTTTGAAGTAAGAAAATTAAACGGCGCAAGGGTATTGTCCGGACGGCGTATGGAATCGCACAACATGAGATTACAGCCTGTATTCCGCAATCCACCTGATTTAGAGCGCGTTGGCCGCGCCTTAATAGAAATGGCTATGGATGAATCCAGCGACCAAAAACCCGCCGAAAAATAGCCCAAACTTTGTCAAAACTGACAATTGCTTTTCTTGCCAATCGGAGTTAAAATCTGACGTGGCTGGAAAGCCGGAAAGGAGGAGCATAATGGAAAACATGGCAAACTCGGCGGGGGCTTCGGCATTGGGCTTAGGGGCGCTATTTACCCCTAAAGTAGCCCTATCTTATCTGCGGGTATCTTCTCGCAGGCAAGCCCAGCGCGGGGGTGGCGATGACGAAGGCTATTCGCTTCCCGCCCAGCGCGATGCCGCTAAGAAGAAGGCGTCAGATTTAGGCGCAGTAATTATTAAAGAGTTTATCGACCGGGGCGCGTCCGCCAAAGTTATCGACCGCAAAGACATTCAGGAGATGCTTGACTATATCCGCGACTATGAAGGAAAGATAGACTACGTCATCATCCACAAGGTCGACCGCCTAGCCCGCAACCGTTTTGATGACGGGGACATCACCCGCTTTTTACAGGAGCGCGGAATCCGCTTAGTCTCAACAATGGAAGCTATTGATGAAACTCCATCCGGGATGCTCCTCCACGGCATTATGGCATCCATCGCGGAGTTTTACTCACGCAATCTTGCCACGGAGGTCTTAAAGGGCATGAAAAAGAAGGCTAGTTTTGGCGGTACGGTCAGCAAAGCGCCGGTGGGCTATATCAATGTGCGGAAAGTGGATGAAATGGGACGCGAATACCGCACCGTGGAGTTGGATGGAGAACGCGCGCCATTCGTCCGGCAAGCCTTTGAGCTATATGCTACCGGTGACTGGACAATTAACAACTTGGCCGAACATCTTGCCTTGTGCGGATTTACCACGCGCGGAACGCCGAATATCCCATCAAAGCCTATGGACAGGCGAGCCTTAAACACCGTCCTTATTAATCCATATTATACCGGCAAAATCGTTTTTCAAGGCGCATATCTTCCCGGAAAGCATGAGCCGCTGGTGGATATAGAGACATGGCAGAAGGTACAGGACGTACTTGCCAGCCATGTTTGCGGTGAACGAACCCGTCAGCATCCGCATTTTCTCAAAAGCACAGTTTATTGCGGTTCCTGCGGCGAGCGCCTTTTGATACAATACGCGAAATCCGGCTCCGGCATCCGTTATCCCTACTTTTCCTGCGCCGGACGGCATGGGCGGCGCAACGACTGTAAGCAGCGCTCCGTCCTAATAGAAGAAGTCGAGCGACAGGTAGAGGCGCTTTATGACGCTTTATCTTTCGCGCCGGAAGCCCGGCAATGGCTTGAAAGCTGGCTGATGGAAGAAATCCAAAAGATCGCTGACGATTTTAGCGCCAAGCGGCAGGAATTGGAACGCGAAAAAGATAAGTTGGAGCGCAAACAAAGAAAATTGCTCGAGGCCCATTATGCGGATGCTATCCCGCTTAATCTACTCAAAGAGGAGCAGGGGCAAATAGCTGACGCGCTTACCGCCATTGACCGCCAACTGGATTTACATGATACTCATTTTGACGGGGTAAAGAGCAAATTGAATAAGGCGCTGGAGCTTTTGGAGGGCTGCGGAGAAGTATACCGCGCCGCGCCGGAGCATATTAAGCGGGCTTTCAATCAGGCGTTCTTCGAGAAAATCTATGTTAGCGCCGGGGATGGGACTTGCGAGGTTAAGCCGCTCTTTGCGGAACCCTATGGCCTGATTTTTAGGCAGAAAGCTCAAAGCGGGGTTGAAGCCGAAGCAGAAAGCGAAGCGGAAACCGCAAGCCTAGCGGAGCCGGAAACGATAAACCCCGCGAACCTGCGGGGCTTAGGCGAGCTTGCCCGCCAATTTAATGAATGGCGAAACCGCCGCATTTTTTTGGGCGGCGGTTTCAGTAAGAACCTAGTGGTGGACCTGAAGGGATTCGAACCCACGACCTCTCGGATGCGAACCGAACGCTCTCCCAGCTGAGCTACAGGCCCAAAAGCAACATATATTATAACCCGCCCGGCCGGGTTTGTCAAGAAGAATTTTGGGATTCCACATCCCAGACAAAAATCAGCCGGAGGCCGAAGGTTTTTTCTGCAGCGTTTGTTACCAAAACCGAAATAGTCCACCCAATAGCGAACCCAATAATAGCCCAAGACCTATTAAAACACTTAAAGGCACAAGAATAGGTGAAAAAATAAATAAAAGGATTTCATATGCGCCCATGCTCACTTATCTCCTTACTATAGGTTTGTGGCTATAACCCCCCCGGCTTCCTCCTGTGGAGGAAGCTCCCGCCTCGGGCGGGTGATGAAGGCATCGCGGAGCGACAATCAGCTTTCGCGGAGCGACGTTCTTCCCCAAGCTCCTCCCCGTGGGAGGAGCTGTCGGCCTCGGGCCGACTTTTGTAGGCCTTAGCGCTGCAAAAGTAGAGGAAGGCATCGCGGAGCGATAATCAGTTTTCGCGCAGCGACGTTCTTCCCCCGGCTCCCTCGTGAGGGAGCTGTCGCCTCGGGCGACTGAGGGAGCATCGCATCGCGACAATTCCTCACTCCTGAATAATATAATTGTGCCCCCTCGGCAGCCCCAGCTGCACCAGCACCTGCTCCTCCTTCTCGCGCATGCGCACG
>Ga0123353_10015294_pt1 | contig 11133 bp, 5 predicted proteins | sample TergutLab28metaG_3_FD_92763 | JGI IMG/M metagenome (GOLD analysis project Ga0123353, IMG submission 92763) | Labiotermes labralis P3 segment gut microbial communities from Petit-Saut dam, French Guiana - Lab288 P3 | ecosystem: Host-associated > Arthropoda: Insects > Digestive system > Gut ... | reverse complement strand
TCTACTGGTGAGTCAGTACAGAGCGACAAGACTAGCTTCAAACTATTGTGCGATTACCTGTAAATCCTCTCCTTGGTGACACTGCATGAATTCAGCAGGCAGAATAACGGGACGGATATTAGTCAATGCTTCAAAGCGACTGCACAATTCTAAGTTCCAAAAGTGAAACGGCTCGATATGAAACGAAAGGACGGCATCAGAACTCAATTTCCTGCCTTTCCTCGTTGGTGTTTTATATTTATTACGCCGTATTAACTCATGCAGTTGTGTAGCGTTAGGTGGAATGGGATTATATAATTACGAATGAAAAGTCAAAGAGAATTTGGTTGGAAATTGTGTCGGAAGCCTTTAAAATAATATTATCTCAGAACTTCCAATTAAGAAATGGAGTGAAATGGAACAAGTCATTCACGACAACGGGTTCTTAGGACTAGACAAAGTACTGTTCGAATACGTCAAATATTTGCTGCTACAGACGTACGTGACTGCTCTTGGGCTCCGTGTTCTCCACAGGAATCGGGTTATGATGCATTAAGTTTGCCAAAGTATCACCAATATTTTGTGTGTGTGTGTGTGTGTGTGTTTGTGTGTGTGCGCGTGTGTGTGTGTGTGTCTGTGTTGTATAAATTTTATGCCATTCGACGTTACCCACAACAAAATATTTTAACTATTTGCAGTCAGTAGGATTCTAAATATTGATTATTGTCGTAGTGTAAAAGCATAGACCTATATAAGGTCAAGTTACTTGAAAGAAATAATGTGGCCACTTGTTTCATACAAGGTAAAAAACGCATTTTACCTTCGTGGGTGACAAACGACAAGTGACTGAAAATAAAATTTCTACAAATATTTTTGCCACAACACAAAAGAAATATATCGTATATTTTAGTACCTTAAGTTACAAGGAACTTTGTGAGTTACAGGGTCATTTGTCATTACTGTTATTATAACAATACTTAAAAGGTACATTGCCTTTGGAATGTACGTAGAATGAAGACTAAATTGGTTTTGAAATTGTGGCGTTTTATATTCTTAAATACCGGCAAATGCATAGACTAAATATTGGAGAAGAAAATTATAATTGGATGAATTTAAGAAAGATAAGGGACGCGAATAGTGCATGAATAACATTGGATCAGGAAGGCGCCATTGCCAAGTATTAGTATCAGAGGCCTTGAAATCTGTAACTCCACTCCCAATGTGTTATTAGTTTAGATCGGAATTTAAGTTACACTTATTGCGCGTCCACTTCACAGCTTCTCGAAACAATTCCTATTTGGGCGATTCTTAAGAAAGCGGAACCCATTAACAAGAATTCAACACCTTGGACCATACCGACGTTTGTCAGACTAGCTGGATTTTAGTCAAAAGATAATTTGTCCTGCAGGAGAAGGGAGAATATGAAGACAAACAGGTAATCGTTAGTGTAAAATGGAAATCGAAACCCTAAAAAATGTTGCTGTAGTTAGCTGACAATAAACGGACCGCAAAAAGCAGTCCCTTACATATATATATATATATATATACTGTACCACATTTAAATCTTCACAGAAAGAACTCAAATGAGCAGACACTCAAATTTAGTATCTTATATTTAAAACTTATTTCGAGTAGTAACGCAAGCAACATTTCGGAAAATTTAGGAGCAAACCTTCTTAAATACATACAGTACTTGAGGTTCCCACAACAAATCAGATGATGATTCAATTCTTCTAGGATATCACGCGGTGTCGACTGGTCACTTTAATCCAATACTATTCTGTTATTAGTAGATAATTACTATTCGACAGGTTGTAGTAACTGTAAATCTTAAACCCTTATCGCATTTAAAATTTCATTTTCAGTGTTAGGTGATCGCGATGAGGAGGATATAAATGGAAGAGAAAAGATGTTCTGTTTGTCATTCTTCACCTCCCTTTTTCTTTCTTAAGTTGAACTAACTTTCCCTGTTCTTATTTCAAACGGTGGAAAAATTGCATCAGGGTCCCTTCTAATTCAAAGACAGTAGCATGAGACAGTATGTTTGCAATATTAGATATTTCGAACTAGGGTTCCGAGGTCATGTGCTATTTACAATTAACAGCAGTTTATTACAAGCAAGAGCACAACCCTTCTTCAAACCCACACCATGCACTAAACGGTCTTTCTAATTCAGTGCAGTAACATTCGTGTAGCTATATGCGGTTCATAACCCCAACGATTCCCTACTGCTCACCCGTATAGTTACAAAATGCAAATCAAACTCTGACTAATGTCTAATTGCCCCGGATTCTCCCCCATACTTTTCAACATTTCTCCCCTTCCAATCCTCCTACCCCTTTAATTGTTCTTTAGCCATGGGGAAGTTTGCATCGAAACTCTTTTGTCGATGGACATGAGAAGCGTTAAAGATAGATAGGTAGGGATAAACTAAAATGGTTAGGCTAGGGGAAGCGAAAACGGAGTTTGAATTCATTTGATGGTTGATGAAAAAGTGGATGCTGTTAATCTTAAATCGTATATATTGTTTGGCATTTTGAAGTGCGTGTATCTTATTACAGCCGTGCGTGCCTATGGATTAATATCCGCAGATTTCTCCTACCCAATTGCAAACTGAATAACTGGGCGTCAAAATTACACAACAGTGGACCATAAATGAAGAATAAACTCAAAGAATTTATGCAGAATATCAATACGCGTAACCCATACTTGTGATCAACACTTCTTCCCGGCAGTGATGTCATATGATTAGCACTTACGTACCCAGATAAGACGATATGCATGTGCAAAAAAGTAAGGCAGTCCCATTACAGGCCCGAGGTGCTCAGAGGGTTCAAGGAAGTTAAGGTTCCCAGATTAGGTGACAATGACCCAGAATGGTGGTAAGGTTATCAGCTTTACGCACCGGCCTTTTTTACCCCCAAGAAGTACTCCTGGTACTCATTTCTGTTAGAGGCTGAGTCGACCCCAGGACCATAGTGCGATCGGAAGGATTTTATGTCAATAAAAAATTCCAATGAAACCATCTGGAATCGAACCCGCGACCTTCCGATTTGTAGCACAGCACCTTAACCACTGTGCTACAGCGGTCCCCAGGATATATATGTGTATGGGTGGAAAATTAGCGCCTGTATATTAATCATCCAGTTGTGTGTTAAGTAGAACAAGTGCCATAAAATTTTCAGTCGGGCAAAATTTTTGTATCAATTTTTAAATTGTTTTTCTTACTGAAAGTGGCTCGTATTTAAGACAAACTTGCAGGTGTGTTCATAATAAAATAACAGTGTAATACAAGTTGTAGACTATCTTTTCAAATGGCTTTACAGCATGACGATAGATTTGTTTGTCCGAAACATGTGGCTGTGAAATCACCTGTGCTCGACTGTAACTGCTACTAATGGTATTGTTATTATGCAAAATAAAGGACTGTAAAATTAGCAATGTATAACGAAAAAATATATTAAGTTAATTAAGTAAGAAGAAACGATAAACAGAATGTACCGAAGGTAGAAAGAATGAAGAGTAAACTCGATGAATTTATGTGAGGGAGAGAGACAAGAGAATGACAGAAAAAAAGTCAGCTATTTATACAGCACAAAAGTGAGAAACATAAATCAAGAAAAAGATGTCAGATATTCTCATGGTATTGGCTATGAGGATTACTGTCTTCTGCAATGTGGTGCTAGTATTAACGTACAGAGTACCTGAGCGCCCGGCGTCTCTTCCCACGAGACAGTGATCTTTAAGTAGGAGACAAGAAACAACGAAAGAAAGTAGTCGTGAATGAGGTAAGAAAGAAAAATCAGCGGGAGATAAAGTATTATGTTACAAATTTAAATTATTTCTAGCAGGTAGTAAAATATGTAACAATTTCATTGACTTGAATCATAAACATGATTAAATACTAAGTATTAAACACGTAACAAAAGTGTTTCTGTAGTGCTGTTTTTGTGTTTTCAGAAGTAAAATATTCTAATTCGTTAGTTTACATGTCATTCGACGAATAACTCTAGATACACCAAGTAAACATAACATAAATAGAAAGAGAGGAAGGTGTATATGTTTTGACAAGAGTAATCAAGTTGATGCTTCATTTTCTGTGGGTTCATAAGAAGCGTTAGTGGTAGAAACAGTAACATTTTTCAATTAAGCTTTGCCCGTTCTATTTGCTACTCCTTCAAGACGTCTACGCTAAAGTACAAGGTTGCAGAAGAAAGAAAGAACACTGTAACCTACTTAGAAGTATCATAATATTCAGGTACTGGTAACAAAACCAGTCGAATTCTTACTTATTTATGTGCTGAATACGGAGCAGCCCCAGAACCTGAGAATTGCGGAAAGCAAAGGGTGTTGTGTACACGTAGGGACAGGCTGTAGGGCCTTATATTTCACGTGTGGCAACCAGATGGAGTCGTGCTCTCTGCGGAGAGAAGGCAAAAGAGAGGAGGTGAAGGCAGTTCCCAAAAAATATCATAAATATGTCACTCGTTGGAGAAATTCGTGACTTGAATCTCATGACTCCAGAAACTACTGCGGTCTCATTCACGTGAGGAAATTCTGCCACATTGGCAACGATCGGAAAAAGAAAGGAAGGGCCTTTCTTTATTTCTTGTTTTCGACTCCTTTATTTAGCATTAAGTTAGGCGCTATGAACTCGTGGTGACAGTACCGTCATTTGATGACTGCAAAGAAAAATTTAGTGTTGTTTCCAGAATATGACGGAGCGAATGACTCGCTAAAACACTACACTGATTTTAGCACAATCTGTTTACTGCAGTATCCTCTATAATTTACACACATTTTGTGTCATGTAGAGAGATAATGGGATGGGAACAGAAAAAAAGAAGACATTTGAATTGAAAGAACTGTGAATTATTTCAAAGCAATACTAATTAAGTGCGACCTTATATTTTACATATAACCATATTCAGTAAGTAACGTAGGTCGAAGTAAAAAAAAAGTATCAAGAAATGAGAACAGTCTAAACAGGGCTGAAAAAATACCGGGCGCCAAGGCGTCCAGGAGCTCAGTCTACAAAATTGTTTACGATGGAGACTTATGTTCGTAGATCGTCAGTATGATAATTTTTTTCACTATTTTTGGGTCCAAAATTTAGAAATTTTAAAGTAGCTTCTAGGTTTCTGGAAAATGTTTGGAACCGGTTATGAAAATTTTGAATTTAAGAAAGTTGGAAGAGATTGAGAGTAATAAATGTCAGTAACAACACGGAAAATAAATACAGTTTGTTTGTGCATGATATTTCGAAGTATAAAATGAGGAAGGCTGATAACATAGGATGGCGAAAGCCTTCCACAAATCACAGTGACCGCAATTTACCTTTCCGGAATCAGAAATGTATTTCGACACGACTTCAAAGTTAATATAACATGCGGCCTTGTATGGAACTAAATCTTTTATTTCAATGAGCATGATACTTTTTCAAAGGACCTTGTCACAAGGCCGATTATTCCAGTAACAACCCCACATAATAATTCTGCAAGATATAGTTTGATATTGCCCTCCATCTTCGTCTAGAGCCTCCAAATAGGAACTTAAAATTTCACTTTCCGGCTGAAATTTCTTAAGAATTTATTCATTCCTCCCACGCAATTTACTTTCTCCAAGCATTTTAACCGCCTTTATTTGATTACGCAACAAGTTATGAATTTCATAATTATGTAATTCTCTCCAATATTCTGTCACATTCTTCCCCTTAAATCTAAATAGACTTTGTGCTCAAAATTATGTTTCAGGCACCCTCAACCTTTAATATGATTAATAGATACCAACTTTTATGTGTAGAGAAAAAGTTGGTTGTGAATAAAACGATGGTAGATTTTCGTTCATAGCAAATGGTAGAAACATAAAATAACTCAGCAGAGAGGGAATTTGGGAACTTCTCGATAAATGTGACGGTATTCTATTTGAGGTTGTTTTAAGGTAATGTTGATAATTTAGCCGTAATAGTAGAGAATTTTAGTATGACAGGGAATACTGCACTTTAAATATGCTGAAGGATACAGTCGACAGCTGCTTTGATTTATCATCTCAGCACTTGTCTGGATTCACTGAAGAAACAGAAATGATCCTAATTCAGAACTGTCACTGTTTCGGCCGAGACTTGAACAAGGATCCTTCTGAATACAAGTCAAAACGTTATATCTATCCGATGATCACGAGATCACTAGGATTTGCAGGAATACTAACTTTCTTTATCAGGAGAAGAACTGAGAGATTGTCAAGGATAGACCAGTTCTGTGATCGTAGCTCAAGAATTGCGATGTTTGAAAACAAAGTCTGCTACCTCTGCAGCAGCGAGAAGGTATTTAAGGTGCAAAGTTTGTGTATAAGGCATTTTGACGTCACCGCCTTGCAAGTTACGTGTCATCTGAGACTGTGATGCTGCAGTGAGTACTTGTGCCAGTCTGAGGGTGAACGAGAAGACGAGGCAGAGATATGAGCCGCATCAGAATTACGCCCTTAGTCTTCAGTCTTAATTTCAGCAGACTCGTTGCTGCTATTTTGCATTAACAAGACTATCCATCCTATACATGCACACCCAAGTTTCCCTTCACAGTTACATGCTGATATTTCTATCTTCTTCTTACAGAAAAGTCCAGATAGCATCAAGAGTAAAGTACTGAAATGTACCTCACGTCAAAGTTTTATTATTTAAGTTTTACTCTGTAGGTATTGTTATAGTCTTTAATTGGTGACTAACATTTCCTTATAATTTTTACGTTTTGCTGACCGTGCATCTCAGTATATTTATCTCAGTAATTAACCAACTTGATGCACAAAAATTGTTTCACGATAAGTTTTATTTCATGCCTCTGGTATCATCACACCTATAGGTGTGATGATACCAGAGGCTGTGTAATGCAATTTTGACCTCCTGATGATGATCACATGTGCTCGAAACATGTAGAGGCATGAAACAAAACTTGTCGTGAAACAAATTTTGTACATCAAGTTGGTTAAATATTGAGATAAATTTCCGTATAACTTGTCTGTTCCTAGGCAAGTGCAGTCGGAACTTGTTATATTGATATTACGATATGTCAACTATACAGTCAGATAATCTGTGGTACCAATTAATTCCTCGTTGTTAACCCTAACATTACATTCGTCAGTTATAACAACAGCTGTTTATAACGACACAAAATATTCAGTTTCTTTCATGAGGTTATAACCGAGTTCGACTGTATTACAATATTTTTGCGGTAGAGTACAAACAATAAAAGAAGCTACGTGATTATAATTGGTCCATGCATATGAAGGGGACCGCGGTGGCACAGTGGTTAAGTTGCTATGCTACAAATCGGAAGGTCGATCCCAGCTGGTGTTATTGGAATATTTCGTTGACATAAAATCCTTTCAATCGCACTATGGCCCTGGGTTCGACCCAGCCTGCAACAGAAATGAGTTCTAGGAGCATTTCCTTGGGGTAAAAGCGACCGGTGCGTAGGGCTGACAACCTTAGCACAATCCTGTGCCGTTGTCATGAAATCTGGGAACCTTAACTTCCTGGAAAATTCTGGGCCACTCCGGGCCTGTAACGGGACTGCTCTACCATGCGTATAAAATTTTATCATCATTATATACATATTTTGCGGTTTATCACTTCCCGTCATAAGACTAAAACTATTTTCTTGTTTAGTATATCGCTATTACGTTATACCACAGTGAAATGGCCTTATATTTGTTGTGGTTCCAAAGGTGTACGAGAAAAAAATAAGAAACTCCACAACAACGGAGGGAGGTGTCGGTTCCATTGAGAAACTCCTCAGAGTGAAAAATAATTTTTTTTAGAATAATCACGAATGTCAGTGCCTGGATTTAACGGAAATTCATTGGAATATATGATGGTTAATAAAGTACAAACGGTAGAAATATAGTTAAAATTTCAGAGACACATAAGTTTTGCAAGGAACGTTGAGCGTTTCTGAAGGTAGCCTTAAAAACTCCGGAATGCGTTGCTGTCTGCTTATTTGGAGCTTTCGCCTGTAAAGTCAACACATCTGAAATTTGAAGTCTAGCAAAAGTAACTTTCGTCTTCAAAAAGCTACACAGAACAGCATTTTCTCCTATCATAAGCATCTTCCTTTACGCTGAAATGATCGTTATTTTTAAAGGGAGAAAATTTGATCATTTACTAATTCCAATTTCCCTTAATGACCAATAGGCGAATGTTTTACCTACATAGTTTATATGATCTTATAATAAAACCAACTAGATGCACTAATTTCTCAAATTTATTTTTGGAATAAAATTCTACATGTTTTGGACAGTTCCTCTGTCCATCGTCAAGAGTTATTCACTGTGCACACAGCAAAGGTACATGTCATACAGGTTTGCTGACAGCTTGCGAGCAGGATCAGGACGGAACTGGTTTGGTTCTGTTGCAGTTCGGTCTGATCGTGCTCACAAGCTGTCAGCAAACCTGTTCGACATTATACCATTGCTGTGTGTGAAGATGGACAGGGGAACTGTCCGAAACATGTAGAGTTTTATTCCAAAAATAAATTAGAGAAATTAGTGCATATAGTTGATTTTATTATAAGAATTTAGCACGATGCACGTTCACCTGAGCGTCAAAATAGTTTATATGATTTACCTTAATTCATCCTTCATATCAGAATGATTTTTATGTTGTACTCTAAAAAGAGAAGAATCACACTCAGGAAAGGCTTTTAGGAATGATGTCTATTCTCAGAATGTAACTATATCAACATGCCACCCTTAGTACTGCTTTTAGTCACCATTTATATAGTTTTCAAACTATTCGCCACACGATATTAGGGCAATTAAATTGTGAAAGGTGAAACGGAAAATTCTGGTAAGAAGAATGTTTAAGGTGAGAATTTTACACAATTTTTGTACGACAACCTTAAAGACTTGAATAACTAGGATTACAAGACTATGTTGATAAACGTAAGTGTGACGTGGAAGAATGATTACAGTTACTCAATTATTATACCAACTACTGCACATGGCATGCTGCCACAATACCCCACTGGTAGAGCGAAATTAATGTGACTTTTTATAGTGTAACTTTAGCAAGGACGATACGGCTCCCTGATTATGGTCCTAGGACCGAAACATGTCGGAACATTTTTAATGTTTTAGTATTTTAATGTGTAAATTTTATAATTTTTTATGTGCAGTAGTTGGTATAATAATTGAGTAACTCAACAACATGCACAGTGTAACAACGAAAATAAGTGATTACAGTTATTTTAAATTAGTTTCGTATAATAAGAAATAAGTGTATTCAATTCAGAATAGCAACAACTCCAACGTTCTTGCGAACCAGGTAAGGGATTTTGTAGTAAAAAGGAAACCTTGATTATATTAGCGACTACTAGGTTCTCAAGAAGGCCTGTGCTGCATGGAATTGGACTTAATAAATAACAGACCCTAGAATTTGAAGGATTATTTGATGTTCCTGTAATATCAACTCTACGGTTTCACCGTGTTTAGAGATCGAACTTTAGAAGGGAAGTTTCTTATGTGTGTCTTCTCATGAAATGCACTACCCTGTACATCGCTTTAACAAGAAACCAATAAAGAGGAACGTAAGTGAATTCCGTGTTTTATAAGACGACTTTAAGGCTCGAATGTCCTAACAATTCCCATGATAGCTGCCTTTATTTCTCAGGGCCGTTATTTTCTCTCACAGAAAAGTCGGTGAGACAATGTCAGCAGGAGAGTGGGGCAGAAGGCGTTTGTGTGTGTGTGTGTGGAGGGAAGGGTCTGGATCGGGTTGATCCACTAATAAGAAATATAACCAAGTAAGTGGCAAACAGTACAAGGGGATGGTTTCCATAAAGTAAATACTTTTGAAATGAAATTCATTATAAATCTCACAAAACCAAATACAAACCCAGAACTGGAGCTAAAAGTGATGTGCTCTGAAATTCAACGAATAACGTATCTCTGATGTACCAAACAAGACTGTGTTGAAATGTCTTTCCGTCCAAGACGTCTTTCCCTACTATTTAACATTTTTTTAAAAATATTGTGGCAAAGTCGAAAGAGACAATTGACCTCTTTAAAGTCATTTGTTTAAATATTAGTAATTATAAATATATGTTTCTACACACTGAAGTAAAGTGATAATAAAGTTGCATTTTACCCAGCAATTCAGTGATAAATTTAAGTTAATACCTTTATTATATCTAGCTTTCTTTACATATTGACCAATTATATTTATGTATAGATCACATAAACTATAAACATAACTGACAAAAGTGTTCGTCACAAATGCCAAAACTTCCATGAAATATGTGTGTAAAGGTAAGTGAATTTCACTCTGTAGACCGACATGGAGGCCCAAAAAGAAGTAGAAGTACAGTTCCACTCTTTCCTTCAATCTCGGAATTAGACAGAAGTGGGGGGGGGGGTTAAATTTACGATCCGGCCGCTTTACCTCCGGGAATGACACCTGAGCCATTGTATTATATGTGTAGATAAAATAGTTGCTTTCCTTACACTCAATATATTACATATCATATATTTATTCACAAAAGAACTTCCAAACAGAAATCGCAAAACATGATATTCTGATAGTATATACATAAAATGAATAAATATTTATTTAACAAATTAGAATTCCCGCAACACACATTGTTAGTCTGTTGAAGATATTCTGGAAATTTACACAATAAATACTTGTCTACAGTCCACAGATATTAAGGGTATCTAAAGGAGAAGAGTCAGACAATTAAGACCCAGACTGTCTGTATAGAACTGCAATGTCTATAAATTATCTGAAAAATATTTCCCAAAATTCCTGCTTTTGTCTCTCAGCGATTCCTTCAATTGCCCGCTTCTCCTTTAAGCCGCCAACCTAAAGTATCCTTGAATTCATATAATGATATACAGTAATAAATGACTCTATTTTTGGCAAAATTCTAAGTCATCATCATCATCATCATGTTTCTGAAGGGTTAGGTGTGTTTCCTGTTCCTTGATCCTCAAGATGAAGTTGGTCCCTCCATCTCTTCCTCGGTCGCCCTATGTTCCTTTATCCTTTTGGTTTATATTGTAGTGCTTGTTTTGGTAGTCTGTTTGTGTCCATCCTCTGTACGTGTTGTAGCCACTTTTTCTGGTACTGTTTTATTTCCTTTACTATGTTCTGTACTCCCGTTT
>Ga0123353_10015293_pt1 | contig 11133 bp, 8 predicted proteins | sample TergutLab28metaG_3_FD_92763 | JGI IMG/M metagenome (GOLD analysis project Ga0123353, IMG submission 92763) | Labiotermes labralis P3 segment gut microbial communities from Petit-Saut dam, French Guiana - Lab288 P3 | ecosystem: Host-associated > Arthropoda: Insects > Digestive system > Gut ... | reverse complement strand
GGGCGGCATCCTGCCGCCCGCAAGGCATGCCACAATGAACACCGTTTGAACGGGTCGGGAAGTCCATCGGGCGGCAAAATGCCGCCCCTACAACACCATGAATTTCAAACTGAGGCACTACCGTATGTTCATGCTGTTCCATCCTGCACATCGTTTGATTTTCCGCTGCCCACAGCTAAAATGACTCATTGACCCGGTAAAGGCAGAGCCATGGCGGACTGCTCGGCCACGCGGGGATGGAGATTGGATGAGACTGCTTTCGATTTTCGCGTTGTTGTTCCTGATTTCTATCCTGTTGCACGGGGGGCTGAAAGACAGGGACACGCCGGCCGAGTCAACAGAGCCGGTTGCGCTAAGCGAGCAGACAGAGCCTGAAGAAGCGGCAGTCGCGGAGCCGATACAGGCAGAGCAGGAAGATTTTTCCTCTCTCATTTTCAGTCAACCTTATCCTACCAAGCATTTTGACTTCGAGCATGAATATGCTTTCAGTATCATAGAGATGGAAATCAAAAACCTGATCGTCAGCAGGAACGACGACAGTTTCAAGACGAAAAACCATTTTTGCGCCATAGGTTACGAAATTCCGCGCCAAGGAAAAAAGAAAGGTTCCACAAAAAAGGAAGTGGTCGTCTATTGGCGTGAAGCCAAGATGCTCTACCGCTGGACGGGAGGGGATCCCAAAGCGGCAGAGCAGGGCTTTTACAATGCAAGTTCCTTGATGTATTCGCACAGTATCCCGCTCAACCCCAACCAAAACGTGATCGGAGAGGGGAAGCCCGAGGATTCGTTGGGCGAGTATAAAGAACGCGCTGAGAAAGTGGTTTCCGATTGCGAGAAGCATGGCAAAGCGTATGAAATAGATCCTTTCATGCCGCCTCCGAAAGGGTTCGAGCGGCCAAAAGGCGATGACCGCAACCGTCCCTCCCCTGGCGCACCGGCTACTCCCGTGGCACCTGCTTCCTCTCCGCTCGTTTAGGCGTTCCCAGTTCGTTTTGCGGGGGATGGTCGGTGACTGCCGTGATCCGCAGCAGCCGTTCAAGAGCCCGCGCCGCAATGAACATGGCGACAGCTGCCGTCATTGCCATACTGGAGCCATAACCGGCGCACGACAAACCCTGCGGCCCTGTGGCACAGGCTGGGGGGCGCCGTAAAGGCTCATCTGAAGTGACGGCCTCAATACCGAATTTCTTGCCGGGCTCGCGTGTAAAACCGTGTTCACGGCGTAGTCGCGCCCTGACCTTGGAGAGCAGCGGGTCTTGCGTGGTGTGTGCCAGGTCTTCAAACCGTATCCGCTGTGGGTCGGTTTTACCACCTGCCCCGCCCGCCATCAGCAACGGCAAGCGCGCTTGGCGGCAATGGGCGGCAATGGCGACCTTGGCGCGCACATTGTCGATGGCATCAATCACGAGGTCGATGCCGCATAACAGCGTTGCGGTATTTTCCGGGGTCAAGAAATCTTCCACCGCCTCTACGCGGCATTGCGGGTGGATGCTGCGTATCCGTGTCGCCATTGCCGTGACCTTGGCCTGTCCAAGCGTGCCATCAAGGGCGTGGATTTGCCGATTGATGTTGGATTCGACGAGGTTGTCGGGGTCGATCAGCTTCAGCATGCCTACGCCGCTACGTGCCAGCGCTTCGGCCACCCAACAGCCTACGCCTCCGATTCCAACCACCGCCGCCCGTGCGGTTGCGAGGCGCGTTATCGTCCCTTCGCCATACAACCGTTCGAGGCCACCGAAACGGCGCTCGGGATCGACATCCGGGGAAAGGGGGAAATAATCGGGCACGGCAGGAAAACGGGTGAACACAGACCGAAAGTTCCCTGGCCGTCAAACCGGGGAGGTTCTTCGAAAACAGGCGTGATCTTACCGCGTATCCGGTTGCAGGGTAGAGACAAGGCAGACCTTGTCTCTACAGGCAATCATTCCCCTCTTTGGAAGGGGGATGCGAAACGTCGGGATGGTTGTATGGCTTGGCATCAAGCCGCAACAGCCTCCATCAAGGTCTCTTTTATCGTCGCTTTCTCGTGCGCCCGTTTTTCGTGGAGTTGATCCAGCCATGTTTCCAGCCCTTGGGCATTGATGCAAAGGTCTGACCGCAGCAGGTTGAGCGAGATTTCTTCGTTGAGCGCCCATTGCTGTCGGTTACATTCATCGCGCACGAGTTCTTCCAGGCCGGAAAGGATCTCGGTATGGCGTACAAGCCCGCTGCCGCGCGCCGCCTGCGCAATCGCTACCTGGGCGTGGATCAGGCGGAACAAATCGTTTGCCAGGCGATCGATGCCCGTAACTTTGCCGTAGTGGGCGAGATATATTGCCTCCGGACGATAAGCAACCATGCGGGCGATGGACTCTATCATCGCTACAGGGTCGAACTGCTCAGGAGGGGAGGACGGAAAAACAAACGAGCGTTTGCTGGTGTCGAATTCGCGGTACGAAGTCCCGAAAGCGTCGCCGGCAAAGAAAGCGCTTGCGCGCTCATCCCATACCACGATGTGATGCTGGGTATGACCGGGGGTATAAAGAAGCTTCAGTACACGGTCACCGAGGGGCAATTCCATGCCGTCGCGGGCAGGGACGATGCGATGCTCATCCACTGGCGCCAAGCGACCATGCAGGCAGAAGGATTGCCCCGACCCGAAAATCTTGAGACTGTTTCCCCAGAACCGCGTCGGAAACACCAAATGGCTTACGGTACCCGGATGAATGACCACACGGGCATGCGGCAAGGCGCACATCAAGCTGCCAACCCCTTCGGCATGGTCGAGATGCAGATGGGTCGGGATTACCCATTCGACGGCTTCGGGGACGATGCCCAGGTAGGCAAGCGCGGAAAGAATAGTCGGAACCGACGCATTGCTGCCGGTATCAATGATCGCTACCCGCCCATGGTCGACAATAAAATGAACGGCACTGCCCCCCGACTGACCACTGCAACGCGAGTCAACGATATAAATGCCATTGGACTGGCGAACAAGGCCTTTCATGGGGTTCCCTCTCTGCAAGAGTTTTATTTTTTATGACTATACGCTTGTCACGCAAAATGTTAAGCAGAACGCATGATAAGGAAAGTCATTGAAGTTGTCACGTTACTCTGCTGTTGTCATTCAAAGGAGGGAATTTCTCACATGTCGTTCAATTTTTTGAGCCGCTTCGGTTCCATGGGCGCTTGTCCCGTTCCAGCCTGCCGCTCCGTTACGGGAACTGTTGCCTGCCCGAGCTTGCTTACACGTCGGCAAGGGGCCCTATTGGACGCACCCCGGGCAGCAAACTGTCCAGAATCGCCATGCGCAGCATGTCAACCACCCCGCCGCGCGGATAAGTCACCCTCCAGGCCAAGGCTATCCGGCGCACGGGTTCTGGATGGGTAAAGGGACGAACCCTCACCAGTGGATTGCTGGCCTCAAGCCCGTCCGCAGCCGTGCTTGGCAATACCGTGACGCCTAGCCCGGTGGAAACCATGTGGCGGATGGTTTCGAGTGAGCTGCCTTCAAGCGTACGTTGCAGGCCGCTGGCGCTCTGACACTCCGGGCAGACTTCCAGGACTTGGTCGCGGAAACAATTGCCTGCCCCAAGCAGCAGCAGTTGTTCGCCGGCGAGCATCCCGGGAGTGATTTCCTTTTGTTTGGCCCACGGGTGCTGGGCAGGCAACAACACACGGAAAGGTTCATCGTATAGCGGCTGCGTGACGATGCCTGGTTCAGAAAACGGCAGGCTGATGATGATGACATCCAATTCGGCGCGCCTGAGCGCCTCGGCCAGATTGGCTGTGTAGTTTTCCTGGATGATGAGCGGCATGCGCGGCGCACGCTGGTGTGCCTTCGGGATCAGGTGCGGCAGCAGGTATGGCCCTATGGTGTAGATGACCCCCATGCGGAGCGGCCCGACGAGCGGATCCTTGCCGATGGTGGCGGTTTCGTGGATGTGATTGATGTCTATCAACACCTTTTCGGCTTGGATAACGATGCGTTGGCCGATTTCGGTAATTCTGACCTCGTTGGCAGTGCGCTCGAAAAGCAGGACGCCGAGTTCTTCTTCGAGCCTCTTGATCGCAACGGAAAGTGTCGGTTGCGAGACGCAGCATTTTTCTGCCGCACGGCCGAAGTGCCTTTCACGAGCCAAGGCTACAAGATAGCGCAAATATGTTATGGTCATTAAACCTCCGACTCGCCCATGCTACGGCAGATTTTTCATGAATTGCGATGTTTCTTTTTATTCGAGAATGCCTTGTCCACATGCTTGATGCAATGGAAAATACCGCTTTTATGTATCGTATTTTTTACCCTTCGGCAAAACGTCGGGAACCCTGTAACAAAAATGCTATCAAATGGCGTCACGGCTACCGTAACTACGGCTCGGACATGAGTGGGCAAGCCATCCACGAAATTGAAGCTTTTCAGGGCTTGTAGTAAAAGGATCCGCCCATAGGGGAATCTACAGATATCGTTTCAGTTTCTTCTCGTTCGTTTGCGCCAAGGAATATCCATGAAAAGAAACCTTGTTATTGCGGCCCTGGTTCTCGGCCTGGTTGCTTGTCTTCCGGAGGATGGACCGGGAATCGGAAAGGCTCATGCCGACAACATGCCCACGGAGGCCATTCAACGCGGCCTGCCCAATTTCGCCGATCTGGTCGAGAAAGTCAGCCCCGCTGTCGTCAATATCAGCGTTGATCAGACCATCCACCCGAGCGACGACGAGGGTAATCCTTTCGCTGGCGATCCTTTCTTCGATTTCCTGCGTCGTTTCGGTGTGCCGGGGCAGGGTTTTCCTCCCAACCATCCCGGTGTCCCCCGTGTTCGACAGGGGATCGGTTCGGGTTTCATCGTCAGCAACGATGGCTATGTGCTCACAAACGCGCATGTGGTCGGTGACAGCAAGGCGGAAGTCACCGTCAAGTTAAGTGACAAGCGCGAGTTCAAGGCCAAGGTCATTGGCATCGACCGCCGCACCGACGTGGCCGTCATCAAGATCGATGCCAAGAACCTGCCTATCGTCGTTATCGGCAACCCCGACAGTGCCCGCGTTGGTGAATGGGTTGCGGCCATTGGTTCGCCTTTCGGTTTCGAGCACTCCGTTACCGCAGGTATCATCTCGGCCAAGGCACGCCGCCTGCCGGACGAGAACTTCGTGCCTTTCATCCAGACGGATGTAGCCATCAACCCCGGCAATTCGGGGGGGCCGCTTTTTGACCTCAATGGCCGCGTCATCGGTATCAACTCGCAGATTTATTCGCGCTCCGGTGGCTTCATGGGTATTTCCTTCGCCATTCCCATCGATGTCGCCATGAAGGTGAAGGATCATCTCGTCCAGTATGGCCGCGTACAGCGTGGGCGCCTGGGTGTTTACATCCAGAGCATGAGTCCGGAACTCGCACCTTCGTTTGGGCTGAAAGCCTCGCACGGCGCATTGGTGGCACGAGTCGAGCCTGACAGTTCCGCCGCTCGCGCCGGATTGAAGCCGGGCGATATCGTGCTCAAGGCTGACGGCAAGGAAGTAAACGAAACCAATGAATTACCGCGCATCATCGGCGACAGGCAACCGGGTAGCAAGATCAAGCTCGAAATCTGGCGCGAAGGAAAAAGCCGGGAACTCGTTGCCGTGCTCGATGAGATGCCACAGGAAGAAACGGCACAAGGTTTGAGAGATCAGGACAAAAGCTCACGCGACAAGCTCGGGCTCAACCTGCGCCCCCTCAATGCACGCGAAACTGCGCAACTTGGCGTGATGGGGGGCCTGGTGGTCGAAGCGGTCAGCGGACAAGCGGCGCGCGCGGGGTTGCGCAACGGCGACGTGATTCTGAGCTTGAACAACCAACCGGTCACCTCCCTGGCACAATTTCGGCAATTGGCTGAAAAAGCGGGTAAGCGCTTCGCCCTGCTGATCCAACGTGGTGACGTGAGGCTTTTCGTCCCATTCAGGCTCGACTGAGCGCCCAAAAGCAAGAAGACATCACACAGGCACACGCCGGGCGGGAAAATTCCCGCTCGGCGTGTGTTTCCCCCCCCCTCCTCAAACCTTGAAGCGCGACACCAGTTCCTGTAATTGTGCGGCAAACTGTTCCATCTTGTCCGCTGTTTCCGCCGTAAGCATGATGGCGGCATCGTTCTCTCGCGCCATCTCGGCAATGGCTTCAATACTTTCCGTTACCGATGCGCTGGCATTTTGCTGCTCCAGAGTGGCTACGGCAATCTGGTCTAGCCCGTCACCGACTTCCACGACCAGTTCATTGGTGGAATTCAATACTTCTGTCATTCCCTTGGCCATGTTGCGGCTCGTTTCAAGGCGTTCCAACCCACGCCCAATAGATTCCCGCACCTGATCCGACTGTTGGCCGATATCCTGGGTGATCTTGTCGATCTGTCCCGCTGAGCGGGCCGATTTTTCAGCCAGCTTGCGCACTTCGTCAGCGACCACCGCGAAGCCTCGCCCATGTTCCCCTGCACGTGCGGCTTCGATGGCCGCATTGAGTGCGAGCAGGTTGGTTTTCTCTGCGATCTCGCGCACTTCCTGAGTCATGCTGTTGATGGATTGGGTCGACTGGACGAACGTCCCCATCGAATCGGCCATGCGCTTGACGGCCTCCTGTACCTGTCCCATTTCATCGAGCAGTTGATGAAGGCTGGATTGTCCGGTTCGCGAACGGTTCAGACTTTCGTGCGAGCGCGAACGTACTTTTCCGGTGTTATCGGTAACCAACAGGATATTGCTGTTGAGTTCCTCGACTGCTCGGGCGGCCTGCATCAAATGATCTGTCTGCCGATGCGAACTTCCGGCAATCTGCTCCGACTTTCCGTTCATGTCGCGCGCCTGTTCGGCAACGGCAACAGCCGAAGTGCCCACTTTTTGCACCAGGCCGGCAATCACGCCGAGCAAGTGGTTGAATATGCTGGCCGTGCGTCCAACTTCATCCTGGTGATCCACATCCAGCCGCCGGGTCAGGTCGCCATCGCCATGGGCAATTTCAGACATGCCGTTAGCCAGGCGTGATAACGGGCGGGCTACGAAACGCTGGATGAAAAAGTAAACAAAACCAAATAATGGCAAGGAGATAACGATTGCAAACAAGATGATTTCATCGCGAAAGCGTTTTTTTGCCTCATTCGCATGATTCAGGGAAATGCGCATGCTCACCGCCCCCAGGGGCTCACCTTCTTTGGCTATGTGGCACACGAGACAATTTTTGCCAAGATAGTTCTTTGAAGCCAGTGACGGGATTATTGCCCGCAGGTATTCACCCTGCGAGTCCTTTTCCACCTGCATGTAGGGTTTGCGCTTTTCCATGACTTGGCGTTCAAACGCGTCAGGTATTTTCGATGGATCGTTGCCGGGGCCATAGATTTTACTCACCGCATCGCCCCGGATTACCTTGAGGTCATTGATCAGAGACAACTCCCTGATCTGATCGAGAAACACATTACGTTGATCCACGGTGCCGGTAATCATCATCCCGGTCAGGCTGGCCATCGTCATTTCATTGACCGCCTGCGCAAAATCTTTCGATTGCTCCATGACGGCGCGGTGATTGCTCCGGTTTCCCCACACAATCATGCTGGCCCACGCAAACAGCAGCAAGATTCCAATTACGCTCGTGAGGCGCACCCATATCGGTGAATCTGAAAGATGGCGCATGGTTTCCTTTTCGTACTGGCTGGCGCGCTAGGAATGGAACAAAACGGCAGGTGACATGTCCATTATCGTTACCCGCCACTTTCTACACCTGTTATTACGGCACGGCGCGTATATGGTTTAGTCTTTTTTGCCTGCGTACCGTAACGTCTGCCTTGATTGCGGTACGAGTTGGCTATTGCTATCATCATCAACCGTTCTACAAGATGATTCGCTGCCGTTTCGAACGATGCAATATAAGGCCAGAGCGGGTTGTCACTCATAGCACCCTATCCATCAACATGCGAGGCAAACATGAAAAAAATCACTATCGCTACCGTTATTGGTATTGCAACCCTGTTTCTGACGGGCAGCGCTTTCGCCCAGGTCAAACCCGAAGAACAGATCAAGTTCCGGAAGGCTGCCTACAGTTTCTCGGCCTGGAATATGGGCAAAATCAAGGCCAACCTCGAGGGCACGTATAATGCCGAACAGGTCAAGCTTGCCGCCAATGCCATTGCCGCAGTGGCAAATTCCGGTCTCGGCGCGCTTTTCGGCCCGGGAACCGAAAAAACAATCGGTGAACAAAAGACCACCGTCAAGCCAGACCTGTTTCAGAAGACCGCCGAAGTCGCCAAGCTGGCCGGTAACTTTGCCGCCGCCTCGGACGAACTCGTCAAGGCTGCCGAAAGTGGCGATGCCGTCGCTGTCAAAGCTGCCCACGGCAAAGTCAGCGCTACCTGCAAGGCTTGCCACGACGACTTCAGGGTTCGCTGATTGCATGGCAGGGTGATTCAATACTCCCGCTGGTTCCAAACAACTCAAAACCCCGCTTTGTCGGGGTTTTGATGTTTTTTACATTCCAAACGCAAAAAATCACACCTTCCCGTTTCTAATCCCCCGCTGTTTTTCCAGCGCGCAGTAAGCTTGCACGCATGGACTTTCCCTCCAGTGAAACGGAGGAACGGCGATGAAACCGCTTTTTGTCCCTTATCCTTTCCTGTACCTGCCAAGTGCCTTCGCGCTAGCCATTGCCATGACAACGGTTCCCGCAACGGCACACGCGGACATGTGGGAAAAAATCGTCAGCGGTCGTCGCCACACGGTTGAAATCAATGCCTCTGCCATTTTCGATGCCGAACACGGTACAAAGGTGTCGTGGGAACGGATCGTACTGAATGACACCGAGGCGAAACAGGCCGGATACCGCACGATCAAGGCACTGAGCCGCTATGATTGTCTTGGGCGGAGTTTTACGACCATCAAGCGGGTGTATTTAAGAAACGATGACAGCATTTTCCGTGAAGAGGTCGTGTCCGAACAGCAGCCGATGCCGGTACGGAGCAATTCGTTAGATGAGCAGATATGGCGCAGGGTTTGTGGCCTGTCCGCAGCATCCGTGGACGGTAAGCCGGGCAGTCGTGGTAAAACGGCTCCGAATGCCATGAGGCGCATCAGCAAACTGGCCGACGCAGCCGATCAGGCTGCCCAGAACGCCTCGATTCCGTCCCCCCCCAAGGCCATGCTGCTTCCTGCCGCTTCCGTGACTGTGGGCGCTGCGCCACAAAAAACATCGACCACTCCTGCCGCCACAGATTCGCCACCCGCAACGGCTCCGGCCAAGCCCGTCCCGTCCGCGGCTATCCCGACTCCTCCCATCCAACTCAACCCTATCCCAATGCCAAGCGTGCCGCAGAACCCGGCAACTCCCAGAAACCCCAAACAGCCAGTGGCGCCGCAATCGCAGAAACGGTTTCCCGATGCCTCGTCTTCCCCACGGCGCGTGGCGGCAGCACAGCCCTTTCCCGCTTCTGCCGCATCGGCACAGAATGTGGCGCCTGCACAGCAGCCTGTCCTCTTTCCGGGAAGTGCTGAGGATTGGGGCTATTTCGGTGCGATTGGGCCTGAGTTCTGGGGAAAATTGCGACCGGAATGGAACCTGTGCGCCGAGGGCAAGCGGCAATCTCCCATTGATTTCATGGCAGCCAAACCCGTCACGGTTGATCTCGATCCGGTGAAGTTCGACTATCGTCCGGCGAGCTTCGTCGTCATCAATGGCCCCCGGCAGTTGCGGGTCAGGGTAACCGGAGGCATGGGCATGGAGGTGCGCGGGCAGCGTTACGCCCTGGAAGGTTTTACCCTGCATCGTCCGGCTGAAACGCAGATCGACAACAGGATTGCCGATATGGAAGCGCATTTCTTCCATCGCGACGACAAGGGCAGGATTGCGGTGCTGGCCGTGCAATTTGTGCGTGGCGGCCAATCCAGCGTGCCGTTGCAAATCCTGCTCAACAACCTGCCGCTGGAAAAAGGGGACAGTTACGCGCCCCAAACCATGCTGGACATGGCCGCATTCCTGCCGCCGGACATGGCACATTATCTCTATATGGGCTCGCTCACCACGCCACCCTGTACGGAAGGCATACTATGGGTGGTGATGAAGGAGCCGATGATATTCTCGGACGGACAATACGAAATTTTCTCCCGTCTTCACGCGGGTAACGCCCGTCCGCCACAGCCCGCTTTTGACCGCCTGATTCTGGAGTCGCGCTGAACCGACTTAAAAAAATCCCCGCATGGGCGAACCATGCGGGGATTGGCTGAGTGAGGATCCGCTTTCCTGGAACCTTACCTGTCGTCGACCAGGTTGCCGTTCCTAAGCAATTGGTCGATTGCATCCTGGCCTTGATAGCTGCCAGCCAAATCCACTCCTTCGATCACGATGTTCAATATCGGCGTGGACATATCGGCAGGCGTAACAGCAATCAGCGTATTGCCGCTATCGACGGACACCTCCAGGTGAGCAGTATCGAAGAGGTAGTCATTCCCCTGTTGAAGCAGGTCACGCAGATCGAGCTTGTCACCTTCGTCGGCATTGAACCCGGTCACGGTGTTCGTTACTAGCGCATTACCGTCCCCGAGGTCAGCCAGGTTCCACTTGAAGACGTCGACAACGCCATCCGTACCGCTCAACTCGCTGTGATCAATACCACCCACTGACAGCTTCTCGGGACCCGGCACGGTGAGTGTGACCGTGGCCCAGTCGCTCGGGGAGCCATCACCATCGGTGAGTTGGTACTGGAACGAATCATTACCCGTAAAGTCCGGGCGTGGAACGTACTGGAAGCTACCATCCTGATTGATCCAGATACTGCCGCCGTTCTCGGTCATGAGCGTCGGCACATTCGGGTTGAATTGGCCATCCGGGACGGTGATGCTTGCTGCGTCCTCTTCCGCCCTGACCTGCCAGACGATGTTCTGCAGGCCGTTCGGGCCTTTCGAGACATAGTCTGCCGAGAACGTGTCATTGTCTATGACGTTGGCCTCGAAGCGGAATCCGGCGTTGAGCGGGCTCAGGGCGTAGTCGTCGTCGGCCGCTATCGGCACGGTGTCGAGGATGTCGATGTGCGCCGTGGCAAAGTCGCTGTAGCTCCCGTCGCCATACCTCAAGCAGTACTGGAAGCTGTCGACGTCCGGGATGTTATCGCTGTGGTCGCGCGTGGGGGCGGCGTACTGGAAGGTGCCGTCC
>Ga0123353_10015292_pt1 | contig 11133 bp, 9 predicted proteins | sample TergutLab28metaG_3_FD_92763 | JGI IMG/M metagenome (GOLD analysis project Ga0123353, IMG submission 92763) | Labiotermes labralis P3 segment gut microbial communities from Petit-Saut dam, French Guiana - Lab288 P3 | ecosystem: Host-associated > Arthropoda: Insects > Digestive system > Gut ... | reverse complement strand
TGTCGCGTTTATACGGCGGTTTCGAGTATTCGTCCGCCATTTTCACAAACAAAAGATAGGTAAGCTGTTCGAGATAATCACTCTTACCTATGCCATCATCGCGTAAGGCGTTCGCCATAGACCATATCTTTTGCCCGACATTGGCTTCCGCCATTAATGTTCCTCCTCGTATAAAAATCCGTATTTTTTAGTACCACATAGAAACGTCATCCCTAATTTTCCCATCGTTGTAGTCATCAACTATTCGTTGTCGTACATGGTCGTAATACACCCAATAACTTGTCCTTGCAACTGTTGCAACTTCTGCTTCGATTTTTTCGGGAGCGTTGAATATCACCTCGCAAATCAACCGTGCGCTTTTTTTATCAACAGTATGCTTGGAATCGTTTTCCGCGACAGCTGTAAGCTCTATCATATCCTTTGTGCGATCAACGGTTATAATGCCCGGTCGATTGTGCTAATCATCTTCAGGGAAGTATTCATAAATAATACGCTCAGGGGTTTTTTCTTTGACATACCATTTAACCATCGGATTCACCTACGTTTTGTATGTTATCGTTTTCAAGATCAATCTCCATACTCTTCGGCAGAACGACCTGGATTTGCCAATTAACATTTTCGGTAATTAATTCGGTATCGAACCCGACAATGTGTTTAATGACATTAACCAAAGGTTCGATTATAAGACTCTCTCCCATTTCATCTTCAACAAGAGCGGGATGTTCTTCAACAACCTCATTTAGCCAATTCGAATCAAAGGGGTTACCGTCATGTATTTCAAGGTCCACCAAAGACTGATAACCAGAATTGAAACCCGTCAGGAACACTTGGTCGAGAAACTTTTCAAGTTGTTCCGGCGTGAGATTAAAAACCGCTTCATAATTTTTCATAACGTCCTCCTCTTCGTGTTACGCATTAGCGACGGCATAATTCAAACAGGAATCCACATCCACATTAGGAACATAATCCTAATGCTTAAGAAAACCATCTTTTAGGACATCCACCAGTTTACCGCCTTTGATAAAAACTATTTGCTCATGCAATTTTCGGAACGAACAATTTTTTTCAAAATACATTCATCACCTTCCCATTAGCAAATTGCAATATTACGCCGCTATCAGCGCGTAATTCATTTCATTAAGTATGCTTTCATATTCGTTTCCGAACAATTCATAAAACTTCCCAAGCCCGCCCCTGCCGTCAAACGGCGACAAATCGAGATGCTCTGCCTTAACAGACATTGACGCGGCGATATGGTCACGGAGCATACGAAGCCAATCCATTTGTTCTTCTGTAAATTTGAGAGTACCTCTCTGCTTCCTAAACGTCCACGATTGGAAGCGCCTTGCAACGTCCGAGGAAAACGTATTGAGTTCCGTTGTTTGACCTAATTGGAAGCGGACAAGGGAAATAATATCTGAAAGCTGATTGATAACGTTCTTTTCCTTTACCTTTTCCGGTTGATTAATTGAATACGCCATCCATATCCTTTCCGGCGGCATATTCGCGGCGAGCAGCGCGGCGTATAATTCTTTTACCATTTCAAGAGTCAGCGGACGGTTTTTATAACTTTGGCTGTATATGATTTCGAGCGCGTCTATGACATTTCGTTTTTCTTCAATGAATTGGGCGAATGTGTCTATTGTTTCGCCCGCCTTCTGCGTTTGGTTTGTGCCCCAACCGCTGAACGTGACATTATCTATATTTACTTTATCGATTATTTGAAAGTGGTTTTTGCGGACATTTTCAATGTAGTCGCGTACTTCCGGCATATTAAACGGTGCTGATGCGGTAATCGCCATTTCTTTGCTTATTTCGGCGGCGTATTCTTCTTTTTTATCATAAGGAAGCACCGCTCCATATTTTTCGCGCACGGCTTCGTCAATCGTGTCCTCGTCAAAAGCGTTTAACATACTCGTGGCAATCGTTATGACGGGAGTTTCGCAGATTTCCATAAATTTCATCTTTTCTTTTATAGTCATAACTTTATCAAGTCTTGCAAGCCTTCCGGCAAGCGTAGTTAGAATATTTTCGTCATTCGTTCCAAGCGCGATGCTCATCATCAGTTCTTTCAATGATACTGCCGGCTTGCGTTCCAATTGGCGCGATGCCGTCTTTTGTGATTTCGTAACGCCTACTGCATCAACAACGACATAACCGAGCTTCTTTTGTGTAGCGGACGGCGACACTTTTTTCAAATCATCCTCGTCGAGCGTTCTTGTGGCGCGTCCGAGCATTTGCTCAAAATAATTTTTACTACGCACATCACGCATGAAAACAAGGCATTCAATCGGTTTTACGTCAGTGCCTGTCGCAATCATATCCACGGTTACGGCAATACGCGGGTAATAATCGTTACGGAACGCCGTCAATATGCTTTTCGGGTCTTCGACTGAACTATAAGTTACTTTTTTACAAAACTCGTTGCCCTCTCCAAATTCCTCGCGGATAATCGTGATAATATCGTCCGCATGGCTGTCGGTTTTAGCGAAAACAAGCGTTTTCGGAAGCTCGTTCCTACCGGGGAACATACTGCGCCAAGCGTCGTGAAACGCTTTTATCACACTTCTTATTTGCGTCGGTTTCACAATATTGCGGTCAAGCTGAGAAGGTTTATAATTTAAATCTTCATCAAGTTGGTCCCATCGCTTCATGCGGGAGAGCCGTTCGCGGACTTCTACTGTTTGTTTTAAGATTGTGCCGCCTTTGCTCCCGATTTGCGTTTCAATCAGATATGTGCCGTCGCGCCCGACGTTGACATTATCCAAAACCGCTTGCTCATGGGTATATTCGCTTACTATGTTTTTATTGAAGAAACCGAAAGTCCGGCTATCCGGCGTAGCCGTCAATCCGATGAGGAAAGCATCAAAATAATCCAAAACCTGCTGCCATACGTTATAGATTGATCGGTGGCACTCGTCTATGATTATAAAATCAAAGAACTCCGGCGTATATTGCGGATTGTACGCAACATCGCGCGGCTTTCCCGTGATAGTCTGCTCGTTCATAGATATCTCTTCAGCGGATTCTTCCAATTCTTCACCGCGTAGGATTGAATACATACGCTGAATCGTGCTGATACATACTTTCGTGTCCGTCGGTATATATGACGAATTAAGGCGGCGCACCCCATATAGTTCTGAAAACAACCGACCATCATCGGACGGCTTGTAATTCATAAATTCGCCTTCTGCTTGTTCGCCGAGATTCTTTGTATCTACAAGAAACAAAATCCGTTTGGCTTTTGCGAATTTTAGCAAACGATATACGGCGGTTATCGCGGTAAATGTCTTGCCTGCGCCCGTTGCCATTTGAATGAGTGCGCGGGGTTTATTGTCAGAGAACGATTTTTCAAGATTTTGGATTGCGACAATCTGACAATCACGAAACCCCTGCGTATCAAATGGGGGAAACTCTTTCAGTCTGTTCCTTAATGTATTTTCGTTTATAAGCCACTCTGCCAATGTTTCGGGGCGATGGAAAGAAAAGACATCCCGTGTACGGGCTTTATCATCAGCAAAATCGTAAAAATTCGTTTTAAGTCCTGTCGTTTCATATGTAAATCGTATATTCGGGATTTCGGGTAAATATTTCAACCCGCTTTTTACGTAACGCTTGGATTGCTCCGCAACGCCTGTAAGCGAAAAGCCTTTATTTTCCGCTTTTGCTTCTACAACGCCGACAGGTGTTCCGTTGACGAATAATAAATAGTCAACGGGGCCGCTGTTGGTCGGGAACTCGCGCACAGCAACGCCCAGAGCGGCGGTACGGTTAAAGCCGCTCATATCTTGCATAGCATAACCCGCTTCTGTAAACATTTTATCGATGTTAACACGCGCTTTCGCTTCAGGCGTCATTTCAATCTCTCCTATATTTTGATAAGAAAAACTATCGGATGTTATATTCAAAAAAATCAACACCGTCTTGGCTAAAATATGAACGGTGCGTACTTGTATGATTTATTTTTCTGATGTCCCATCGTCAAGTATTTCGTGAGGTATATAAATTTCTTGTGTTTTGCAAAACTCTTAAAACTTTTTCTCGCAAGATTACTCGGAACAACGCGTTTATTTTATCAACGGTTAATCGTGGTGTAATTTACGTTAAGTTCCTTAGCTAATTCATGCTGACTCATATCCAAGCCGCGACGGACTTTTCTAACATATTCGGAAAATGTCATAGGCTTCCTCCACTACATATAATCGCAGATGCCATTTATTATAACATTTGCAACATAAAAATATTAGACCTATTTTCCAATGTATTCCATTCAATAAACAAGCTTTATATGAAATATTTAAAATTGTTTTTCCGTGTTTTCACAAATATCTTGAAAAAATATCTTGATAAAAAGGTCGTTTGTACAATTCGTTTTTCATTTGGTATACTTTACTTACCTATAAAACCAGTAAGAAAGGATTCACATGCATCCGTTGGAATTGGGGGATAACCTGCGTATCCGGGCGGCGGAAACCGACGGCGACGTAAACAGGTGCGCTGCGTTCAACGCGCGGTTTAACGGGGCGTACGAGGGCGCGACATATCGGCTGCTGCACACGGGCCGCCCTTACTTTTCGCGCGGCCGGTCATTGTATGTGGAAGATGCGCGAAACGGCGAAGTCGCGGCCACCGCGTGCCTGATCCCGTGGGACATGGATTACGGCGGCGCCCGGTTGAACGCGTCGCAGCTCGAAATGGTGCTGTCGCATCCGGAATACCGCAAAAAAGGCCTGGTCCGGCGCCTTATACAACGCCTCGAGGACGAAAACGTCGAAAGCGATGTAAACATCATTTGGGGGATCCCGTATTACTACCGCCAATACGGGTACGGCTACTGCATGTACGGACCAATGAACGAAACCCTGCCGGCCGTAAATATCCCGGATACGGACGGCGACGCGGAAAACCCGTACGCCCTGCAGAAGGCGACGGCTGGGGACGCGGCGGCGCTGGCCCGTTTTTACGCGGCGGAAACGGGGCGTTATCAGATATGTCTGTGCAGGGACGAGGCATATTGGCGTTTCTTGATCGACGACGCCAAGCATCCCGTTTGGGTCGTCCGTGATCGACGAAAAGGCGCGGACGCCGGGTTTGTGACCGTACATTACCAGGGCGAGGGCGCGGCGCGCGTCATGGAGAGCGGCGGATTAAACGGCGAGGCGGCGCTCAATGTATTGCGGCTGATCAAACGGGACGCGGACAAAACCGTATATGTCGGCGGCCCTGAAGATAACGCGCTGGTCAAAACGGCGAAGGATTTGGGGAGCGTTGCGAAAAGACAGGAACAATGGCTCGTGAAACTGCCCGACATACCGGGCTTTTTTACTAAAACCGCCGCCGTCTTCGAACAACGGTTGGCGTCCGCCGGCTGTGCGGGCGAAACGTTCGAGCTGGTTATAAATCTATATAAAACGGCTTACCGGTTGGCGTTTACAAACGGCAGATTCGCCGGCATAGAAGGCCTCGGGTTCAAGGATTATTCCATGGGCGCTTTCGGCGGCGACCTGTGTATCCCCCCGGAGGCGTTCACGCGCCTTGTATTCGGGTTCCGCACGCTGCCGCAGCTGACCGACGCCTGGCCCGACGTCGTTTTGGACAATACGAAAAAATATTTGACCGACGCGCTGTTTCCCCCCGCCGGCGCCTATATATACGCGCCCATCCATTACTGCGGAAAAGTGTAATCCCGTATGGATTTTTTTATTCGCAGCGTCGATATAAGTACGGATATCCAAGGCATCCGGGAGACCCACGGCGGGGACGACCACTGGGGTTCGGACCTGGCGTGCTGTAATTCGCAGAAAACGCGGCTGGCGAACGGGTTTTTTATACAGGTCGCGGTTTCCGGGAAACAAATAATCGGGCACGCGGAATGGGCCGTATCCGACGAGGCGGAGCATAAATACCTGTATCTCGGGATGCTGCAGGCGCGCGCCGGATACCAAAGGATGGGCGTCGGCACAAAATTACTCGAAACCGGCGCGGCGTACGCGAATGAAATCGGCTGCGCGTTTTTAAGGACCATGCCGAACGCCGAATCGGCCGCCTTCTACCAAAAAAACGGATTTGTAAAAACCGGCAAATCCAACAGCACGCTGACGCTGAAAACGACGGACGCCCCGTTAAGGACCGCCGCCCGCGTCGATAAAATACCGTTTGCCGCCATAAAAACGCTGCCCTTTGTCGCCGGTTTGTATCAACATTCGTCGGGGCACATGTGGAATATCTACAACGCGCTGAGCGAAAGCGACGACAGGACCGTTTTTTCGTACCGGATCGGCGGGTCGTACGTAAATATCGGCGCGTTTATGCCTACGGACCGGGCGTCGGTCTTATGTTGGACCGATGAGATCACCGATGGTTTGATAACGGAAATTTTAGCCGCCGCCGGCGGTTTGGGATATAAATATTTGAATTTTTGCGTATTGAGTGAATACGTACCATTATTTGACGCGTTCGAATATACGATGTCGGACGACCACGACATTTTCATGGAACGGCGTTTATAATCTATTTTGCCGGACGGGGGAAGGTATGAAAATCAACGGGGTATGCATCGAAACGGCGGACGCGCCGCGGCTCGCGGAGTTCTACCGGGTATTGCTGCAGGAGGAACCGTTCGTCGAAGGCAGCCATTACGGGTTTAAAAACATAGCCGTCTACGACCCGGGGGGCGTCGTGCCTAGTAAGGAAAAAAACGTATGGCTGCAGTGTTTTGACCCGGACGTCGACGCGCTGTACGCGCGTTTGTTGAAGGAGATCCCCGGTGTCACAATCCTCTCGCCGCCCGAAAAACGGCCGTGGGGCGCGTACTCGTTCTGGCTGGCCGACCCGGACGGCAACAAAATAGCCGTCGCCCAGTGAAAATCCGCGCCAACCGAAAAAACATCAAACGATTTCAAACGTGTTCCGGTGAAAACGTATCAAACCGCCGTCGCGCATCTTGCACAGTTCGTTCGACATGGCGCTGCGGTCCACGCATAGGTAGCGCGCCAGTTCCTCCCGGTTGTAGGGGATCGTGAACTTCTTCGCGTTCCCTCTCTGGTAATCGAAAAAACACATCAGCTTTTCCCTGGTCGTACGTTTACTCATGACGTCGATCTTCTCGTTCATCATAATGCTTTTGCGCGCGAGCAGCCGCAGCATGTTGGCTATCAGCCGCGTGTGGCGCGGGCACGTTAAGGTGCATTGTTCGATGACTTTTTTATAGTCGATATACAAAATTTCCGCGTCCTCCGACGCCTGCACGGCGACGGGTGAAAAACGCACGCCGGCGCAGACGAACGCCTCGCAAAAAAGTTCCGGTGTTTTAAATTCGGTCAGTATGGCGACGTTGCCGTCCGCGTCCTCCCTGATGACCCTCACGCCGCCCGTCAGTATCATCCCGACCATGCTAACGGCGTCGCCGGCGCGCAGGATGAACTCATCTTTTTTATAGGTTTTAGTCTGCGCCGACAGGCAATCGAACATACTGTCAAAATCGGCGGGGGCGATCCCGGCAAACAGCGGGCTGGCCTTGGCCGTATCGAATACTCTGTTCATGTTTTATACCTTCCTGTCATTGTAAATATTTGGAAATATATGCCGTATTTAAACCGGGTGAAAAATTACGCGGCATGATGTTTTGTTGTATATACAACAGACCTGTTGTTTTTATTGTATTATATTACCCTGATACAATCAAGGCCCGCGATGATTTGGGATCTTCGCCGGCCGAAAACAGGGGTGAAAAATGAATACCGCGAACGCGAACGATGCGGATACGACGAAACGGGACTGCGGCGGGGAACGTAAGAAACAAAGGATGTTCTGTTACCAGTGCCAGCAGACCATGCACGGGACGGGCTGCACCGTAGCCGGGGTATGCGGCAAGCAGCCCGAAACCGCTGAATGGCAGGATGCGCTGACGTGCGAGATGATCGCGCTGGCTGCGGCCGCTAAGGAAAAATGTATGCCCGATACAGGCGCGATTGTCACAAAAATCGTCGACGGCCTGTTTACCTGCGTCACCAACGTGAATTTCGACGGCGCGAGCGTCGCCGCGCTCGCCGGCGACATTAAAAAAATGCGCGCCGGGCTCGGCGGGGCGGACGTTTCCGTACCGGGCGGATTGTTTGACGGCGGCGGGGACGAACAATCCCTGCGCTCCACGCTGCTCTTCGGGCTGCGCGGTATGGCCGCCTACGCGCACCACGCCGCCGCGCTCGGCAAGCGCGACCCCGAAGTGGACGCGTGGTTTATCAAGGGCATGGCGGCGCTGGCGGAAACGCGCCCGGCGGGCGAATGGCTCGGGTTGTTGATGGAATTCGGCGGCGTTAACCTGAAATGCATGTCGCTGTTGGACGGCGCGCACACCGATACCTACGGCGACCCCGTCCCGACGCGGGTGGGCCTTACAATCGAACGGGGCCCCTTCATCGTCGTTACCGGCCACGACCTGCGCGACTTAAAAATGTTATTGGAACAAACCGAAAACACGGGCGTGAATATTTATACCCACGGCGAGATGCTGGCCGCGCACGGCTATCCCGGGTTAAAAAAATATCCGCATTTAAATGGCCATTACGGCACGGCTTGGCAAAACCAGCGGAGCGAATTCAAGGGTTTACCCGCGCCCGTCCTGTGGACGACCAATTGTTTGACGCCGCCGGGCGACAGTTACGCCGACCGCGTATACACCACGTCGGTCGTGCGTTACCATCCGGCCGAATACATAGCGGCCGATCCAAACGGCGACAAGGATTTTTCAGCGCTGATCGGCCATGCGATCCAACTAAAGGGGTTTTCGGAAAATAAACAATTTTACGGGCATAACGGCGGGGATTCCATGACGGCCGGCTTCGGCCGGCGGACATTATTGGACAATATGCCCGTGATCGCCGAAGCGTATAAAAACGGCGCCATAAAACGCTTCTTCCTGGTCGGCGGCTGCGACGGCGCGTCCAATAAACGCGGCTATTACACCGAATTCGTCAGACAAACGCCGAAAGATACGGTCGTATTGACGCTGGCCTGCGGGAAGTTCCGTTTTAACGACCTCGAATTGGGGATGGTCGGGCCGTTCCCGCGGGTACTGGACATGGGGCAGTGCAACGACGCCTACGGCGCCGTACAGGTAGCCGCGGCCCTGGCCGAAACGTTAAACTGCGGAATAAACGACCTGCCGCTTAATTTCGTGCTGTCGTGGTACGAACAAAAGGCCGTCTGCGTATTGCTGACGCTGCTGTCGCTGGGTATAAAAAATATCTATATAGGGCCGACCCTGCCGGCGTTTATCTCGCCCGGCGTGTTGGATATACTGGTCAAACAATTCGGTTTGACCTTAATAACCGAACCGGAAGCGGACTTAAAAAAGATGATGCGCGCGGGTTAAAAAATAAATTTATTGTAAACGATGATTAACTCATCCACTCGCATGAAGCTATTTCTCGGTAAATGGCCTAATGCCGCCATTTCCGAAGCGAAATTGGCGCAGCTTGCGGGACTTAATCATCGTTTACTTTACTATGCCATAAATTGCGCCGTTACCGCACCGAACATATCCTTTACGCCGCATTGTTCGAGCGCCCAGACGGCCGCGCCGGCGACGGGCGGCGCCGCGAGCCTGGTAAACGCAATGTGTTTGTCCGGGTGGGCCGCCGTCACGATGTCCGCCAATTTATCCACCGCCGCCGTGTTTTCGCCCCTGACGTGGATGGAGCCGGCCAGCACCACTTCGACGGTATGTCCGAAATCCAAGCCGTCTATGACGGCGTTAACGGAGCGCGCGTTGTCGGCGCCCATGTCTTCCAAAATTTTTATCGCGGGCGCGTCGTTCAAGTTGGCGGCCTTGAACACGACACGGTTAAGCTCCGACAAATTCAAATGGCCGTCGGACAATTTTTCCAGCAGGACGTCCATATAGTCCTCTTTGCGGCTTACGCCCAGGATATCGAAGAGCATTGCCTTCATAACGGTCGGTTCGCCGTTTTTATATAAAGAATTGTAAACGGCGCCGACGGCTTCCTCGCCCAAATGCCAGCCGCCGCCAATGTCGCCCGTCAGCCTGCCCATGCCGCCGACATGCAGCATCCCCCCGGCGGGGTCGATGCCGGCGAACGACGTGCCCGTTCCGTTTATCGCGCACACGCCGGCGCCGCTTACCGCGCCGGCCTTTACGCCCAAAAACGCGTCGTTGACGAGGGTGAAGCGCCTGAGGCCCGTCCTTATGATCACGTCGGAGATTTTGGCGTGGCGGCTTATTGAATCCACCCCGGCCAGCCCCAGCACGCTGCGCGCGATTTCGTCATAGCCGACGCCGTTTTTACTCAAAACGGCGCCAAACATCGCGTTCAGTTCCTTGAAAAGGCCCTTGTATCCGCCTTCCAGGCCCTCGAAGTTGGTGGGGCCCCATTCCGACAAGTCCACGATCCGGCCCGACATATCGGACAACGCGCAGTGGGTCTTCGTACCGCCGCCGTCCACTCCCAGCGCATATCCCGACATATAAAACCCCTTAATACATAAAATGGTTAATTGACTATTTTTAAGCGCCGCAGGCATTTAATCGAACAGGCGGAATTCATTTCCGCCTGTTCGTGAAACAGTGAGTTTCGAGCGTTTTGTGCGAGGAACGAACTGTTTCGTCCCACAGAAAGCTCGATGAATAACGAGGCTTTTACGAGTTATTCATCGAAATTTACAATTTGAATTGCGGCAGGTACGCTTTATTCGCAGCCAACATCTCGTCCAGCACATTTTTGGCCTTTTCGTAGTCGCCGATCAACGGGTGCGCCATCAGCGCCGCCAAAGCCGCGTCCACCGAACCCTCGACCGCGGCCTGGACCGTGAGTTTCTCGTACGCCTTGACGGCCCGGACGAGCCCGATGACGTATTGATTGTTAAAATTTTCCAATTTTACGGGTTTAGCGCCGTCTTTTCCAACAACGCATTTCGTCTCTATCACGTCGCCGTCGCCTAAAAACGCGAAAGCGCCGTTATTTTTTACGTCCACCACGTGATAATCGTTTCTGTCGTTTTCTATAGAATCCACCAGCGACACGGCCGCGTCCGAGTACATGGCGCCGCCGCGTTTGCCGAGCGCCTCGGGCACGGTACAAAGCGCCGGGTCCTTATACATGTTCAGCAGTTCGT
>Ga0123353_10015289_pt1 | contig 11135 bp, 10 predicted proteins | sample TergutLab28metaG_3_FD_92763 | JGI IMG/M metagenome (GOLD analysis project Ga0123353, IMG submission 92763) | Labiotermes labralis P3 segment gut microbial communities from Petit-Saut dam, French Guiana - Lab288 P3 | ecosystem: Host-associated > Arthropoda: Insects > Digestive system > Gut ... | reverse complement strand
CTTCTCCTTCGGGCCCGCCTCGCTCACCATCCATGGCTCGCTCGTCTGCAGGTCTTCCTGGCGAAAGCCTCCCTGCTTTTGCTGCGGAAGACATGCACCCTCAGGAGAACCCCCCTGCGATAACATCCGTTGCATTGCGTGAAGACAGCGCCAGACAGAAGTCTCTCGCTTAACTCAGCCGCCATTGCGGATAAGTTTCTAAAGTGAAATTGCTCTAATGATGGATCTGGGCTAAACCGCGAAGACACGGAATTTGAGTGTTTTCCTTTAGTAATCGGACTTGATCTGACAGGCAACTCCTCCATCACAGCGGACAGATATCGTGGAGGGGTTCTTCGAAGAGGGCTAAGATTCCGAGCGGAGCCATGGACGGCGGGAGCGAAGGAATCTTGCAGTCGAAGTGAGACATGGACGACGAACTGAGACGTCCTCGGAGAAGAAGCCCCTCCGCGATTGTACGATGTGATGTGACAAGATGTGCGGATTTGTCAGATCAAGCCAGCCGCCATTGTGGATAAATATCGCAAGGTGAAATTGCTCTAATGATGGGTCTGGGCTCAACAGCGAAGACACGGAGTTTGAGTGTTTTCCTTACGTGTAGTAATCGGACTTGATCCGACAGGCAACTCCTACATCACAGCGGACAGATATCGCGGAGGGGTTCTTCGAAGAGGGCTAAGATTCCAAGCGGAGCCATGGACGGCGGGAGCGAAGGAATCTTGCAGTCGAAGTGAGACATGGACGGCGAACGGAGACGTCCTCGGAGAAGAAGCCCCTCCGCGATTGTCCGATGTGATGTTACGAGTTGCACAGATTTGTCTTTGTCAGATCGAGTCACGAGTACCACAGCTCATACTAGTGAATCGTAAAGCAATCCAAAATGAACTCCATCAGGTGATCTAAAGCGGCTTCGAGTCCTTCTTGGGCGGCGGGGCTCAGGCCCTCCGAGTACGGCTCCAGTACCGGGGCTCGCATCCCCAGGAGAAACCCCGCCGGTGAGGCGTTAAAACAGGACTGCGCAATATGAAGGATTTCCTCCGGAGGCACGCTGTGAGAGGTGTACTCAACAATATGTTTCGCAATGACAGGCCGCATGTAAAACGGCTCCGTGCAGGAAGAATCCGCATCCGCGAACACAACGACATCGTGCTCCGCCGCCATTGCGGCATGTTCGATGGATAACTGATAGTCGGATTCCACCGTTACGCCGGGAATTGCCAGCGCTTCCACGCGCTCCGCCAACGCCGGCCCAAGGCCGTCATCCGAGCGTCCGGGGTTGCCGTATCCAATGACAAGAATTTTCATGTGCCTTCGTTACATCCCGCCTGATTCTATCCCGCTAGTCCGGCGATTCACCAACACGCCGTCCGCGTCGTACATTTCCAAAGCCAGAGGCATCTTCCCCAACGCGTGCGTAGCACAGGAAAGACATGGGTCATAAGCGCGTACGGCCACCTCTATATAGTTCAAAAGCTTCTCCGGAATCTCCTTCCGGCCGCTTAAATGATCTTTTGCCACCTTGGTGATGGCGCGGTTCATCGGCTCGTTGTTGCTCGTCGTGGACACGATGAGGTTGCACATAGTCACCGCATCGTTGCGGTCGACACGATAGTGATGGAAAAGGGTCCCGCGGGGAGCCTCCACTATGGCAACCGCCTCCTCACGGCGCGGCCCGTAGGAAAGGAGATCTTTCCCCTGAAGGTCCGGGTCGTTAAGAAGGTCCCGTATCTTTTCGACGGAATGAAGCACCTCGATCATACGAGCCCAGTGATAGCACATGGTGATATTGTTCGCGCCCTGTTTCAGTTCCCGGAACTCCTTGAGGGCCGCATCGGCCTCTTCCGTATCTATAAACGAAGCGGTGTTCATACGCGCCAGCGGACCCACACGGTACCAGCCGTATTCCGGCCCAAGATCCTTCAGGAACGGGAACTTCATGTACGACCAGGGGCGCACCTCCTCCATCAACACCTCGAGGTAACGCTGAACATTTACGTCGACCAGGATCATGTTACGGTCTTTGTCGACCGCACGCAGCACACCGTCATACAGGTCGAGAGCGCCGTCGGATTCGCGAACCAGCGACAGGTGATTCGAATCAAAAGAACCAAACGGCGCCAGTTCGTCGAAATGCTCCATCATGTAGTCACGGGCAACAGCCACCGCTCCGCGCGCCCAGACCATCATCTGGTCGATATCCTTCAATAACCCGTCCCGATCCTGGATAGACAGGTTCTTGTTTACGCCTCCGGGAACCGCTCCGGTCCCGTGTATTTTTTTACCGGCAGTCGCCTTGATGACCTCTTGCCCGTACTTGCGCATCATCACACCCTGGACCGCAAGCTCTGGGTATTTGGCAGCCACCTCGATGATACTGCGCCGCCCCACCGGCGCCGCGAAGCCGCTTTCCGCCGTGCCATCCGTCCCGAACAGGAAGTCGGGAGTCGACAGGTGGAAGAAATGCAACGCGTGGCTTTGCAGCATCTGACCGTAATGCATCAGCCTCCGTATCTTCTCCGCCGTCGGGGTGAGTTGTTCCCCGCCTACGATCCGGTCCATCGCCTTGGCCGCGGCCAGATGATGGCTAACCGGGCAGATGCCGCACAACCGCTGGACGGCGACCGGGATCTCCCAGAAAGGCCTCCCGAGGATAAACCGCTCAAAACCACGGAACTCCACGATGTGAAGCCGCGCCTGATCCACCACGCCGCTTTCGTCCAGGTGTATCGTGACTTTCCCATGCCCTTCCACCCTGGTTAACGGGAGAATCGTATATTTGGTACCTTTGGCTCCCTTGGCCGCCATATTCCGTATCCTTCTAATCGTACTTGTGGTTTTTGTAGGCGATTACCGGCGCTTTTCCGGAAAGCAGAGCCACCAGCACATCCCACAAGGCGTCGGCCTGCGGCGGACACCCAGGGATGAAGTAGTCGATCTTCACCACCTCATGGCACGGGTAAACACGGTTGAGCAGAAGCGGTATCTCCGGGTCATTAGGGATCTTGTTCAGCGGGTTGTAAACCCCCGGGCTTCTCAGATAAGCCTCTTCGAGGCATTCCTTTAGCGGAATATTGTTACGCATGGAGTTTATGCCGCCGGTTATGGCGCACTTTCCGATGGAGACCAGAACATCACAATGTTTGCGGAAGTTCTCCAGCACCTCGACATTGTCCTCGTTGCAGCATCCACCTTCGACGATACCGATGGCACAGCGCCCCTGGAAATCCTTGAAGTCGTTTATCGGAGAGCGGTCAAACTCGACCAACTCCGCAAGCTTCAGGATCCGGTCATCTATGTCCAGCAGGGACATGTGGCACCCAAAGCAACCAGCCAGGCTGACAGTTGCGATGCGTGGTCTGGCTTGCATCTACCTGTCCTCCTTTCCGGGCTCGATGTCGTCGCCAATCGGCGTCTCGTCGTATCTTCTTGATCCCACCGGAGTCTCATAGCCGACGCGCTTGCGCACGAGCGCTCCGACAGGACAGACGGAAACTGCCTCATCGGTGACTTTCAGGTCTGTTTTCGCGAGGGAGTCGCCGTTTACCTGCAACCGTTTCCTGATCCCGCGATCCACGAACTGAAACACATTTTTGCCGTCCATCGCCTGGGATGCCTGCACACAGCGGCCGCACAGGATACAGCGGTTATGGTCGATATAGACATGAGGATGCGACATGTCGATGTCCCGGTTCGGGTAAAGAAACTGGTACTTGGGAACCGTGATCTTGAAACGGTACGCCAGCGCCTGCAGTTCACAAAAACCGCTCTTCTCGCAGAACATGCAAAAGTGGTTTCCTTCGACAAACAGCATATCTATGATGTTGCGCCGGTATTCCGCAAGCTCCGGCGTATTGTTCTCAACAACAGCGCCTTCCAAAACGGTTTGAACGCATGCCGCCTGAATGCGCCCGTTCACCCTGACCGAGCAGACCCGGCAGCTTCCGTGCGGCACGAGATCCCTGTAGGCGCACAGCCGCGGAATATATATCCCGGCAGCTTCCGCCGCTTTAAGGACACTTTGCCCTTTTATTGCCTCCACAGTTACACCGTCTATCGTAAACGAGATGCGACTCATCTCTTCCTCCGGCCTTCCGGCCTCTCACACATATTTCGACTGTCGGCCAACCCGTAGTTCGGCGTCGATGACCGCCTTTGACAGGTCGAACTCTGGAAGCAGCCCCGGCTTGCGCTCCGCCACAAACCCTCTCGATGCGTCGCCAAATATCTCGAGGGCGCCCAACACCGGGTTTGGCGCCGCCTGCCCCAGCCCGCATCGGCTCGTATTGATTATAAAGTTGGAAAGATCGCGCATCCTGTCGAGATCGGCAGGTTCACCCGCACCCCCAACCACCTTATGAACCAGATTCTTGAGAAGCGTCAGCCCGACACGGCAAGGCGTACAGTGACCGCAACTCTCGTCGATGAAGAAATCCAGGTAGTGCTCAGCGATCTCCAGCTTGTTTCTCGCGCCGTTGAAGATGATGATCGCTCCGCCGGTGGCGAGGTCGTCGTAGCAAATCTGGCCATCCAGCCGGACTTGTCCGATCATTTGCCGACAGGGACCGCCTATCAGGAGGCTGCCTACATTTTCCGCCTCTGACAACTCTATCAGTTCCCTGGTCGTGATTCCGAACGGCACCTCATAAACCCCCGGCTTGCGGCAGTCGCCTGATATGCTCAAAACCTTGGTTCCGGTAGTCTTTGACGAACCTATCGAGGCGAACCACTTCGCACCCTCGAGAAGAATCCGCGAGACACAACAAAGGGTCTCCACGTTATTCACGATCGTCGGGCGGTTCAGGTATCCCTGCTGCGGCGGAAACGGCGGACGATTCTTCGGTTCGCCCCTCAACCCCTCACAGGAGCTTATAAGGGCAGTCTCCTCACCGCAAATATATGCCCCGGCGCCCAGCTGTATCCTTATATCGAAATCAAAATCTTTCTTTCCGAGTATGCTCCGGCCCAGCAGCCCCTGCTTGAGCCTGGCTTCGATCAAGCTTTGCAGGTACGGCAGGAGGTATCGGTATTCCCCGCGCAGGTAGATAATCCCCGTGTCGCTTCCCACAGCGTATCCGGCGATCGTCATACCTTCGAGAAGCTGTTCGGCGCACTCGGTCAGCAGAACACGGTCTTTGAAGGTTCCCGGCTCTCCCTCGTCCGCGTTGCAAATGACGTAGCGCTTTCCCCCCGGTGTGCTCGCGGCAAGCTCCCACTTGAGCGCAGTGGGGAAACCCGCGCCTCCGCGCCCCCGAAGTTTTGACTCCTTGATCTCCCGAATCACATCGGATGGAGTAAGCTCAAACGCCTTCATCAATGCCTTGCCGGGCTCAAATGGGGCAAAGTGGACCGGACCGCGCATACGAATGTTGTTCCTGACCATCGAGCGAACGAGAGGATGCTCGTTGTTGTCGTTCCCCACCATGGTCACCAACTGCTGCGGATCGAGGTGCCTTCTCAAATCCCGCACGAGCTGACGCCCTCGCTCCGGTGTGAGGTGCGTCACGACCACGGAGTTTACAAGCGCGGCCGGAGCCTGGTCGCTCATGCCGATACACGGGGTATTTGTAAGGGTGATGGCGCCGTCCGGCGTTGTCTCGCCCATCGTAATGCCCAGTTCACGCGCCATGGCCTCCGCCACTTCGCTATAACCCTTCATCCAGTCAACGATGTCGCTGCAAAGGCGAATGATGACCTTGCCCTGCGGTTTCACCGACAGAAACGAATAGAAAGTCACGAGGCTTTCAACCTCTACCCGCTCTGTGCCGACCACGCGGGCGATCTCTTCCATGGCTTCATATGGTACGCAGCCAAACCGCTCCTGCACCGCGATGGCAATATCCATCAGCCGGGTACGGTCATTCCCGAATTTATTGCATATACTGGCTGTTACCTGAGCCGTTCCCTGTTTCAATCCAGCCTCCCCGGACAGAACCTTCTCCCTGCCCGCATCACGTTCAGTTCTAATCGTCTGGATGCCTGCCGCCTGAAGGATTATACGCCTCGGCCGACATCACTTTAAAGCCTTCACGAATCGTCTGTTGGATGGCAATAGCTAAGAAACCAGCATGATGGCAACTCGATCGACCTTTTGCGTCGGACAAGCCCGGTTTCATTGTAGCGCTTCATCTTCCCGTTTTCATTGTCATACTTCACTCATAGGATGACGTGTGCGCAACAAAGCTTTCAAAGCGCCTGCCCCTCTATGGCGAAAATAACACAACAGAAATGGCGACCGCAATGCCTGGCCCTGCCGGAAAAACCATCCACCAGGCATCCATCCCGGTTCAACTTATTTTACGGGATCGACCATCGCAGTGGATAAAAAAAGCCCCCCGGAGACGTTCGGGCTCCAAGGGGCTCTTTTCATATTCATGGAGCGGGCGACGAGATTTGAACTCGCGACTTTGACCTTGGCAAGGTCACACTCTACCGCTGAGTTACGCCCGCATGAACAAGAAGTTATTTTAGGCGAAAGCCAAACAGCATGTCAATGTTTGAAGAGATCTTTAACAAACCGAAAGAAATAGTCCAACCCGGACCAGGCGGTCAGTACGACCCCGGCGGCAAGAATGCAAAACCCAATTTCATGAACCGGAAGCCCGAAAGTCGGATAATGCAGTATTAACATCGCCACGCCGACATTCAGCAGCAAGGTCTTCCATTTTCCCAACGAAGACGCCGCGATGACCACCCCTTCCGTGGCGGCCAGTCCCCGCAAGGCGGTAACGCCAATTTCCCGCGCGATAACTATTACCGCCATCCATGCCGGAACACGCGCTACGGGAATAAGCATGATCATGACGGCACACAAAAGCAGCTTGTCGGCAAGAGGGTCCATAAGCTTTCCCAGGTCGGTGATCATATGGTACTTGCGCGCCAGGAAGCCGTCGAAGAGATCGGTTACCGCGGCGCACACGAAGATAAAAAACGCCGCGATCGAACGGTCTTTCGGAATGGATCCTTCAGAGTCCGCGATCAGGAGAAACACCACCACCGGTATCGCAACTATCCTTGCAAGCGTCAGAATGTTTGGAAGATTCAACCGGGAAGATTCGTTCATTCGACAGAGGAATACTGGCGATACAATCTCAAAACGCGTTTTACGTACTCGCGAGTTTCCTTATAAGGCGGAATGCCGCCATGCCTGCGTACGGCATTTGGTCCGGCATTATATGCCGCAACGGCATTCGTTATGTTCCCATCGAAGGCGATAAGGAGTTCTTTTAGGTATCTGATACCCCCTTCCACGTTCTCGATCGGATCGAACGGGTCTTTCACGTTCATTTGGCGCGCGGTGAAAGGCATGAGCTGCATCATTCCCTGCGCGCCCTTTGATGAAACAGCGGTTCGGCGGCCATCCGACTCCGCCTTTATGATCGCATGCACCAACGCGGGAGACATGCCATGTACTTCGCAATAATGTTGGATATATTCGCTCAACCAGCTGTTTCGGTCATACCCGGCCCTTCTCCCCTGGGCGGGCCGCGGGGACGACGTGGAACCTTCTTTCATGTAAAGGATGTATTTTTTGTTATGCTTTATGTTGGAGAAATGGACAACGCCTTCCGGATCCACATACCTGTAGATATCTGCTTTGCCAACCGCAGGCCACAAAAGTACGAATACGACGAAAAGGCATCGTAAATAAAACATAATTCACTTATTTTATTAAAGCCGTTCCTACAAGTCAAATCAGAGTGTCCCGGAGATACCATTGACACATAGAGTCTCTAAATTCCTGGTAATCGGAAGCGGAATCGCCGGCTTGAGCTTCGCCTTACGGGCCGCGTCAAAAGGATCCGTCACCGTCATCACCAAGAAGGAGGCATCCGAATCCATCACCAATTACGCACAGGGGGGCATCGCCACCGTATGGAGTGGTGAAGATTCATTCGAGTCACATATAGAAGACACCCACACGGCAGGCGCGGGCCTGTGCTGCCCCGACACGGTCGACATGGTCATCCGCGACGCCCCCGCGAAGATCCGGGAGTTGATGGACTGGGGAGTACAGTTCACACAGCGGACCGACAATAAAGAATTCGACCTCCACCGCGAAGGCGGGCACTCGACCCGCAGAATATTTCACATCAAGGATTTTACAGGGCGGGAGGTGGAAAAAACGTTGCTGGACCGGGTGGCGGAACATCCGGAAATTCAACTCCTCGAATACCACGCCGCGATCAATCTCATAACCAGTCAAAAGATCTCCCTCGACCGTCGGCATCCGGAGGAAACACTGGGGGCGTACGTACTGGACCAGAAAACCGGGGAAATCCACACTTTCCTTGCCGACACAACCATACTCGCCACCGGCGGCGCCGGGAAAGTATACCTGTACACAAGCAACCCGGACGTAGCCACCGGCGACGGGATCGCCATGGCGTACCGGGTCGGCGCAACGATCGCCAACATGGAATTTGTCCAGTTCCACCCTACCTGCCTGTTCCACCCCCACGCCAAGTCGTTCCTGATATCGGAAGCGGTACGCGGAGAAGGAGCTATCCTGGTAAACCGCAAGGGGAAACGTTTCATGGAGCAGGCTCACCGGATGAAAGAGCTGGCCCCTCGCGACATCGTAGCCCGTGCTATCGACACGGAACTCAAACGCAGCGGCGAAGATTGCGTCTATCTGGATATCAGCCACAAAGGAAAAGCGTTTATCAGGAAGAGTTTTCCAAACATCCACCGGACATGCCTCTCTTTCGGAATAGACATGACGAAAGAACCGATTCCGGTCGTACCGGCGGCGCATTACCAGTGCGGAGGAATTCTCACCAACCTTAACGGAGAAACAGACATCCCAAGACTGTTCGCGATCGGAGAATGCGCCTGTACGGGATTCCACGGAGCCAATCGCCTCGCCTCCAACTCGCTCCTGGAGGCGCTGGTCTTCTCCGACCGGGCCTTCCGCCGCGCATCGGAAGCATACGTCGGAAAGCCATGGCCCAAGATAGACATACCGAAGTGGGATCCCGGGGAGGCGCAGGAGCCGGATGAGGCGGTCGTAGTCACGCAAAACTGGGAAGAGATCCGGAGGGTCATGTGGAACTACGTGGGAATAGTCCGGTCTAACAAACGGCTGTCGCGCGCACTGGATCGGATCGAAATGCTGCGCAGGGAGATCTCGGAATATTACTGGAACTTCCGGGTCACCGGGGACCTGCTTGAATTGCGCAACATCTGCACCGTGGCGGAGCTAATCATTCGGTGTGCGCTAAAAAGGAAGGAAAGCCGTGGACTCCACACGACAATCGACTATCCGTATCAGGACGATGAGCACGGCAACAAAGACACCTTGATCCGCCGCTACACGGAGTAGTATTTCCTCCACCAGAAATACCGGGCGAAACCACACACCATGTATGTGGGAGACAGCCGGTTGCGGTAGACGCCGTTCTCGGCGTCCCGTCTCGTAACGCTTCCTTTTCGCGCAAAATCTCATGCGCCAGACGTCAGGCGTTCTCCACGTCCTCTTTAAGAAACATCGGCTCTATCTGGTATCCGGCCTCGGCAACGGCTTCCGCGCCTCCTTCGTTGCGGTCGACCAGGCACAACACACGGGACACAATCAGCCCGGACAGTTTGGAACGCTCGATGGCCTTGATCGTAGAAGCGCCAGTTGTGACCACGTCTTCGAGGATTGCCACCCGCATCCCTTCCCTCAAATTCTTGGTTCCCTCGATCCACTGCGTTGTTCCGTGTTTTTTGGGCTCCTTTCGGATTATGAACGCCGGAACCGACCATCCGCGCAAAACGCTTGTGAGCGACACGGCGGTGACGATCGGATCGGCGCCCAGCGTAATGCCACCCACAGCCTCCGGACGCTCCCCTGCCTCCAGCATCGCGCAGAAAAGCCGACCGGTAAGCAGCGCGCCTTCGGCGTCAAGTGTGGTTTGCCTGCAGTCAATGTAAAAATCGGATTCGCGCCCGGAAGAAAGGGTTACTTTACGCTTCTCGTAGCTTTTTTCTTTCAAAATAGACAGCAGCCGCTGCCGGTCCGCGACAAACTCCGATGAAAAAACGGCGCAGCCGTAGCTATTGACGCGCTGATTCATTCTCCCCTCCCGCGCCGGGCCGACCTGTCGACAGGCGGCCATATACTGATGGACTTCCGGAACAGGTGCAATTGCTCTCCGGTCATTTCGGCTTCGAGCGGAATCACGTAGTTCTCGGTAAAACAGGCATCGCAGTAAGATTTGTTCCGCGGAACGCAGGCGTGAAGCCCATCCACGCTCAGGTAGCCGAGGCTATCCGAGGTGAGGTACGTGTTTATCTCCTCAAGCGAGTGCGTTGCGGCAATCAGATCGCGCCGCGAGGGAGTGTCGAGCCCGTAGAAACAGGGATAGGATGTCGGCGGAGAACTGATCCGAACGTGGACTTCCTTGGCGCCGACAGACCGGATCATCTTGATGATCTTGCGCCCCGTAGTCCCACGGACAATCGAGTCGTCCACCACCACGACGCGTTTGCCGCCCAACACATCGCGCATGGCATTCAGCTTCACCTTGACGCCGAAGTGGCGGATCGACTGCTGCGGCTCTATAAAGGTGCGGCCGACGTAATGATTACGGATCAGCCCCATCTCGAACGGAATACCCGACTGCTCCGAATACCCAAGCGCCGCCGGCACGCCGGAGTCGGGAATAGGAATAACTATGTCGGCGTCGGCCGGATGCTCCCGCGCCAGTTGCCGCCCCATTTCCTTCCGAATCTGGTAGACGCTGCGGCCGCCTATGACCGAATCCGGCCTCGCGAAATACACCAGTTCGAAGATGCAAAATTGCTCCACCGCCGACATAAACGGCTTGTAAGTCTCTATCCCGCGGGAGTCCACCACGATCATCTCGCCGGGCTCGACCTCCCGCAGAAGCTCCGCTTCGATGAGATCGAGAGCGCACGTCTCAGAGCAGATCACTGTCCCGCCCACAGTTCCCTTGAGCCTCCCAAGCACCATCGGACGGATGCCGTGAGGATCCCGGACGGCAATCAGCTTGTTCCGCGTCAGGAAGAGAATCGAATAGGCGCCTCGGGCCTGCTGCAACGCATCCACGATCCGGTCCTCGATTCGTTCCTTCCGTGACCGCGCAATGAGGTGAATGATGATCTCGGTATCCATCGAGGACTGGAACACT
>Ga0123353_10015287_pt1 | contig 11136 bp, 5 predicted proteins | sample TergutLab28metaG_3_FD_92763 | JGI IMG/M metagenome (GOLD analysis project Ga0123353, IMG submission 92763) | Labiotermes labralis P3 segment gut microbial communities from Petit-Saut dam, French Guiana - Lab288 P3 | ecosystem: Host-associated > Arthropoda: Insects > Digestive system > Gut ... | reverse complement strand
GGACTCCCTAAATTCATCATGTCGTGGTTTTCCCAACATGCAAGACTTTGCCCGTTCTAGCATTATTTATAACATTAAAATCACGGGAGAGGTGTTTCTGAACTCTTACTTTCTTACTCTCGGAAGAAAGTCACCGGTACTCAGAGGGCAGAAGGCTGGTTGGATTACGGAGCTGGTATGGACATGGGGAGGTCTGTCTGAACGTAGACTAGGTCACCAGAATGAATGCGACACCCGGTTCAACATCATACATTCTCGGCAACAAATTTCAAACAACAAGAACACCCTGGAACATCAATTCTGCCATATGTTCCTAAAGTTACAATTTATCTAACATTTCTACGATGACTGTGGTAAAATGAAGGCGGCACTGATATGTTATGACAACCAACACAGCAAACACAACCGCCCGCCAGTCAACACTATGCTTGGGGATCAAGCCGGATAAACAGAGGCAAAAATGTTACACGTAGTGTCAACTATTAACAAAAACCTGGCATCCAATGAACTTGACCTTTGTACGAGCTTTAAAGGGGCCGGCGAGAGAAATACGTCACACATATGTCATTCATTCCTCATACTAAGTTTCATTAAACCGACTGCTACTAGTCCGCTGTGGTACACTAAACCTAATCACTGGACTCGAACATTGGCCAGTACCTTCATTCTCCCTCATAACCCACCCCGAACATCCATCTTCATATCAAGTATTCATATTAATAATTTGTTTACGACTTAACGACACATTTAATAGCTGAATTTATGCACCGTCGAAAGTATGATAATTCTGGAAAAGTGAACTGGAAAAGGTACAGAACGGAAGTCTCGTTTCCCAGCACTCGTCTACAGTAATGACGTCTCCTTCAGGACAGCCCGTCACCGGACATACGAAACCCGGACTTTCTCAAAGGAAAGAGGGGTGCTGATCACTCCACTCCTACACTTCATCTTTAGGGTAATTTCCATCCATTTATCGGCTTTTAGAGTGATCCTCTTCTACAGCTTCCAACTACGTCTGTCTGAATCCAGAGTGTTCACGGTTTCCTGAATCCCATCCACTTTACTGCAAGACATTCATACACCCAATTCAAAAACACGTGGGGGTGTAACGTAAAACTGACAGCGCAGCTACAGTATGCATAGATATGACACAAAATATGAAATACAACCAGCCTTCCTGGGCCCCCACGAATGGCGCACAGCCTGCGACAGCTTAAAAACGGTCCTGTATAGAAAGATTCAAATAGCTATACCTTCCGCGTAAAGCGCTAATTTCGTCCGCGTTCACCGCGCGGACGAAATTTTCTGTGGGGGGGAAACGAATGATTCAATATCGCGATTTATTTCAGGCGTCAACGCGTCAAGGAACTATCGTGGTTCAAAAAAAGCAGCCCAATACTGAAAGAGAAACTGAATTCGCGTGACACGGGTGCAACCATGGATTAACCGCCGCCTCTGTGTAAGCAATGGCGTGTGGAAAACAGGTACAATTCCAGTCATACGTAACATCTGCACTTGATACAGCGTGGTCAGCTTCGCGCCTCGACCACTTTACCCCTGGTAAAAAGAGCCCCTGGGCACCCAACAAAGGTCGTGTGGGCCCCGGGCTTACGTGGACGCTTTGGAGAAAATATCTTACGTCTTCCCGCGAATCAAAGGATGAAATAAACAAGATAAGAGCAAGACAGCCCGATGAATACGAACGATTACGCGAAGCCCCAACATCACAAACCGGACATAATGACCACCATGGGAATGTCGTATTGTGTCCAACAAATGGCCCTAAAAACTGTTATTTCACATATAGGAGCGCTGATGCAAAACTATTCAGTTCCGTAACTGTTTCGTATTGTCTCCTACATGCATGGAATCACAAACGTGACAGCAGGTAATGCAAGTTACATTGATTACGAAGAACATGCGTCATACTTTACAATGAGACGCATCTATTTTTAGTGCTCTGACTTGTCGATAGATATTTTGCAGCCAGCAACCCTCCACACTAAACAGAGATTTAGGAATATGCAAGAATAAACACAGCGGGCTTACTGGATACGTAAACAGAAATAGTCTAAAAACAGCAATACGGAACTTCAGTTTTGCCATGCCATTCAATTCTATAATGTCTCTTAACCACTTTCCCCACATCAGTTTTCAAAATAATGCAAACTTCAGCGTAATGTAAGAGTGACAAACACAGCGTGCCAGCAAATTATAAAGGACAGCAACTTCACACTGAAAGAGTGACACAGACAGCCGGGGTGGTAATGTCTCTGCCACACTTCGGCAATTGTCGTCAGTTACGCAGACAAGGAGATCGTCGAGTTCATATATAAGGCATGCAGGTTAAAAAAACGCTGGCGTGGGGATCAAACGAGCAAAAACCTGGCAATGGTGATTAGCAAACTCAGAATGAGTGCGTATTTCTCACACCACAAACAGAATTCCAACGCAGACTAGGATCCCTTTTCGCTTCACAGCTCGGGTCCACGACCTTTCTCACGCAGGCCTTTCGTGTATTTCCTCCACTCACGATCAAGAGTTCAAAGCACGTACCCGAAAACAGAGCGCGCGACTATTATACTAAAATTAACAGTACAAGACAGCATGGCAAGTTACACACACTTTGTGCCGACGACTGGGCCCAAATCGGCTAGAACAGATGCCAAACTCACCCCGAACGAATGTTATGACGTGGGTAAATTTTCTGCAATACACAATTTCCGGGTCAAGGCACTGAAATAAAAAAGTTGGGAAATTGGAAGATGACAAGTAATTTTGCTTTATTTCTCCTCCATAACTGTATCGTGCTGAAAGCATCGCTCCATTGATTCCTTTATGTTGGCCCATGTCCGATATATAAGAAGCATGTACTCCAAAGAAGGTTCGTCAAAGCTGCAGTCACAATAGATAGTTCGCACAAACGGCACGAGAAGCAAGGGAATTCAAGTGGGGATTAGCAAGGGAATTCAAGTGGGGAATGAGTCTAAATGAGTGAAGTGATGTGAAGTGTAATGTTGTGGAGTGAACTGACGTGATATATGCGAAGTGACTGTTTTGAAGTGAAGTGAGTTACGTTGTTTCTTAAGGACAAAAGTAACATGCACATTAGGGTGACATTATAATGAGGGTACTTGACTGTATTGTGACTATTTTATTTGGTGTGTATCTTGTACTGCGGTTGTTTTAACTTGTTTTGTAATATATGAGTGTGTGTAAGTGTGGGTTTTGTAATGTGTGTGTGTGTGTGTGTGTGTGTGTATGTATGGGTTTTGTAATATGTGGATGTGTGTATGTGTGTGTTTTTTTGACAATTGTGTGGGTGTGTTGGTAATATGTGTACTTGTATATACTGTGTTTTTGTATTGTTTATTTATTCTTATTTGTTACTAGTGCAATGGCTACTGCCAAGTGAAAACTCAATTACAATAAACAATAATAATAATAATAATAGCAACTACATTGGCACCCTTCTCTCAAAATGAAATGCAGAATTCAACTCATACGTACCATGAGTCTGCCAAAATGTACACACTTCTTTTCAAATAAACAGAAGTCCATGGCAGAACTGTGCACATGGTAAGTACACGCGGTTAAACACATAACGGCTAAAAAAAATCTCATTTCCTGGAAAGCTACCAGTTCATAACGCCGCCAATGCACTCTATTCTAGTCCTATGCCTAGCACACACCTTCACACCCTAAATTTGTCCACCATTTCAATACGATCCTCACACCCACAAACTATTCTCCCTTACCATTCTCTGACAGGCGTCCCCCACCCAAAATGTTAACATGAGTGTCCTGTTTCCTGTCGCAAAATGCGCGCTAAGTTAAGTTTAAAAAAATTAAACATACGCAAATGACTCTCCACAAGGCGTTCAGTTCGTAAAACAAAACGCATAATTAAACAGCCGCTACTGTGTTTCTACCAAAAGCAGCACTCGAAACTGCGCCCGTCTTGGACACACTGTATGGGGCCAGTTTGCAAGTCTGAGGCTGCGTAAGTTTCACACGACCTTGACCTCACAACTGGTGCATGGCAAGGTTACCTGAACAACTTAACAGATGAATTTCACACGTACTTCGGCAGGGCGAACGTCCGTCCACAAACACAAACGCTAGGTAAAATCAACCACTTAACAGTCCCTCTACTTTCATTCGACGGAATGAAATGTCCCGATAGAAGTCGGCACAGCGACGGAACCGTCTTTCGACTTCAGGCACTATCCTCGCTATCACATCTCGATCGCACATAATGTCCAGTGGTTATAAGGGTCTGGTCACTCATCTCAATTTAGCGCCGAAATATAAAACGCACGTGGAGTTTACATCCCTGCCCTCTACACGCCTTTGTGACGGCATGTGTAATGCACACGCGGCCCCCACATTCCTCCTCTCAACCTTCTGCCTGTATCAGAAATAAACCAACATACACAAATGCGTAACACAAACACAGAATTCCCTGCGATGAACGAGGTAAAGCCTCCAACATTCCCCAAATTCCACGGCCTGCTAGTGTGACACAGACGTAGTTGAGTCTCAATTTACATACCCAACGTCATTCTATTTTAACATCGAACCTTTGCCACAGCAACTTAATACTTGGCGTTCTTTTCTCCAAGTACATCAAACGTGAACACGCTAGAAATGGCGTATCGTTCTGAAAATCGACTGCTCCCACTTTTCTGAGTCGCCATCGTCCATTCCATGCTTTTATAATGGATTTGTCTATGGAAATTACAGGGTAAAAAAGCAGGCGGAAAGAATTCCAGCAAGAAAGAAAAGGAATAGAGACTTCACGTTAGCCACCCAACAGCAAGAACATTTTGGAGAATACAGCCCCAACTATGACGAGACAAGGTAATATGTAAATGTGAGACTACGTGTTATGTAAAGGAACGGGGTGTGAAAACTGCTTCAAAAGGACAACGCCCAACTATTTTTTTTTTTTGGTTACACAACATACGCGAGGCAGAGAAAAGGACGAAAGGATGAAGGAAAAATGAAAGAAAGAAGAAAATAAATTTGATTGACCGACGACAACTCATCGCCACCTCGCTCCCATGACTTACCACTCCGCCCACCCCATTCCCAAATGCCTTTTCATTACAAGAGTGCCATGAAAAGTGGACGAGAATAGGCTCCATGCATTCTTGGTCTCGGCACTACGACGTGAGAGGCCAGTTTCACACTCTATGTTTTACCTTCGAGTAAATAGGTCCGGTACCGAATGAAACAGAAACACTACATGCTCCTCGACCTTCCATATATCATCGTGCGGACAGGAATCCTGCGGCTGCAGGCACGCTTAACCAATCAAGTCTGACTCACTAAAACACAGACTTACAGCCTTGCATATTACACCGTACTTCTTTACCCAACCACCAAAATTAAAAACCTAACAAATTACAAAGTTTTTAGGAAGAAACCCTTAAATGTATATAAATTTAATCTCCTGCGTTTCAGCCTATATGGGTCATTATCGTTTTCCTGTATAACGGGCAATCAGGTCCGAAACATGTAGTTTAAGAGACATCTAGGTCTTTCCCCCTAAAAACTGTGTACTTTGTTGGTTTTCAGAGAACTCCTGAATGTCACACTTCAGTCGTGTCGCGTGCACGTAAGGAATCGACGTTCTGCCTGTGTACTATCTTCGCGACTCAGACCCGACTGGTTAGTGTGCCAGCAGGCTAATATCCACGCCACCGAAGGTCGTGAAGCACTGGTGAGCACTCCCTTGTAAGCGGAGTACTTCAGCTATCCTGAATAACGCGATTCTCGTTTCCCTCAGGACTGTACTTGGACTGTTCCATTCCCAGATAATCAGGACGGAGATTTTTCTCGGGAGCAGTAGTATTCAGATTGAAATCTTTCATACAAAATCGTTCAGTACAACTCTAGACTCAGTACGAACACTAACTTATATTGCAAGTTAATTGGTTACAGTTTTCCATCCCAACAAGTAATCATCTGACGTTTGCACAAAAACTGAATATTCGAAGTCAAAAGTGCATACTACTCTACACACTTGATATCATAATGTACAATTTTACAATATTTTTGTTCCAGAGGACATATTTTTATTGAAAACCACCCTAGCAGCTATTGTTCAGTATGGTATACTCCTAGTTATGTGTGATCGTTTGTTCCATAATTTACAATTGGGGTTTTAACGCGTGCGTGATGTATGGAATCTTGCTGTAGTTGGAATGGCGTAGTTGGCATAGTGACTCGCTACGGGCTGGACGGGCCAGGTATCAAAATCCTGCTTTGGGGGGGGGGATAGATTTTCCGCAACCGTCCAGGACGTCCCTGGGGCCCATCCAGCCTCCGGTACAGTGGGTACCACGTATCCTTCCGACGGTAAAGCGGCAGGGCCGTGGCACGGACGACTCACCCCCATTTAGCGCCGAAATTAAAGAAAGAATGGAGCTACAGCTCTACTCTCTGACTTGGTCTCCACGGCATGTTGTGGGGTGAAATTTACCTATACTCTTTTACCTTCACCTTTAATCCCATGCTAAGGTTCCGATTTCAAATGCCTCACTATTTTATTTTTTAACTTTCACGGGTTTTATACATTTCATACAAACAACTTTATATCCAGTACAGGCAAAATTCTCGACTAGATGATCAGCTAACACGGTCAGCATGGTCCGTTGCATGCAGTTCGTGTTCTGTACCACACGATAACGACATAAAAATATATTATCTTCCTTCTCAGTCACCTTCCTCTCCTACTCCACCTCCCTGCCTCCTTGTCCCTTCGTTGTTCACCATCTTCTCCACCTCCTCCCCCTCCTTCCTTCATCCCCCTTCATCTTCTTCGCATCCTTTCCCTACGTTGTATTTCTTCTACAGCGTCCTGAACCACAACTGTGCTTTCAGGACCAAAAAGTGTTAACACTGGACACGGGTGCAGTGATGCCTGCCACTTCGTTCTTCATGACCCTCTGATGTGTTGCATAATTCACGTAAAGCGACATTACATACCCAAGACGTTCAGAGAGTAATGCTTAACCGCAGATAACACATGCCTGCTTTCTCTCTTATTTGTACACTACTACAACAAACACCATCGGGTGACCAAGAAAAATGTAAAACCCTTGCACTGACCAGGCAGCCAGTCAATTCCATCCCATCCTCCACCTACGACACACGTGTCCACCAGCTCTCCCCCTGTTCACCAGATGTCCTGCAGAACGACTGACACAGTTACACTTCCTAATTACATAGCCTCAACATTATGACCTACTTGCAAAGGAAGCTGTGACATTTCATAATTTACAATGTCTCTGTCCAACTAAACAAGACCTTAGTACAGGTACATGGTCCCCCACTGAACAATTCTTCTCATGGCCAATCTTAATACGCACAGAAACCTGAAATTTGATTCGAAGACGACGTCTCAACTACAAACGCTACAATAATTATGGGGAACGTTCGGACAGAAGCAAACCAATAAGAGTCGCTTGCCACTGTTGTGCCCGCTGGAATAAAATGACTATTCTAACGGCAATAGAAACGCTACATGCAACGTTCAGTTCAGACGGCGACACAAGATACCGGCAGTGGTGAAACTCGAATTTACATGACGTACCACCAATGACAATAAAAATTAATATATACTGCCTGTTCCAGAATTCACTACTTGCCTATAGCCTGTAAACAATTAGGCGACTGCAGCACCTCAGACCTAGGCAAACGTGCCTTAAAGACGTCCGCTAGTGCCTCAGAGTACGATCTTCAACTAATTTCAACCTTTTCATTTCCGCCAAATGTAGACGTTACTAATGCTTGTACCGATGGAGAAAGGTCAAAGATTCAAATACTGACCAATTAATGAAGCAGACCAATTAATCTACGCTGACATCTGAGAATGAACTAGACCTCAAACCCATGCTAATTACACTCTCGACTAATCACATGGGTAGCTTCGTAATTAAGTTTTTTCTTTTCTGTGGCCCTCGACCCTATTCAGTGTCTTGGCCTCCCCTTACGGGGCTTCGCCATCACACACATCGAACACACCACACTCGGTAGGACTCTTCAGGACAAGTTATCAGCCCGACGCAAAGACCTCTACCTGCCAACACATAACACTCACAAAACACAAACATCCATGCTACCAGTGGGATTCGAACCCACAACCTCAGCAAGGAAGCGGCCGCACACCCACGCCTTAAACCGCGCAGCTACTGGGATATATCGTAATTAAGTTACTAAACGCAACAAGGGATCCATAATTAATTTTCGAAATGAAGAGTGGGGTTTAAAACCCAACGAACACTAACTAAATTCAAATCGATTAACTCTCAAATCAGTTATGCAGGCTCCATAAATTAAATCGTGTGACAATCTACTATTCATGTATTCATTTACTTGTTATTTATGAATGACAGTAGACAGTGATCTAAGACTACGCAGCGTCGAACTGTGAACGGGTGTAAAAGGAAACGGTCGTGGCCTAATATGAGGCACTATCCCAGCACATGCCAGGAAAGACTGAAGAACGCCAAGAAACCTTTCCAAGATGGCCAGTCTCTGGGCCAACGCGCTCCAGGTACGTCCCTCACACCAAGCACGAGTTCGATATCAGCACTGTTCGCCGTGTCATGCACAGGCATTTAAGGTTCGAAGGAAATAGAACCCAATCCCCGCCAACTACAATGCCCTGATCCCCTTCACAAAGACACCGCAAAGAATCGCCTAACAGTCGGTTAAGAAACAGTGGTTTCAATACTCAGAGAAACGTTCCGTAATCAAAACCATGTACCCCTCTTATAGGTGTACACGAATGACGCACCGCAACGAACCTGCAAGATAAAATTCAGAAAACGGTTCAATAACGTATTTCAACCGTTATAACAATGTACATCTAAATCATTTATAACAAGCTGTTAGGTAATGCAGACATGTACACTCACTAGGAGATGGACGGTTCAGGGATCGAATCCCGGTTCGCGGCGAGATTTTCCGCATCTGTTCAGACCGGCCCAGAGACCCACCCAGACTCCTGTATAATGGGTGGTACCAGTTCCCAGGGGTAAAGTGACCGGGGCGCTGCGTTGACAACCCACCCCTATCTAGCACCGAGCCACACCTCTATTTCCTCTTTGGTCTTTCAAGGCCAGTAAAGTTCACCCTAGAACAGGCCACGAAGGCCCAGATGGGGAATAGAGGTACAGCTCTATTCTTTCTTAAACCTGGGGTGGGTGGTCAACGACACGCCCCGTCCGCTTTACCCCCGGGAAATACCCAGTACCCACTGTAAGGGAGGGTGAGTTGGGGGTTGGGCCACAGGGCCGGTCTGGATGAGTGCGGAAAATCTCGCCCACACCTGGATTCGAACCCCAGACCATCCAGCCCGTAGAGGGTCGCTATACCGACTGGGCTATCCCGGCCCCTCCTTCACGGACTGTTCTGGGGTAAACTTTACCTTTGTAGGCGAAATGTGAATCTAAAACGACTTCATGTAGGAATCCGTAATTAATTAACGAGTCGTAATTTCAAAGGCAGCTTAATTCTGACTAGATGGAATTATACAATCCCTCTTTATCCCATCCCTCGCCTTCTTAACATGGCCTTTAAAGCATTTTATTGGTAGCTTTTATAACATCTGCTTCGTATAACGTTTTTATCTTTCGATCATCTTCAGAGCTCCCTTCCTACCTTCCTTCCTTTGTCACTACGGAGCTTTGTTCAGCTTCCTTGCCCCTCTCTGATGCCGTCGTACGGTTCTGTTCACGAAACCGCCAAACGCCGATGAAAAGGTTTCACTAGACAGGCAAATAACATGACGATCAAAAAGACAGCACCTCTCTAGCAGTGAGTTTCGTAATACATTCTTTTTTCCTCAAAACCGTGACATTCTGATGTACGGAACTGTACTCGTCTTCATAACTTCCTGCTAATAGGGGAGGGGAGGCAAGGGGCATTAGATGCTGTAGTATGACAGTATCGAGAGCCTTCTGGTGTACTTTCGTCATTATTTAAATGTATACGACAAGCCGGAGTGTTTACACACTAGAATCGATGAGACAGTAGCGTGGCATCATGCTAGTGACGCTCTCTCCCCACACTATACTGCGTTATTCTGGCCTGTTTTAAAACTTACAACAGGATGTCTCCGAATATATTCTTGAAAACATAATCTGAATTCCATGTAACTTCCGGCACGTGATGACATCGATACCAACCTACTGTAGTATGCTTACGCAGTTCCATCTCGAACTCCAAACCACCAAATTAGTTAAACAAGCAAGACAAGGTACGCAGAACGTGACATTGGGGGCGTTTACGTAACCACTGTTGCCGTAGAAAAGCAATAACTATTACACATTGTGTGTATGTGTGTGTGACCTTAGTGTCCAGCATGCAATTCGCGTGCGCCGTATTAAACTGTCATCTGTGGCCTCTCCGGCAATACGTTTTTACACATCATCCCATAAACGGCACGGTTTTCGAAAACACGTTATTGAACACAAAATTATGACTTTCTCAACAACTTTTGCCTGAATCATTTCTCATTCTAAGAACTGCGAGATATGATCGAAAACGGGCCTTCGTGCAAAGTGGCCGTTACTCTTGTCAGATTTTAATGAAACTTGAATCAAAGACATATTTTCGAAAAAGAATCAAATATCTCATTTTATACAAATCAGTCCAGTGGGAACCGAGTTGTTCCATGCGCACAGACGGACACGACGAGGCTACATGTCACTTCTCGCAATTTTGCGAACGCACCCAATAAAACTGGCTATGATCACGACCAAGCAACCAAATGGATGGTGCTTACTGGCCGTTTCGCAACCACGCCGTAAGAAGTTAAACGACGCCATCAAATCACATTATATAAAGGTGTTCTCTGTTCAGCCTTGTAATTCTGTCATTCAGGTAGGTATTTCGCTTAAGATTTGGGTTTAAAAGCCTCTGTAACGTCATGTTTACCCACTCTACATTGGCTCAGACAAAGATTCTACAAGCCACGATATCTCTTCACAAGACAGACATCGCCAACTCACATACATGTAACTGCTCCGCATCCGCCTACTTCATCAGACAACCTGTACAAGCAAACCGTTTCTTACGTTAAACGCGCATGCCAAGTGTGAATATTCTACATCCGTCGCG
>Ga0123353_10015286_pt1 | contig 11136 bp, 11 predicted proteins | sample TergutLab28metaG_3_FD_92763 | JGI IMG/M metagenome (GOLD analysis project Ga0123353, IMG submission 92763) | Labiotermes labralis P3 segment gut microbial communities from Petit-Saut dam, French Guiana - Lab288 P3 | ecosystem: Host-associated > Arthropoda: Insects > Digestive system > Gut ... | reverse complement strand
GCTGCCTATGACATCGTGGGTTTCGCGCGGGAGGAAACTATCGCGGCTGCCTACCTGCTGATTGTGCGCGAGGGCAAGGTGCTCTACGGCAATGAATTCATACTGGACAAGGGGCTCAACGTCAGTTTTGATGAGCTGGCTTCAAGTTTCATAGCACGCTACTACCACGAGGCGGGACAAGTGCCGGCTGAACTCATCTGCGAGCTTGAACTGAGCGAGCGGGAGGTGCTGGAAGACTATTTGACCCGTCGCCGCCGTGATGCTTCGGGAAACGAACGTGCCGGGCGCGTGCGTCTGACGGTACCCCAACGCGGTGTCAAGAAGAAGCTACTGGACATGGCGTGCCAAAATGCTACTCACGCCTTGTTACGTTTCAAGGTTCGCACTCACTATGACGATGAACGTCTGAACGCGGCGCTGCTGCAACTGGAATCTGCCCTCGCGCTTGACGCGCCGCCGCTGCGCATAGAGAGTTTCGACATCTCAACCTTGCACGGCACCCATTCGGTCGGCTCAATGGTGGTGTTCACCAACGGTCGCGCTGATAAAGCTGCCTATCGTCGTTTTCGCATCCGTGGGCAGTACGACGAGGCCAACGATGTCGCCATGATGCGTGAGGTCTTGTCCCGTCGTTTTGGTCCGGACCGGATTGAAGACGAACGTTTTGGCAGAATCCCTGACCTGCTCCTTATTGACGGGGGAAAGCCGCAACTGAGCGCGGTTACGCACATACTGGAAGAGCTCAAGATCGATAACGTTGCTGTCGCCGGCCTCGCCAAACGCGAGGAGGAGCTCTGGACCGACTGGACAGATGAGCCCATTATTCTGGCCGACGGATCCCCCTCGCTCTACCTCGTTAAGCGCATCCGCGATGAAGCCCACCGTTTCGCCATAGAGTATCATCGCAAGCTGCGTGCTAAAGCCATGACCGCCAGTATCCTCGACGAGGTTCCCGGCATCGGCCCCAAACGCCGCAAAGCCCTCATAAAACACTTCGGTGGTTTCAAAAACTTGCGTGCCGCAAGTCCGGAAGAACTCGCCGCCGCTCCCAACATAAGCCCCGACATCGCCCAAGACCTCTATAGCTATCTCCACGCCCTCTTGCACATCCGCTAAGCTCCGTGTTAGACTACTCCACTGTTGATAACTGAATTGTGTGCTGCCGAAGACAGTCGGTTCTCGTAAGAGAGTAATGGAGCGCCACCCCGAAAGAAGGGGAGAAGCGCCCGCCCACCGAGGTAGTCGAATATACGCAGGGGTGCCGACCAGACTGGACGCACTCCGCCTCTTTTCGACCCTCGCCGACCCTGTCGTTGCGAGGGTTTTTTGTGCAGCTACACCTGACTGCACTGAGAGGAGGTATTATGCCTGCAGATTCAAAACTTGCCGTTGTGGCAGAGATTAAGGAACGTTTTGTCGCGTCTCCCAATGTTTTGCTCATCGACTATCGCGGCCTGAACGTCAAAGCCGTGTCGAAGCTGCGTCGCGAACTAACCGCGATTGGCAGTGAGATGGTTGTCTATAAGAACACGCTCACCGCTATCGCGATGCGTGAGCTGGCGCTGCCCTCGGCTGAGGCGCTGCTCGAAGGCCCCAGCGCTTTTGTGTTCGTGACCGGCGACCCGGTAGCGTCCGCGAAAGTCCTGGCCGGCTTTGCGAAAGAGAACAAAGCTCTGGAGCTGAAAGGTGGTCTGGTACAGAGCCAGATTATCGACGCCGCCGGCCTCAAGGCTCTGTCGAAGCTGCCTTCACGCGAAGAGCTTCTGGCGAAACTGTTGGGAACTATCAGCAATCCGCTGCGTGGCACGGTTACGGTACTGTCCGGTCCGGCTCGCGGCCTGGTAACGGCGCTCAGCGCCTTGCAGGAACAAAAGGCTGCTGCGTAAGACGCGCGGTGGTAGGCGGGGGAGTGCGTCCATACCGGACACACCAGTCCGCATGAAACGAAACGCACGGCGCTGAAAACGTCGTACTGAAGAAAGGAACAAGAAACATGGCTGTATCACGTGACGAGATTATTGAAGCACTAAAAGAGATGCCCGCGTTGGAGCTTTCTGAGCTCGTAAAGGAACTGGAAGAGGTCTTTGGTGTCAGCGCTGCTGCGCCTATGGCTGTTGCTGTAGCCGGAGCTCCCACCGGTGGCGACGCTGCCGCTGAAGAGGAGAAGGACTCCTTTGACGTAATACTTGAAGGCTTTGGCGATAACAAGATCGCTGTCATCAAGGTTGTTCGTGCCATCACCGGTCTGGGTCTGAAAGAGGCCAAGGAACTGGTCGAGGGCGCACCGAAGCCCATCCAGGAAGGCGTAGCAAAGGACAAGGCCGAAGAGCTCAAGGGTCAGCTCGAGGAAGCCGGCGCTGCCGTATCCCTCAAGTAATCACCGCTTCCCTGACGCACATCAGGCACTGACAAGTGACCGTCTGCCACACCCGGTAGGCGGTCACTTTTCTATATCAACCGCGTTTAACTTTCGCGAAACACTTCGATAATAGATTGTTTACAGACTTCCATTTCTTTTTACACCGCAGTAACAACAGCGGCACCGTTCCTTATTACACTGATGTCTATGGAAAGCCCCTGTGTATTGCATAGTGCGAAAAGCCGTGTGAAACCTGCCCTTTTGCTGGCCTTCGCTTTCTTGCTGGCGCTTGCTAGCACCGCCTGTTTGGACAAGGAGGCTTTGCAGAGCCGGCATATGGGAAGCTTTGAAGCTGAGCGCAAGGAGGGTGAAGCGGTTTTAGTCGGCACTATTGCGCAAGAAGGTTTGATGCGTGCCCTCAGTGCGCAGCTAATCTCGGATTTGGGCGTTACGGCTGATTATACCGCGACGGATTTCGGCTTGGCACTTGAAGCAGTGGCATCTGGAGAAGCGGATGCAGCCCTCGTAAATAGTAATGAACTTGCGGGCGACAGCCTTGATGATTTTGTTGGCTCCAGCAAAATCATTGCACAAGATGGGGTCAAATTCATTGTTCATCCGGATAGCGTTATTGATGATATTTCTGAAGATGACATACTGGCTTTGGCAAGCGGTGACAAAGAGTATTTCGAGGACTATGACTATGAGGTCATACCTCGTTTTCTTGCGCGCGACAACGATAGCTATGACTGGCAGTTTATGCTTCAAGTATTTGATATTACTGTTGAAGGACCCGACGGCAGTATTGCCGAAGTGGAGCGGAATCCGGAATCTGTTGAAGACAGCGATATGAAAATTGTAGAGCAAGTTCTTGCCGATGAAAACACCATAGGCATGGTGTCTCTTGACACTGATGTTGGCAATGCCCTTGTACTCACGCTTGAGGGGGCGGAGCTATCAGATCCTGAATATCCCTTGGCTATGCCACTCATTTTGGTGTGGCGCGAACCGCCTAATGAAGTCGCGCGCGCCGTTATTAACCTTTTCGACAGTGAGCAAGGTGCTCAACTGTTGGTAGGGAGATAGAAAAGTAAGCAAGACGATTAGCAAGAAGGAAGAGAAAGGAACGTGTAATGAAGGTAGTATTGAGAAGGAGTATCGCGCTGACGCTTGCGGCGATACTGTTGGCTTCGCTGTTTGCGGTTCCGGTAGCTATGGCCGCTCCGGCGAAAAAGATTAAGACGGTGAGTGTTGATGGCATCAAGGTAACTGCGGATGTTGTCCCGACTGCCAAGGGCAAGACAGCGATGGTTTCTCTGAAAACCATTGAGCGTGCTTTGGGCGCGAAGACCACCTACAAGAGCAAGAAGGCTACCATTAAGACCACGCTGAATACGGTAGTATTTACGCTGGGAAAGAAGACCTGTACGGTTAACGGCAAAAGTGTCAAAGTATCACAGGCACCAGTATTGGTGAAGAAGAAAATTATGGTGCCGGCGGATACGCTTATGAAGGCTCTTGGCGGTAGCGCAAAAATTTCCGGTACTGCTTTGAATCTGACTTATTTTGGCACCATCAAAGGTGGTCTGAAGGTTCATGGTTCATCCACCCTGTATCCTATTGCGCAAGCCGCCTCGACTAAGATTAACAAGATGAAGGGTGCCTCCGGTGTCGCGGTTACGCAGCTGGACTCCGGCGATGGTATCAAACAGACAATCGCTGGTACCGTCAATCTGGGTATGGCTTCGCGTGAGCTTAAGACAGATGGATCTGAGTCGGGCTTGACGACATATGCAGTCGCCAAGGACGGCATTGCCATTATTGTGAATCCGAAAAATAATGTGAGTGCTCTGAGCAAGCAGCAAGCCGTAGATATTTTCATGGGTAAAATTACTGACTGGAGTCAGGTCGGTGGAGCCCCCGGTGCCATTACCGTGTTTACTCGTGAAGCCCAGTCCGGTACGCTCGGAACCGTAGTTGACCTACTGCTTGGCAAGGGAAACTCGATTAAGAGTGGTGCGACTGTCAAGAACTCTTCCGGTCTTATGAAAGATGCAGTTGCCAAGAACGCGAATGGCATCGGCTTCGATTCAATCGGTTTTGTCGATAAGTCTGTTAAGGCTGTCAAACTTGATGGTGTTGCTCCGAGCGCGGCAACGGTAAAAAGCGGCAAATATCTGATGGGCCGTTCGCTCTATATAGTTAGCAAGGGCCAACCTGTTCCTAATGGCGCGAAGTTCATTGATTTCCTGAAGAGCGATTTCGCGCAAAAGATTATTGTTCAGAAACTGGGCTATATTGTTCTCTAGTCGGAAACACTCGGCATTGTGGGAGCTTGCTGTTAAGATAGCAGCAGCGGTAAGCATTGTCTGTTTTCTTCTGATCTTTGTGTTCGTGACCGTTCGCGCTTGGCCTGTGCTGAGCGCGAGCGGGATCGGACTGTTTACCCGCAATACCTTTGACGCGCAGATGCACGCTGCCACCTCAGACCCCTCCGGCGCACACGCAAACTATCAATACGGCCTGTTGGGCCCTTTGATGGGGACCTTTCTTTCTACCGGAATTGCGTTAGTATTCGCAACAGTGTTCGGTGTTGGTGGTGCCGTTGTGATCGCGGAGTTTTTGCCAAGACCCTTGGCTAGTGCCTGTAAAGCCATCGTGCGTCTGCTCGCGTCTATTCCGTCGGTAATATTTGGCTTGATGGGGCTTATCGCTGTCGTGCCATTTATACTTGACAATTTAGTGACACCAGAGCTTCAATCACGCTACATCAACGAGTTTCAAATGACCGGTGACAGCTTTTTGGCCTGCGTAATCGTTCTGACCTTTATGATAGTGCCCACCCTTATTTCTCTGGCGGTAGACGCAATAGAGGCAGTCCCCGCTCATCTGCGCGAATCAGGGTTTTCCTTTGGTATGTCACATATGCGAGTCATTATCAAGATTATACTTCCTGCTGCGCGAAGCGGTATTATTGCCGGCGTAATTTTGGCTGCCGGGCGCGGCGTTGGAGAAGCCATAGCGGTTTCAATGGTTTGTGGCGGTGTGGCAAATATTCCCAACTTTGCCGGGAACCCCTTGGTCGCGCTGCTCACCCCCATTTTGCCGCTTTCTGCCGCTATTGTGAATTACAAAGAAGGTATGTCAATCGCATCTTCGCGCGAAGCGTTGTACGCCTGTGCATTTGTCCTGTTTGTTCTTGGCGCGAGCCTCTCGCTTTCAGCGGCGGCTGTCGAAAAGCGTATTCGCAGATCGGTGGGATTGGCTTAGTGGGTACCCACCGAATGCTGGATGCGCTCCTCCTTAACGGTGGCCCCGGTACCCCTCCGGAAACCCGTCGCGAAAAGCACCACGTTTTCTCCAATGTGTTGTCATACATGGGTGTGTGGGTTTCTCTCGCGTTAGTGATTAGTGTGTGTATGTTCGTCATTATTAACGTGGCGAACATTGGCATCGACGTTATTTCTCCAAAGTTTCTTTTCACCGATCCCACCGGAACGTTTATTGACGGTGAAACTGGCGGTATTCTGACGCCGATGATCGGCACTGTGCTGCTGACGGTGATGGGGACAGGTCTGTGCTTGCCCTTTGCGCTTTCGACAGCCATTTACCTGCGCTATTATGCAAAGGAAAACTGGTACCATCGTGTTATTACCATGGCTATTGATATTTTGTCCAGTATTCCAACGGTTGTTATTGGTATCGCTGGGTTGACGATATTTACTATGCCTATGCTCAGTTTTCTGAGTGTATCTGTTATTGCGAGTGACGGCTCCTCTATGGCCTATGGGAAATCATTTCTTATCTCGGCTGTCGCCATGGCAGTGATGATTATGCCCTTCGTGACGAAATCCATCGATGAGGCGCTCAAAACGGTCCCGGAGGATATGATAAATGCCTCGTTGGCACTGGGCGTGACAAAATGGCATACGGTGCTAAAAATCGCCTTGCGTGTCGCGCGACCCGGTATTATCACCGGCACCATACTCGGCAGCGGCCGTATTATTGGAGACACCGCCATTGTATGGATGCTTCTGGGTGGCACTATGGAAATGACCGGGGCGCAACCTTGGTATGAACCGCAAAACTGGATATCCACTCTGCGTAATACCGGCTCAACGTTGACTACTTACATCTATTATTCTTCCCCCGCGGGTGAGGGGGATCGCTATGATGTTGCTTTTGGTGCCTCGCTCGTCTTGCTCGTAGTTATTGTGGTTCTGAATGCGCTTACAGCGTTTGTTGGAAGTGGCGGGAAGGGTCAAACACAAAAATGAGCGAGACATCCGCCTTTGCTGCTGTTGATACTCGCTATTTCCAGACGGAACCTGAGGTGAGAGCTGAAACGCCGATTGAACCCGCGATTACGGTACATGATGTTGATGTCTGGTATGGAAAACAACAGGCGCTTCACAAGGTTAATCTCACCGTCCCTAAGCGCAGCATCACTGCCTTTATCGGTTCATCAGGTTGTGGAAAATCGACCTTGCTGCGTAGTATCAATCGGCTCAATGATTTGATACCAAGCTTTCGTTTGCAAGGATCGATTGCTGTGGATGGTGGAGACATTTACCGCTTGCACAAAGGTCGAGCGATTAATGATTTGCGTAAGCGGATTGGCATGGTGTTTCAAAAACCCGATCCTCTGCCGACAACTATTATGAAAAATATGACACTGCCTCTTCTTGAAAGCAAACACGTTTCTACACGAGAGGCTCAGGATCGTGCGCTTGTTTTGCTCGAACGTACAGGGCTACTTGGGGAAGTAAAAGAAAGGCTTAACGCCAGCGCCCTCTCGCTTTCCGGCGGCCAGCAACAACGTCTTTGCATTGCGCGTGCGCTTATGTTGGAACCGGATATTCTTTTGCTGGATGAACCGTGCTCAGCGCTTGACCCCATTTCGACAGCGATTATCGAAGATGTGCTTGTCGAACTCAAAGAGCACTACACGATAGTATTGGTGACGCACAATCTTGAGCAAGCGCGACGCATCTCGGACACTATGGCCTTGTTTTATCTAGGAGAAATGATTGAGTCTGGTTACACGCGCGAGCTTCTTATTCGTCCCAAAACAGAAATGCTGAGCAATTATCTGAGCGGTATGGAGGCATTCTAGCGCACACCGCTCGCACACCGCTCGCCACTCCCGGTAGACGGTCGTTTTGTTTTTTAATGCGCTTTTGCAGTACAATATAAGTTTCATAACCACAAGACTTCGTGGGGGACAGACTATGATAGAACTGAAAGATGTGAATAAGAGCTTCGGGTCGAACCGTGTCTTATGCGATATAAACCTCACCATTCCGACCGGCCAGAAGATGATAATTATCGGCCCCTCCGGTGGTGGCAAATCCACTCTTATCCGTTGTATCAATATGCTGGAAAAGCCCACTTCAGGACAGGTCATTATCGACGGCATTGACCTCACAGCGCATAAAGCTCCCGTCTCGAAAGCCCGCCAAGACGTCGCCATGGTCTTCCAGCAGTTCAATCTCTACCCTCACAAAACCGTACTGGAAAACCTCACCCTCGCCCCCATTGTCGTACAGGGAAAGAGCAAAGACGAGGCAGAAACCACCGGCATGCAGTACCTCGAACGCGTCGGTCTCAAGGAAAAGGCAAAGGCCTATCCCGCGCAGCTCTCCGGCGGTCAGCAACAGCGCGTCGCCATTGCCCGCGCGCTCAACATGCACCCCAAAACAATGCTCTTCGACGAGCCCACCAGCGCGCTCGACCCGGAAATGATTCAGGAAGTCCTCGATGTCATCGTCAGCCTCGCGGAAAGCGGCATCACGATGATCGTCGTCACGCACGAAATGGGCTTTGCCCGCAGAGCTGCCGACCGCGTCGTCTTTCTCGACGGCGGCTATATTCTGGAAGACGGCACCCCTCAGCACTTCTTCGAGGACCCGCAGCACGAGCGCACGAAGCTCTTTTTAGGAAAGATACTACGCTCGAACGAGTAGCGACGAACCGACATAAGGGGGAGAGCGTCCACTCCGGCAAGGAGAAAGAGGTATGGACGCACTCCTCCAAAGAAAGATGAACGCGGTAATATCAGGTGGGGACACCTGTTGGATGAAAGGACGGAAGTCTATGAAGAAACTGTTACTAGTGGCGCTGGCGCTTTTGCTGGTGTTCGGGCTGGTTGCCTGCGGTGGTGGCGGCGAGAGTGCCGAGGAGCCACCGGCCTCTGAGGAGGGAACGGTTGATCCCGCTATTCAGGCGATCAAGGATGCCGGCGTTTTGCGTGTCGGCGTCAAAAACGACGTACCGGGTTTTGGTCTGCTGAACCCGGAAACCGGTGAGTATGAGGGCCTTGAAATCGATATGGCTCACAAGCTGGCCGGGCTGATTCTGGATGATGAGGCTAAGGTTGAGTTTACGGCGGTAACCGCTGAGACGCGCGGTGTGTTGCTTGACAATGGCCAGATCGACATGGTCATCGCGACCTTTACGATCAAGCCGGATCGTCTGGAGCAGTGGAACTTCTCTGAGCCTTATTATCAGGACAGCGTTGGGCTCTTGGTTGAGAGCAAGAACGGCTTTACCAGTTTTGCTGATCTTGATGGCAAGGTTATTGGTGTAGCCTCCGCGGCGACCTCGAAGGACGCGGTGCAGGAAGAGGCTGACAATCTGGGCATTAAGGTGTCCTTTAGCGAGTTCCAGACCTATCCCGAGATTTCAACGGCGCTTAAGGCCGGCAAGGTTGATGCCTTCGCGGTTGACCGCGCTATTTTGAAGGGCTATCTGGATGACGCGCGTGAGCTGCTGCCTGAGTCGTTCAATCCGCAGGACTACGGTATCGCTACCAAGAAAACCAATACGGGTCTGGCAGACTTTGTCAATGGCTTCGTGAGCACGATCAAGGCTGACGGTACGCTTGAGGCACTGATTGATCAGCATAATCTCTAGTAGTTTTTGTTGCCCCGTTGCCTGCTCGTCGGGTGGGGCAGTTTGCGATTGATCTGATGTTTAAGGGCTTTGTTCAGTGGACGGAGAGTCTCTCCCTCTTGTTTGCACGTGGCAAGTGGGAGAGCCTCTTCGTGAACTTTGACCTCGTGTGGCGCGGGCTGGGTAATACGGTTATCGCGGCCCTGCTGGGTCTGCTGTTGGCGCTGGTACTGGGGATTGTGTTCGGGGTGTTATCCGCGTCCACCAGTCGTCTTGCCCGCGGCGTCGCGCGTGTGTATGTCGAGTTTTTCCAGAATACGCCGCTGCTGCTGCAGGTGGTGTTTCTGGGGATGGGGCTTCCCATTATCTGGCCGCAGTTCAATGTCGTTCCGGTGCTCTTTGTCGGGGTGATTGGGGTTGGGCTCTACCACGGCGCCTACATATCGGAGGCGGTTCGTGCCGGCATCCAATCCATCTCGAAAGGGCAGCTTGAGGCGGCTTTTTCGCAGGGCATGACCTATGTGGGGGCGATGCGCCACGTGGTCATCCCGCAGGCACTGACCATTGTGTTGCCGCCGCTGACGAATCAAGCGGTTAACCTGATCAAAAACACCTCTGTGCTGCTCTATATTGGAGCTGCTGAGCTCATGTATCAGGCAAAAAGTATCCAGGCCTTTTCCTACAATCCGGGGCCGACCTTTGTCACGGTCATGGTGCTGTATTTCTGCCTGTGTTATCCGCTCGCGTTTTTGGCCAAGCGGCTTGAAGACCGTGTTGAAGCGACGGGGGAGGACGCCCAATGACCCCGATTTTCGCGGCAGCCGTGACAGCCACGAACGTCCTCGACACGCAAAGCGTGGGCTATATGCTGAGTCGTCCCTGGTTCTGGACGTCACTTATGGAGGGCTTGCAAAACACGCTCTACATTTCCGGGGTTTCGATATTGTTGGCCTTTGCCTTTGGCATTGTTGTAGGGGTCATGCGTTATTCGAAGCTGCCGGTCATCAGCTGGTTTGCGACGGCTTATATTGAGCTTATTCGCAATGTACCGCTGGTGCTTCTGATGTTGATGTGCTTTTTGATCGCCCGAACGAAGGACGCGGCTTCGGCGATTATCGCGCTGACGGTCTTTACAACGTCCATTGTGGCTGAAATCGTGCGTGGCGGTCTGAATTCTATATCAAAAGGCCAGTGGGAGGCCGCGAAAAGTCAAGGCATGAACTATCTGCAAATACTGCGCCATATTGTTCTGCCCCAGGCAATCACGCGGATGATTCCGCCTATCGTCAGCCAGTTTGTCACCGTTATCAAAGACTCATCTTTCGCGGTGATGCTGGGCTACGGTGAGCTGGTCATGCGCTCCAACGTATTGAAGGGGCTCTTTTCTAGCGTCGGTCAAATCTTGACCATCTATGGCATTATTGCCGGAATCTACTTTGTCATAAACTTTGCCCTCTCGGTGGTGGCGCGAATTTTGCAGAAGCGGCTGTCGGCGGGTCGGGGCTCAATCGGCACCTAGAGCGCACTAGGAAGTTCACCTATAATGGGGTGATGGTCAAAACAGCAAGACATACTGCTGAGCCGCTTATTCGTATGCGGGGAGTCGATAAGGTCTATGAGACCGGCGGAATCCGCTTTACTGCCCTTCAAGGGGTCGATTTGGATGTGTATCCGGGGGAATTTGTCGGCCTGATTGGGAAGTCCGGTAGTGGTAAGACGACGCTTATCAACATGATTACCGGGATTGACCATCTCACTACCGGTGAAATCTGGATTGAGGACACACCGGTTCATACCCTGAACGAAAATCAGATGGCCATCTGGCGGGGAAGAACTATCGGCGTAGTGTTTCAGTTCTTCCAGCTACTGCCAACGCTTACCGC
>Ga0123353_10015285_pt1 | contig 11136 bp, 6 predicted proteins | sample TergutLab28metaG_3_FD_92763 | JGI IMG/M metagenome (GOLD analysis project Ga0123353, IMG submission 92763) | Labiotermes labralis P3 segment gut microbial communities from Petit-Saut dam, French Guiana - Lab288 P3 | ecosystem: Host-associated > Arthropoda: Insects > Digestive system > Gut ... | reverse complement strand
GTGTGTATATATATATATATATACAGGGTATACACAAAAAAACCGCACCATTCTTTTGTGTATACCCTGTATAGCTATTATAGAATCCCTACAAATTAAAACGAGCAATTTTTGCGGTACGAACATAATAATCCATTTTGAAGCTTACGACTCCTCATAAACTGAGTTATGTACCAACAAGCCTACAGAAAATCTATACAATCCACAACACAAGGAAAAATTTCCTGTGAACGCAGGAATTACAGAAGCATGGTTTCCAACTTACAGTCCCCTATGTACGAAAGAAAATGCTCCAAGTGCCCACCTTGAACATCAACACGAATGCCACACGTCTCAACAGTCACTGCCTGTCTCGCTGGAAATTTCCAGGTGTCGTACGGATCGTTTCAAATCCATTCAGTGTTTGTTTTTGCAAGTCCTGGATGCCACTGAGTTCTGTAGCACAAACAGCAGACTGCAAATATCTACAGAGATAAAACTATTCAGGGATTTAAGTCAGGGGAAGGAGCAGGCCGTTCTGTTGGTCCACTTCGTGCTATCCACTGCTTCAGAAACAGGTTGTTCAAGAATTCCCGAACTGCAAGAAGAAAATGTGTGGACTACCAACGTGTATGAACCATAAATGATTCCCAATCTGCAGATCCACATCTTGCAACAGATCCGGAAGGACGGTGCATAGGAAATCGCGGTAAACAACCCCAGTCAGTTGTGTTGGGAGAAATTAGGGTTCCAGAAGTCTACGTCCTGCATTGTCTGCATGGAAACTCAAAGTAGACACTTTGAAGATCTTCGTTTTTCAGAAGACTGTATCTTGGAAGCCTTGCTTCAGGAAGCCTATGTTCCTAACATATTTTAGATTCGCCCTCTCTATGCTTTTCCGTGCTTTTTTTTTCGCCCTCCGTAAAAATGGACTCCATTGCAAATAACTGACCCCAACAACTTTAAGAGTTCTGAAAAGTCAGACTGTACGAAGATTCGAAGCTTGAGAAAATAAAACTGTGCAATGGACGATACACTGCAATACCGACTGAAGTGTGCGTCCTGCTGCCTTTTTTTGCTACGGTCTTCTGACACTACTCGTATCTCCTACCAAATATAGGTGGCAAAGACCGTACCTACATGACAACAGATACTAACCTCTTCTTTATAAAGGTCACATCACTTACAAATCCGCTAAATTCCAAACGTAAAACTTAATACTTCCTGTGTTTCAAATATCAAAGTTTGGACGAAACTTGGAAAATGACTTTATGCACATTACTTAATTTACTGTGTTGTTAGATTCATGTCAGATAGTGCATTATGTGTTTAAGTCTTTACCGTACGTAATCTTAAGAAGCAAAATTGTAAATCCCTGTGGCAATAACAGAGAAAGGACATCCTGTAGCATACTTAGTGTACAATACTATTCTACTGTGAATGCAGGTGCTATGTGCGATATGTACTTTATTACGTCGTATTTATGTTGGAGATTCTTCAGCGTCTGACATATTTATACCAGAAATTTTAGGAATTAGCTGCACTTGCATTTTCGTGTGAAGTGTGTGCAATAAATGTACCTTAAGGCTTTTTGTCATTGTCTTCATCCAGATTAGTTAAGCTCTTCAAAATACATTGGAAATTTTATGCATTTCTATTTTAATAATAAAAAATTTAGCAATATTCCAACAAACTGTAGTTAAGTGATTACTTTCCGTTAATTCTTTAACCGGCTGACGTCTTTACTGGCGAAGCAGCAGTCAGTTTCCAGTGCTGTAGGAACTCTTACGTACTTTATGCCTCAATGTCCTGCTATAAAGGATTAATTAACTTATTTGCATTCAATGATCGATCCGGCCGACCGCGCGGTCTAAGGTTTAGGTCTCCGGCCGCTCGCTTGCTGGGATTGCGGGTTCAAATCCCGCGGGGGCCACGGATGTCTACTTCTTGTGAATATTGTTTGCTTTGAGATAGAGATCTCTGCGACGGGTCGATCTCTCGTCCAGAGGAGTCCTACTGAGTGTGTTTGTGTCTGAGTGTGATTAGGGTCAACAGTAACTCTGTGCATCTACATTTATTAGGTAGATGAGGTCTGAATAAGAAAGAAAGAAAGAAAGAAAGCAAAAAAGAAACGTCTATCGTTATGTTGTTAAATAAATGTAGCCTGATGATGACCCCAACAGTTCGCAACATGTCAGCCACAGTGTAACACTTTACAGTGAATTCAATGGTTGTGTCAGACGGTGAACTTTGGCTGTTTAACATATTTTCGTCGAAAGTCCACGCCTTCTTCTGACCTTACGTTTATAGCGTTGTAATAGTCTCGGTATTCGTTTTTCTGACACGCCTCTCTGGTGTTCCATCTATTTGACCAGTATTTAAAAATGCGATGGTTTTCCCATCCCTGCGGATCTCTCATCGACGCCACTCACCTCCATCCCTCTGATTGTCCGCGTGGAACACCTCGACACCTGGAAGGATTTTCATGAAATTTTGTATCGGAAAATGTAGAAGAGTCAAATTTTATACATGTTGCATCAAATCGGACAAACACTGCGAAGGCATTACATCTTGCACTCCCTCCATACACACCTGCGAAGGGTTTTTCCGGCTGAATAAAGAAGATCGAAGCCCCTGCGTACATTTTCGGCCCGTGTAGAACTGCTGAACAATGTAACGTTGTCCTGAAAGCAGCCTTTAGAATCTTCCCTTGGGACAAGAGCAGAAATACGTTATTGATCTTAGTCTGCTTTGAAACGTTATATTATAATCTTTTAATGTACTGATTTTTTTGAAATGAAACTTTTAATGGTGTATTAAGTACGATATACAAGATAAAAGGGATATAAATATGTTGGTGTTTGTAATAGTATTGAGAAATAAAGCATTAACATTATGTGATCGTACGATTGGCGTGCAGATTCGTTGTCTCTAGAGCCCTCTTATTTCAGTATCTACTAAGAATGGAGAACTGCTTGTGGAAGTAACGAATCCTGTCTTTATATCTCTCTCGTACGACGTCATTCGTCATGTGTTTGTTGTGTGAAAGTAAAAAGTTGTTGACAGCGCTCACAATTAAACTTACCACTGTTTATATTTATGTCGTTACGTAATACGGCATAACAAATTGGCTCTTGTTGATCTGAAAATGTATAGTATCTATGATTTGGACCGAGTAGCCTACGAAGGCTTTTCATATTTCAAACAGGGTTAAGAGATTCTCCTCTTCTCCGAAAGGTCCACTCCAGCTCTGAGACCTACCCAGCCTCTGTCCAAAGGGAAAGACAGGCTTCTCCTCCTGCCCCTCCATATAGCGCCAAGGTTACGAATGATCTGATTTTATCGCCATTGCTCATGTGTCTCCATGATGCAATGTTTAATTAACACACAGACACATTTACTTCCACATTTTCTTTGATATCTTTGATCATACATGCTTTGGTTTTTGACAGTTCAAGAAAGAAACTTCTCTCGCATCTGCCTGTGCTGCAAAATCCAACATTCAGCCCACAAGACAGCAAATTTGTAGGCAATGCTGTTTAAACAGAAGGCGTTACAGTTTAACACCTGCTCTATATAAGGCCTTCATAAGGTCATCCTCCAAAACAAGCAGAAGTTTAATTCGCCAGGCACAGTAAACAGGCTCCAGTAAAATTTCCGTTTAATGAACTCGCTGGCACAATCGTGGAGGGGATTTGGCTTTTATATTTGGCATTTATATTCTCCACAGCCGTATAAAACGGCAGGTGTTTCAATTGTCATCGCAGAATAGCACGAATGACGTTTTAAGGCTAGAAACAAACAAAAGCCGCCCGAACTCTAAGTCACCTTAAGTATTGACACAGAGCAGCAAACACACACAGCTAAACGGCTTTCCTACTCGCAGTAGAAATGTGTGCGATTGTTTAAAGATTGTGCCTCTAGTCTAACGTCTTGCTCTTTCACGCCTCTATTTTGCAGCATATAAACGGAATCCAGACCTGAACTTCGCGACACATTTATTTGCATCTCTGTGTGTTCTACTTACTAAGTAAGTCAGTAAGTAAGGAGCTGTCGCTCACAGGATAAATGTCACAGTGTGACAGGGTCATTGAACCTCAGTGTGAAGTTGCCAAAATTGGAGGAAAAAGAAACTAGTGATAATAAAAACGTGAAAAGGTGGATAATGAAGCAGAATAAATCTCAACAGAAGGAGGAAACACCGAAGTCTTAAGACCTGGCGGACTAAACCCACAATATCCATCACTTGACATTCAACTTTAGCCGGCCATATGCCAAAACAAGAGAACATGAACAGTAGCTAGCCCCATAATACATGGCTCGAAACGAAGAAAAGGTATTAATTTGACATCAGCCTATTTCTATTTGGACAAAAATATAACAAATTTTCGAAAATAAGAACATTGCACTTGACGCTCCATCGCGAATTAAATTTGATTTTATACATTCTTTACATCATGTGTAAGATCTCGCTACGTTATTTACATTTTACCTTGTTTTCAAGACCTTGTGTTGAAACACCCGACGATGATAAGTAGTGTTCGAAAGAATAATGCAGGGTTGTGTCGGTGCTTTACTATCTGGTAAGACGTTCCTTATTAACATTTGCTACTGCGTACTTTTGGTCACAGGACCAATTGCACGCTGTGGGAGCAGAAGTTCTTCGCCCCTGTCGGGTACTAAACCCGGTATTTCTGCCAGCAGCTTTTTCACAATAATTACTGAGCTGTCTAGGCTTATGTACGGGTTATGTAATGTACGTGTCTTGTGTGTCACGTGACAATAAGTAGGCTGAGGCGTGAGTGGACGTGGTTTGTTTGTGGTGACGTGTTTGGAAACTGCAGTGGTTGTTGAGTGCTGCCTGCGTTCTGCTGTAACCGAGCAGTTTCAGTTCCTGGGTTACTTTCATCAAGGACGTCGAGGCTCACTCTGTTATCATACGATCATGTGAATGTTTATGTTTATGTTTGTCCTTGTGTCTGCGTGTGACTGCGAACATATAGAAGGTTATGTGAAATTTTGTCGTAACATTTCTGCCCTCACACATCTCACATGTCGACTGTCCTGAACAGATTTTTAAGCGTTTTCGTAGACTTTCCAGGTTGAGATTAATATCTTCAAACGGAATTTTCCCACTTGTCAGTCCGCCTTCCACATAACCATGTTCCTAAAATAGACTCCCTCCCACTTTTCAATCGCCTTCACAACAATCAAGCTATTTCACGCACACATCCGTATCTCCACAGACTACAGTTATTTCTTGTAAGCTTACAGTTGCTCAGTTTGTCAAATTCCGCTCCTGTTGTGAAAACCAAATTTTCATGGCATTTTTCACAGCGGCCGGCTTACAGTTTTGACTGTGAGGCAGATGCAGCCTGTCCAGTGTGCAATGTCCAGTCCTGCCCATTTCTGATCCCTGTCACTGTACCAGTCCCAACTACGTACAGCTATTACATTTACTCTCTCTGTCGGGGCTTTCGGTCACAACTGTGCTGTCCCGTGCAAGCTACATATGCTGCTGCTATTGTGAGGAAATCGGTCTAAAGACCCACCTAACAAAAACAGCCTGTTTTCCTTCCACCAACATAACCCTCTTTTAACTATTGCCAACTTAATAAAAGAAAATAAACAAGCAAAAAACAAAATACAAGCAAAGATGATCATTAATCTTCCTTTCTATACTCCGCAAGCTGGTCAACCTATAGGCGGATGACCAGCTGAACTGGACGAAGCAGGCGAGCGCTTTCAGGAGTGCGGAAAATTGTAATAATTAAGTAATTGGAGAGAACAAACTATAAAGCTCCTCTTAATGCAAGTCTAGCCGTGATTTCTGGCTTCGGCCGCGAAGTAAATGAGAACAGCACTCTTCTGTGTCATTACGCAGCGAGTGGTGGCGATTTGTTACCTACGTTTCGGGACAACCTATCGGTCCCATTTCTTGACCACAGAAAAAGGGGCCGATAGGTTGTACCGAAACGGCGGTAAGAAATTACCACTACTCGCTGCGTAATGACACAGAAGAGCGCATTGCGCAGGTCTAGCCATTCTCCTGTGCCATCATTTCAAATCTAAATATTCCCTTTAGCACCCTGTTTTCGGACACCGTCAGGCTATACCTGCCCCTAAAATATGATGTCAAATTTTACAAAATTACCAAAGACAAGGGCGGTTATATTTTTATGTATTTAGATGGCGGGTGGACAAACAAGATTTTTGCTTATGCCTGTAACGTATGTAGTTGAAGAAGCGTCTTTCAATCGCTCAGTAACGCAATTTCACCTTTGTATGTTCGACTTAAGGCTGTAGGTATTTGTTGCATCACGAGCTAACAAACATTATAGGCGAAATCTTCGGTGCCATCTTTCCCACCTCCAACGACATATCAGCTTTATCCTTGCACATGGCTGCAGTATTTTTCCTGAATTAGTTATCGGACAATTTGATGCCCCAGTTCCATCCTTCATCCTCGCTGTCTGCTCTTTGACTTCTCCACCTTCCCCCTGGTGACGAAGATATAAAATACACTTAGTGCATATGTACTGAAATACACTTAGTGCACATGTACTGAAATACACTTAGTGTACATGTACTGAAATACACTTAGTGCACACGTACTGAAATACACTTAGTGCACATGTACTGAGATACACTTAGTGTACATGTACTTAAATACACTTAGTGCACATGTATTGAAATCTTTCCGCACCCCCAGCCCTTTTATTTCGCGTTTTCCTTTTGCAAAGTAACCTATCTTCCTCTTCATTTCTTCTTTCTTCCTCAAAGTAAAACCGAAATAGCGATTTTTAATAAAACGCCCCAAACTCCAAACATCATATAATATTATTAATGATAAATTTGGTAATCAATTGAAATGGTAAAATGTGTGAGAAAATTTTGGTGCAAGGTTTTGTGATAGGGTAATTAGGAACTGGGGACTGTAAGTCGCTCACATAACAATTCTGGCAGTTTTTTTAATGGAAGCAACACGACGTGCTTATAAACTTAATATAACACTAAATAGTGCGCCACGTTAGCAAAACGACTTTATTACTCAAGGTAATTACATAGGCTACATGTTTCGGCTGTAGATTAGTCATCTTCAGGCCTATTTTTGTTAACTGAGTCACAAGATGCTATGCACACTTTGGGATCTCATCGTGTTTACATCCATGGAATACATCAAATTACATCATTTGTCTCAAAGGGTGTGACGTGGCACACGTCACACCCTTTGAGACAAATGATGTAAACACGATGGGATCCCAAAGTGTGTATAGCATCTTGTGACTCAGTTGGAAAAAATAGGCCTGAAGATGACAAATCTATAGCCGAAACATGTAGCCTATGTAATTACTTTGCGTAATAAAGAAGTTGTGCTGACGTGGCGCACTATTTAGTGTTATATTACATTCTGGTAGTGCTATCAAATATAATATCATAACAAGTGATCTTTGATAAGATTAAACTTTCTACTTAGCCAGCTTACCAGACATCACAAGCATTGTTATTTATCATAGCTTCTTACCACATTCTGTGAGTTAGCTATTTAGAAAGTCAATCAAAATTTTTGCCGCTTTCTCCAGTAAGTCTGTATTTGATTTGTTTCTTAATTCGTGAAGTACTTCCTATCAGCTGATCAGTCATTATAAACGTTCTAGCAGGTTTGTCTGCATACAGTGAGTCAGTTAATCAGTAAATCAGTCGCCAAATTATCGGATTTCCCCTTATTTTTTGTATTTATTCTGTTAGTGAATTAGTCATTACAATTAGTCATTACAATTAGTCATTGCAATTAGTCATTGCAATAACTGTCAGCTATTTTTGTAGCTTTGTATTTACGTCGTCACTAAACCAATCTTCCGATTCAACGTCTGTTTCCTTGTGACCTTCAAGTGAGACATCTTGCAGCCGTACTTTCTGTGCCGCAGACTGACTGTATCCCTCAGTGGCCACACAACCGTGCCATACGCCTGGTTCAGGTGTAGCGCAGGGCATAATATGATCGCTTTTGGAATCTTACTTTACGGGAAGGCAAGCATTTAAAGGCCGGTCACGGAAACTACCAAATGGAACAATTTAGAAAAGGAGCAAGTACAAAATGAAAACTAAAGTGCGGGGAGGGAGGTAATAGCAGGGTATACGAACACTCTAAGCCTCTCTGGACCAAAGTTTCAAGGATTACTGTCGGTTGAAGGCAACCTACCTACCGGCGCGTCGTTACAACCTCCTAAAAATCTCTCCCGCGAGAGATGAAGTTGGTCTCCGTAGCGCGGGACCTATAACTCGCTCCTAATCACCTCAGAGCGCAGGTTAATGAGCGGCTGTATTGTGAGCCACCACCTGAGCAACATCTCTGCCTTCTGCGACCGTAAGTGTTCTGAAATGATACTCTTCAATCACATGAGTGATGTGTAACGTTGCTACACCGGCTGGTAGGATTAAGTAGTGTCAGTTCAAGTGGCTATTCGTCCTTATACATTTCCTTCGGTGCTACTATTTTTACCAAAAGAACTTCGCTCTTCAGAAGTTGGCATTCCTGCTTCGTATTCTCTTTAAATCTTAGGTCCATTTCCGTTTAGTGTGACATGTTTCACGTAGTGCTCCTCAGAACTTACCGAGAAAGTCCGAGTTAATACTTTAAATTAAGTGCAATGGTTGTATTTCTATACTATTTGTGGCACAATAGTTACTAACAATTTCCCATTCAAGGCTGCGCTCAGAGTGTTTTTACATTTAAAAAGTGCACCCTTGTACAGGCAATGAGGCTCTGTACTGGCCGTACGGCCCGTAGAGGGAGTAGAGGTGTAGCTCTACTCTTTCTTGACCACGGCACTAGAAAGGGGTGAGTGGTCAGCGTCACGCCCCGGCCGCACTCTACCCCCCGGGAATGACACGGTACGCATTGTACAGGAGGCTGGGTGGGCCCCAGGGCCGGTCTGGACAGGTGCGGAAAATCTCTTCCCCAACAGGATTCGATCCCCGGTCCGTCCAGCCCGTAGCCAGCCGCTATACCGACTGAGCTACCGGGACCACGTTTTTAAATAAACTACCAGTAATTAACATGGCTTTTATACTCATAAATTTGTAAAGATATTAGTGAAGACGGCGGCAGAACAAGAGTGAAAATACTTACGCAGAGACTTTCCTTGCCTTTCCCTTTTTCCACTCCCCTTCCCCCTCTCCTGACACAAATACTATACTTTAATTTCGTAGTTACGAATATTTAGTTGGTCGAAAATTGTTTGTTCTCCTACGCAAAGCGACTTTCTCACTGCATCGAATATTGTGGTTGCCGTCTCCTGTTTTCTGACATCATCACCTGTGTGACGTAGTGGAAGAGTTTGTCCTCCCAGGATATGAATCTGCGTCACTGGTAAACAGTTCCCGAAGTTTCGAGGCAGTAAGTACTTCATCTTTGAGGGTTCAAAATTTCATACTTGATATTTCAATATCCAATATGCTTGGGCGTCTGGAACCGAGCAGATATGACCAACAAATCTTCCCGAAACGTCGGGAACCGATTGCCAGTGAGATGGTGTCAGATCGCAGGAGAACGGAACGCTCAACTACACTGCTGTTTAAATATGTAAAATTACATGAAGATCTTAATGTGTATATATTGTGTTTGTTTTTCCTCATATATACGAAATTCTCTCTCTCTCTCTCTCTCTCTCTCTACACACACACACACACACACACACACACACATATATATATATATATATGAGCTCTATATTTTATATTATGTAATGTATGTTTGTATTTGGACCTACGAAAGAAAATCAAACAAGGCGGATTAAAAACAATGAAGATTTGGACAAACTGATAAAGCACGAAAATATAGTGAACTACATCAAACCCCAGAGACTAAGTTGGTTCGGCCATATTCAAAGAATGCCTGAAGCCAGGGCAACTAAGAACCACTAACCACGAGACAAAGAAGAAGACCCAAATATAGATGGGAGGACAACATCATACAGGACTTGGTCAAATGAAGATAAAAAAATGGTTAACCTGTGTCCAGGACAGAGAAAAGTGGAAGGAAGTCATTGAGAAGGCCAAAACCTCCAATTAAAGGAGGTTCAGCGCCTAAAGAACAAGAGAATGTATATTTGTATAATTTGTGGTTGGGAGGGAATTGGTAAGAGGAAGTTGTGCTTTTCATGAAGTCCGCGTCATAACTGCATGCAAAATAAATTCGCCGACTGTAGACTGTCCATGCTGGTTCTAATCGACAGCATTCCGACGCACTAAACATGCAACTCACTTGCTCCCCGTTACGTGTTTGTATATAAGCCCCTTCGTCACTGTCATTACGCTAAAAAAACACCTTCTTATTTCTCATATTCCTGGTTGGCAGTATTCAGTACGACTCATATATTTGTCATACACTTATAAATGTATTTCTCGAGAACTTTGAGCTTTATCGTGACTTATGTTTGATTTACCTCCACCTGACTTCCATCTCCATTAATTTCAATTTCCTGCACAGGATATACACCGGAGTGAGTGATGTCTTGATGTCTTCAGCTGTTTTTGGTTCTTATTTTTAAAAAAAAGAAGAAACAGCATTCGTAAATGTTTAATCTCCACGTTCACTTTGAACCACTTCACAGACCTCCTTATGTAACATTGTGAAATTACTTGCTTTCCGCTCACGACAAGGTCTGTCCTGAGTTATCAAAAACAGTAACCACTCCCTTCAGCTTTCCATCTCACTGATTTCATGATATTCCCTACAGTTGTGTTTACGTTTCTCTCTTCTCTGCACTTGAGAATCGCATGACGTCGTCGAGAGAGAGAGACTACAACCACACAGCAACAAACTCTTCAAGCCCTTCTCTGCAGAGCAGCTACACTGTCAAAATGAACTGCTGTATCTCTAGTGACTTGTAAATTACAAGACTGAAGACCAGCAATACAAGTAATATATATGGAAAGAAATTACAATAAAATGTATATTAGTAAGTAAAAATTAAGTTCTGTTTAAGATTCTGTTTTCCTCACAGCTACGCCAAACACAGATTTATATCAATTGAATAAAGAGAGACCAACTTGATGTCACTTGCTTTATTATTTCATTATTTACTGCTCAACATGTTTCGGATGTTAATACATCCATCCTCAGGAGCTTGCGACTTATTTGATGAGTTATTT
>Ga0123353_10015284_pt1 | contig 11136 bp, 14 predicted proteins | sample TergutLab28metaG_3_FD_92763 | JGI IMG/M metagenome (GOLD analysis project Ga0123353, IMG submission 92763) | Labiotermes labralis P3 segment gut microbial communities from Petit-Saut dam, French Guiana - Lab288 P3 | ecosystem: Host-associated > Arthropoda: Insects > Digestive system > Gut ... | reverse complement strand
GAGACGGGCATCCTCAATAATATGTCATTGCGAGCGAAGCGCGGCAATCTCCGCATTATCAAAAGGAGATTGCTTCGTCGTTTCACTCCTCGCAATGACATATTTAACTCCAAACTCCACTCCCCACACTTCAATTATTCTAACTCAACCTTATCTATCTTCCCAACCACAACCGCATCGTCAGGTGTAAGGTTTTTGACGGTAAGCTCCCCGCCGCGGATTACTAAACGGCGTTTGTTGATTTTGAATATGATATTTTCACGGGTTATTTCGGCAATCCCGTTATGGCGCATCAAATGGCACGCCCTGCCCGAAACCAGCGTAAAGCGGAAGCCCTTAAGGGTTTCTTCGACGGGCAGGCCGGTAGCGCGGGTAATTTCGGTAAGTATGTCCATATACATAAGTATACGCTTTGTTTGTCGAATAATGAACGAATGCTATTGCAAGCTGCTTTTGCCGCCTGTTTTCCCTTCTGACTTAATTATACCATACTCAAACGTACGTTTGCAAATTTTTGGCTCAAAACGTGTAAAAAAATTTTTAACAGGGCGGGAGGTTGCCGCGCGTAAGCGCGTACCGCGAGCTTTAGCTCGCGGTGATATTTCCTCTCCGAGGAAATATCTAACCCTCTCCTTTTCTATACTTTTCTTTTCTTTACTTTGTAGGGTTAATTCAGCAGAAACCCCCGTTTCTGCTATAGTTTCTGCCGCAATAACCTCCGTTTCTGCCGCACTAATTCCGTCTATCGAGCAAGGAGAAACCACCCCGTCCGCTGCGCGGCCACTCCTCCATCGGAGTAACTTCAGAGCAATACTTGTTAATAGAGGTTTTCTAAAACTATTACGTTGAGCGAAACGGAAATTTTGGGCGTTATTTCTATTGCTTTTTTACAAAAATTTTTATATAATATTAGGCAATATTCTAATCTTGCTATAAGGAGTGTACGATTATGAGAAACGTTTTTAACTTTTCCGCGGGGCCCTCGATGCTACCCGAAGACGTGCTGAAGGACGTTCAGGCCGATATTCTGAATTATAACGGCAGCGGTATGTCCGTTATGGAAATGAGCCACCGCGCCAAGGTTTATGAGGAAATCAACGCCGAAGCCGAAGTTCTGTTGAGAGAGCTTATGAATATACCAGATAACTACGACGTTATCTTTGTTCAAGGCGGGGCGAGTATGCAGTTTGAGGCAATCCCGCTTAACCTGTTAAATAAAGGCAAGGCCGATTATATAGTTACCGGTAATTTTGCCGAAAAAGCGTGGAAGGAAGCCCAAAAATTCGGGGACATAGCTTGTGCGGCATCCTCTAAGGACAAAAACTTCACCTATATCCCGCAGAACGTTAAGTTCCGCGAGGGCCTCGATTACGTCCATATCACAACCAACAACACGATTTTCGGCACGCATTACGCCTCTTTACCCGACACCGGGGACATTCCGCTTATAACGGACGCTTCGTCGCATATTTTGGGCGAGCATATAGACGTCGGCAAGTTCGGCGTAATATACGCGGGCGCGCAAAAAAATATCGGCCCCGCGGGCGTTACCGTCGTGATAGTGCGCAAGGATTTATCGGATAAGGCGCTGCCTGCCTGCCCCACCATGCTCAAATGGAGCACGCAAATTAAGGAAAAAAGCCTTTATAACACCCCGCCGTGCTTTTCGACGTACGTTGCGATGCTGGTTTTCCGCTGGCTCAAAAAGCTGGGCGGCGTAGCTGCAATCCAAAAAATCAACGAGCAAAAAGCGGGAATGCTGTATGAACTTATAGACAATTCGTCTTTCTATAAAAATGCCGTCAACCCCGCCGACCGTTCGATTATGAACGTGCCCTTTACCACCCCGTCGCCGGAGCTGGACGAGAAGTTTATTTCGGAGGCGTCTAAGGCAGGGCTAAAGACCCTCAAAGGCCACAGGTTGGTAGGCGGGATGCGCGCGTCGATTTATAACGCGATGCCCGTCGAGGGCGTGCAAAAGCTGGCGGATTTTATGAAAAAATTCGCGGTTGAAAACAAATAGGATAAAACACCCCTCTAAGATTTTAGATGGGAACTAATAAAAGGATTAAAAAAGCGAGGTACAAATAAAAATGCGTAATGTTTTACAGTTAAACGAAATTTCCCCCGTAGTCAGTAAGATTTTCGGCGATAAGTATGCTATGAGCAAAAACGCCGAAAAACCTGAGGCGGCTATCGTTAGGAGCTTTAATATGCTCGAATACGATATGCCCGAAACCCTGCTGTGTGTGGCGCGCGCGGGCGCGGGCGTAAACAATATCCCCATCGATGCCTGCTCCAAAAAGGGTATCGTGGTCTTTAACACTCCCGGCGCAAACGCGAACGCGGTCAAGGAGCTGGTGCTTTGCGCCCTACTCCTTTCGTCCCGCAAAATTATTCCGGCTATAGACTGGGCGCGTACCCTCAAGGGTAAAAACGAGGAAGTCCCCAAGCTCGTCGAAAAAGGCAAGGGCGAGTTTGTCGGCGGCGAAATTCTCGGCAAAAAGCTCGGCGTAGTAGGATTAGGCGCAATCGGCGCGCTTGTCGCTAACGCCGCGATTGAGCTCGGGATGACCGTTTATGGCTATGACCCGTATATTTCGATTGACGGCGCGTGGAACCTTTCCAATTTCGTCCGCCGCGAAACAGACCTTGCGAACCTTTTCCGCGAGTGCGATTATATAAGCCTGCACGTTCCGTATAACGCCAACACCAAAAACCTTATTGACAGCGAAGCCCTCGCTAAGATGAAGCAGGACGTCTGCATAATCAACTGCTCGCGCGCGGAGCTTGTCAACAACAAAGATATTTTAGCCGCGCTTGAGGCAGGCAAGGTCGCGCGGTATGTCACGGACTTCCCCACCGATGACCTCCTTAACGTCGAAAATGTTGTGGCTATTCCGCATTTAGGCGCTTCCACTCCCGAGGCTGAGGACAACTGCGCTTATATGGCGGCAAAACAGACCGTCGATTTTTTAGAAAACGGGAATGTAATAAATTCGGTAAACTTCGGCAATGTTTCTATGGCGCGCGTGGGTAAATGCCGAATTACGGTAATTCACGAAAATATCAAGGCGATGCTTACTAATCTTACGGACATAATCAGCGCCGTCAAGGTCAACATCGGCAATATGATTAGCCAAAGCCGCGGCGATTTTGCATACACGATACTTGACCTCGACGACGATATTTCCGAAGTCGAACTCAAAAAACTCCGCGCTTACCCGGGAGTGATTAAGGTAAGGGCTATAAGATAGAAAGGTGTGGACGTTATGCAGCGTCGGATTGCCGCTATGCTCGGTCTCGCCTCTCTGAGCTTTGCCGACTCGGCCATGTACGCAAATACACTCCCTTCGGCGGCTCTCGAGCCGACAAGCCGTTAGGCTTGCTGGGTTTACCGCAGGCAAACCCTCAGAGAGGCGAGAGCGACGGTTGCGGCATTGCGGCGCGCCTAACGCCACACGAGAAACGGCGCAAATTGCACGCACCGTTTAGAATATCCCAATAACTCAAAAACGCCCGTAAGGGCGTTTTTAGTATTATTTTGTCAAAATTTGGCAATAATGTTAAATAATTTCGTTAGACAAAACCCAATTAATACGCTATAATTATGTTGTATTCGTTTATTATTATTTTTTTGGAGGCACAAATGAGAGACTATGTAATTTTGTCCGACTCTTGCTGCGACTTAGACAAAAAAATGCGCGAGCTGTACGGCATCGAATTCGTTTATATGTACGTGCATTTTAAGGGCAGTGAGCAAATAGCCGACCTCGATTGGCAGGAGTATTCTCAAAAAGAATTTTACGACGAGCTTCGGGCGGGAGTTATTTGCAAAACCGCGCAGGTTTCGATAGAAAATTATCAACAGGCCTTTGAAGATTGCATCAACCGCGGGCTGGACGTGCTTTCGATTTCTACCTCCTCAGGTTTGTCTGGGTCTGTAAATGCCAGCTTTATCGCCCGCGACTTTGTGCTCGCCAAATACCCGGACGCCAAAATTATTTGCATAGACAGCCTTATCTCGTCTTTGGGGCTCGGGAGGGTTCTGGTGGACGCGGCAAGGCTACAAGCCAAGGGCAAAACTATCTACGAGGTCGCAAGATACGTAGAGGACGAGCGTTTGTATTATTGGCAGGTCGGCTCGGTAGAATCTCTGAAATATCTCAAGCGCGCAGGCCGCGTTACGGGCATGACGGCTTTTATGGGCAATCTTTTGGGTATCAAACCGATTATTATTTCTAACATAAAGGGCGAAAATTTATCCGTCGAAAAAGTCAAGGGCAGAAAAAATTCGATTCGCAGATGTGTCGAGATGACCAAAGAAAACATAATCGACGCAAGTAATCAATCGGTATTTGTGGTACACGCAGACTGCCTTGAAGAAGCCATAGATATTAAAGCAATGCTACTAGAACAAGTTAAATGTGCGGATGTGTACATCAACGATGTAGGGCCGATTTTGGGCGCGTCCTGCGGGCCCGGAATGTTCGGTATATATTTTAAGGGTAAAAAAAGAGAAGTATAGCTCGAGTATAAGGCGCGCCGCAGATGGGCTACGCTCGCTCGGGCGGCTCGGCCGTGTACGTTAGTACACTCCATTTCACCTCCCTCGCGACTGTTGCCCATCTGCGGCGCGCCTTATACTCGAGGGAATTGTGACAAGTTACTCTATAACCGGCGTATTAATAATGGTTTCGGCATCGACGTAGTAGCGTTTGCCGCTATAGGAGTAATACACGACGTTATTTAGAATATTGAAAAACAGCACGCTCACGGGAATAAAAATAAACAGCCCCGCTCCCAATGTAAAAACACCGAGAAAAACAGCGAGTGCCGAAGCTAAAAATACCCCGACAAAATAACAGCTGTAAATTTTTAGCCCTAGCCCTTTCCCAAATGCAATTTTAGCGCCGGAAGCAAACGCGGGGAATAATTTTTTTTGCCCCGAAATGAGAGCGGGCGCCCAGCACGAAAATAACTGATACCTCAAAGGCATAACAAACAAAAAGAAAGCGACCATTATAAGCGGCGTGAAGAATTTCAGCGGCGCCACGAACCACAAAAAAGACAGCCCGTACAACCCAAAAAGTATTACCGCATCCGTGGGGATTGAGAAGAGCATTTTGGCTAGCTGATAAACCGAAGACCGCCCCGAGTGCAGCAGGAATTTCCCTGTAAAGCTGTAGGACGCGTTCTCGGACATATGGCCGTCGATAGCCACAGCGGTCGGATACTCCACCATTCCGAAAATGAACCTTCCGACGATTATAATAACAAGCACGAATATCCATAAGCTGCCGAATACCGAGGGCTGCGTCAACAAATCGCCAGCGATATGAGAGGTTAACGCAGACAAGCCTTTCACAAACTCTTGTATCGAGCCGCCGTTTAAAAGGCTGTCGAAAAGCGCGACGGTTTCTGCAGGGATTGACGACTCTAAAAGACGCGTAATCGCCGGCATAAGCACGGTGACGCCCAGCGCCGAAACAACCGTTACGGCGACAATATAATAAAGCAACAGACTCCACACTTGATGAAAGCGCGACAGTAAAATTTTGACCGCATTCTTAAACATTTTTTAACCACCCCGGCGGCTTCGCCGCCATCCCTCCGTAGAGGGGAATTTTTTAATTTAGTTATTATGAAAGCCTCGCAGGTTATCCCTTCTTTCCAGTCCCGTATGCTCATAAAAAGCCGTAAACGCCAAGCAATTATAATAATGCCCCGCCAAAGCATAGAAAACTGTGTTGACTATTATCATAACGAAATCAGGCACATTATATATAGTTAAAATCGATAACGGCAAAAAGGCGAACAACAGCGGTAAAAACGCGGCGGTAAAATAGCCTTTGCGGATGTCCCTAAAAAGGGTTACCGCATATCCCGCGCTTCCTCTCGTCGGATAACCGAGTATGAGGCTGCACGGTATAAAGAGCGTTGCCGCCGCAAAAATCCATACGAAGAAAACATAGAGCGCAACCTGTAAAATGGAAACTACCGCGATATCCCCGGCGTTAGGGAGGTTATTTGTCCCGGAAATTATGGTATGCAGTAGCAGTATCAGCCCGGAATCGAGAAAAATAAAAACCGTAAGGCAGACAAAAAGAAAAACAACTACCGGAAAAACGGCCGTTATCGAATCGTTGATGCGCTTGAAAGGCTTCCTATAACCGAATCTGCCGCTTTTTAGGTGCGTTTCTATTAATCCGACATGAAAAGAAACAAAAAACAAAATCACCAAAAAAAACAACGGAAGCGTCCACCAAGTTATGTTACCGAAAACACCTTTTATAAGGGTTAAATAAGGCTTCCCAACGCTTTCGGGAGTTCCGGCAAAATCGGGGCTCGAGCAAAGCTCATAATATTTGAACAAAAACGTAAGCGGCCCCAGCGGGTTGCCGATAAACGCCGGCAAAACTGCCGCCGGTATCCACGCCCAAATGACGTAAAGAAAAGTCTTAAGAAAATATCTGCCGGAACTACGGAAATACTTCAGCATAAGGTAAGTATAACATAACTAATTTGACAAGTCAAATGGAGAACGGAGGGTGGAAAATGGAAAGTGTCGGATTGACGCTTGGGGATTATTTGCAAAAATATTGATACGAAGCAATTTTGTATCGGCTATTATTTGCTTTATCCTTAATTTTCCACTTTCCAATCTCCACTTTCCGTTCTATTCATACCCGCCTAACTCGTCTAATGTCTTTTCAAATGGGGCGAGAAAATTATCGACAAAAAATTCGACCTCTTTAAGGCCGATTTTTTGAAGGCCGAGCTCGAGCGTCTTACGCGCAGAACGGAATTCAGAGTTTCCGTATTTCATCTCGTCTATGCACTTAATAAGCGCGCTTAGTTTGTCGGCGGCTTTTACCAGCTTGTACTCATGCGAATCGGTATCCGGCAGTAAAAGCCCCTCGTAAAATTTTTGCATGGATTCCGGCAACATGGCAAGCAGCCGCTCGTCCGCATCAATTTCCAAATCTTTATAAGCGTCTTTTATGCGCTGGTTGGCGTATTTGATAGGCGTAGGCAAATCGCCTGTCAGCACCTCCGACGACTCGTGGAACAGTGCGAACAACGCCGCCCTCTCAGGGACTGCCGCGCCGTCAAATTCGGTATTATTAATAACGGCGAGCGCGTGCGCCAAAACCGCCACCTGCATACTGTGCTCGGCAATGTTTTCTTCTTCAGCGCGGCGCATAAGACTCCACCTGCCGATATATTTCATTCGGTTAAGGTAGGCAAAAAAATTATAGCTCATTTAATACTTTAACTTTCTTGCTCTTCAAAAAAGTCTTTCAACGCGCCGCATAACGGGCATCTGTAATCGTCGGGCAATTCTTCAAACGGTATTTCACCGTCGTATTCGTACCCGCATATTGTGCATACATAAGTTTTCATTTGGGTGCTCCCCTTTGTTTTTTTATATATCTATTCTGACATTTTTCGCGCCGTTTGTCAAGGATATTTAACATCAATAAGACACGGTTAAAATAAATAATTCCGGTCAATAATTATCGTATTATGATGACGCGAGCCGGAGCGATTTTTAATTTTATATTGAGCTTTTTGATAGCGTACGCGCTGGTTTTTGTGTGGGTGCGGTTTTATGTGGATTCAATTTGGCTGACCGCCGTAATTGCGTTCGGTATAACTGCGGCGGCGGCGGCAGTTTTTTGGCTGGCGACAGCAAAACGCCGGAACCGAAAGGCCGAGAGTTTTAAGGACAGGGCGCGTAAGAACAAAATTTTTAATTATATGCTCTACTGCACGGCGGAGGAAAATTTGGATTTTTTTGTAAAGATTTTTGGCGGGAAAAGGGAAAACGATATTTTATTGCTTGACGACATGGTAATTTTATGCCGTTTTGCGCACAGCAAACTCATGCCGGACGCAGTTGTCGAAGCGCACCTCCGCGTAAAGCTTCTCAATCCCGCCAAAATTCTATTACTGTGCCTAGATTATATGCCGCAAGCTGAGCAAGCCGCCGCGAATGTCCCAAAGGGAGAAATGACTCTGCTTAATGCAGACGACTTATATCGAAAAATGAAAAAGAACGGGGTTTTTCCTGCTCTGCCGGAGGAGGCCAAAAGGCAAAAACGCCTGCCCGTCCTGCTTTCGGCGGCGTTCAACCGCAAAAAGGTCAAGAGTTACATTTTCTCGGCGGCGGCGTTGGTTTTTGCGAGCATTTTTATCCAATATTCTCTTTACTACCGCATTTTTGCAAGCATTCTGCTCGTTGCAGCGCTAGTAAGCTGTTTTAACCCGAGCTTTAACCGAATTAACGTAAAAGAGAATAATTAATAACAGTTCATAACTCTATCAAAATCAAGGTTTCCTTGATTTTGAACCTCTAATGGATTTTAGCACCACAGGTGCGTGAAGAAATCCCAAGGAGAGGGTTAATTGTCAATCTGCGATTGACAAAAGGGAGGGCGGGCGTACGAAAACTTGAGATAGCTCCCCCCTTCCCTTAATTACATAACAAGCAAACGCCCTTTTGCAAAACTTTTTGTTGTCTCTTGCGGGGCGTTTGCTTGTTTTGTAAAGGAAAACGCCCGCTGTTACACGGGCGTTTTCCTTATGATAAGGGGGAAAATGATGAGCAATTTATTATAATAGCATCATAATATATTATTTTCTATATGTAAAGCATTTTTAATACAGTTTGCATTAAAAATTGATTAAAAAATTATTAAATTTTTATCAAATTAATTTTCAAAAATATTTATGTGATTTTTTATTTGCCGCTCTAAGTTAAGTTAATAATTCTTGCGGGCAATAACTTTTTCTGTTACAATGAAAATACTGTATTAAACCCAAATACCATAGGAGCGTCGTTATGGACAAGCCGACTGACAAAAGAGGGCTACTCGAAGAAGAAGTCTTTACATACAAAATCACCAAGGACAGAAAAGTCTTTGTATCTTGGCGCGGGAAGCAAGTGGTTACCCTAGCCGGGCGCAAAGCGGAGGACTTTATTTCGGATATATCAAACGCGGACGGCGCCGAAGCCCAGCTGCTTATGGCAAAAGCGACTGGCAATTTCAAGCACGGCAACGAGAACGCAAACAGGCGCAGGTAATAACGTAAACTCCCTCGTTTTCCTTTGTGTTTGCATTCATCCGTTTATTCCGACAACTACAGTTAGTACGATAAAAGCGGCTCCTAATATGAGTTTCATTATCGTATATGTTTTCTTGCGCGTTTCCTCGGAGAAAAATATTTCATATTTTACCTTTTTTCTGACTAATAATTCTGTAATAGTCAGAGCTAAGATTACACCCAAATAGCATAAGCGGCGATAATAATTGAACTGTCGACATTTTCCAAAAATCCGTTTTTTACCGTCCAATATGATGCAAATAACTCTGGAAAAACAAAAAACGAAAGGACGCATATGGCAATCTTTAGAGTAATACGGCGAGACCTATGCTTATCACCGTCTATGAATACGATACTCATGATTGCGTCAAGCGATTTAAAGTATGTTTGCATTAAAAAATGATTAAAAATCATTAAATTTTTATCATATTTAGTTTTGATAATTTTAATTGTTGTCGCAGGAGAAATTTATGTCCCTACAAAGAAATTATATTCGCGAGTTCATATAGCTCGGAATTAAATACCTTTTTGAGGGCTAGTCCTTTGTCGATGTCGATGTCGTAAATGTCGCCTTTTTTGAGGCCGACAATCCTGCCGCCTGTACCGGCTTTTAGGAGTTTTACGGCGTAAGCGCCGCAGCGGGTACCCAAAAGCCTGTCCGTCCCGGTCGGGCTGCCGCCGCGCTGAATATGCCCCAAAACTGTCGGGCGGACTGTCAAATCCGTTGTGCTTTCTAACGCCTTAGCATAATCCTCGGCGCGGCCCGCGCCCTCGGCAAGTACAACGATGCCCGACCTTTTGCCGGAGCGGCGGCTCTGAGTAAACTTAAACACCAACTCGTCGATAGTGACCTTGCGTTCGGGGACAATTATTACCTCTGCGCCGCCGTTAATTCCGGCATAAAGCGCGATGTCGCCGCACTTTCTGCCCATAACCTCGACAATAGAAATCCGTTCGTGGGAATTCATGGTGTCGCGGATTTTACTTATCGCGTCCAATGCGGTGTTAACCGCGGTATCGAAGCCCAAACTGAATTCGGTATACGCGAGGTCGTTGTCGATTGTACCGGGGATTCCCACCGCCGGAATACCCGCATGGGTAAGGTCAAGCGCGCCCCTTAACGAGCCGTCGCCGCCTATTACCACGAGGCCTTCGATTCCTCTGTTTTTGAGAATCTTCGCGCCCTTATCGACGCCCTCTTGGGTTGCGAACTCGGGGCAGCGCGCCGTTTTGAGCATAGTGCCGCCGCGCTGGATGATGTTGGAAACGCTCGCCATATCCATAGAAGCCATTTTATCTTCTAACAGTCCGGCGTAACCGCGCTCGATGCCGTACACTTCCATTTGCTCATACAAGGCGTACCTTACCACCGCGCGTATCGCGGCGTTCATTCCCGGGGCGTCGCCCCCGCTGGTTAAAACTGCAATTTTTTTCATAATTATGTACCTTTTTTATGATTTACGATTTACAAATCATGTTCCCGTCCGCCTCACTTAGAGGGAAATTTTTATGTCATTTCGAGGAGCGCAGCAACGCGGCAATCCAATCTCTCGTCTTTTTTCTGGATTGCTTCGCTGACGCTCGCAATGACATTACTTTTTTTTCTCCGCCCTAACTACCCCGTATGCGGTGTAAACCTCCGCCGAGCCCTTGATTTTGATAACCGAGGTATTGTCGGTAAACTGGGCGACCAAAACCTCGCCCTCGTCCAAAAGCTCGACATGGTGGGATTTGGTTTCGGCGCCGCGCGTAAGCCCCATTATCTGGACGCCCGGCGCGGACGCTTTTATTACCAAATAGTCACCCGTTGTTGCTTTATCAATAGTCATATTAACCTCCAATATCAAGTTATTATATCAAAGCCGCGCTTTTTTTGCTAGCAAATAATATAGAATTTTTATTTTACCTTAATATCCTTCTCCGGCAGATAGGCGAGCAGTTCGGTCAACAGGCCGTCGTGGAGGCTGACGTGATAACCGTGATACGAATATAATTGATTTGTGCCGGTATCCTGAACGAAAACGG